>Ga0129324_10002685_pt1 | contig 10781 bp, 12 predicted proteins | sample CPBDNA_7_FD_96879 | JGI IMG/M metagenome (GOLD analysis project Ga0129324, IMG submission 96879) | Freshwater to marine salinity gradient microbial communities from Chesapeake Bay, USA - CPBay_Spr_15_0.2_DNA | ecosystem: Environmental > Aquatic > Marine > Coastal | place: USA: Chesapeake Bay... | reverse complement strand
TGGGTCGGTAATATCGTCAGCAGGAACGTAAATCGCCTGCATAGATGTAATTGAGTGACCACGTGTTGATGTGATGCGCTCCTGTAGCTGACCCATTTCATCTGCAAGTGTTGGCTGGTAACCCACAGCAGATGGCATACGGCCTAGAAGTGTTGAAACCTCAGAACCTGCCTGTGTGAAACGGAAGATGTTATCGATGAACAGAAGTACGTCCTGCTTTTGAACATCGCGGAAGTACTCAGCCATTGTTAACGCTGACAAAGCAACACGTAGACGCGTGCCAGGTGGCTCATCCATCTGACCGAACACTAACGCGGTCTTGTTAATAACACCGGTCTCGGTCATTTCGAGGAACAAGTCATTACCTTCACGAGTACGCTCACCAACACCGGCGAATACAGACACACCACCGAAGTTTTCAGCTACACGGTAAATCATTTCCTGAATCAAAACTGTCTTACCTACACCTGCACCACCGAATAGACCGATTTTTCCACCCTTTACATATGGTGTAAGTAGATCGATAACCTTAATACCGGTTTCAAACATCTCAGTCTTAGATTCCAACTGATCAAATGCTGGTGCATCACGGTGAATTGGCCAACGCTCTTTGATGTCGAGTGATGAGGTTGGAACATCTAGTGACTCGCCAAGTGTGTTGAACACATGGCCCTTTGTCACATCACCAACAGGAACTGAGATCGGTGTCCCTGTATCGGATACTTCTGCGCCACGGACCATACCGTCGGTTGGCTGCATTGAGATTGCGCGCACGAGGTTATCGCCAATGTGTTGAGCAACCTCGAGTGTCAAGGTACGAGTAGTACCTGACATGGTTGTCTCTACATGTAGCGCATTAAAGATCGCTGGCATTGAATCGGCTGGGAATTCAATATCCACAACCGGTCCGATAACGCGAGCTACGCGGCCCTTTTTTGAGTTCGACATCATTCACTCCCTGCACTAGCTGAGGCCAACGCGTCTGCGCCGCCAACAATTTCACTGATCTCTTGAGTAATTTCGGCCTGACGAGCCGCGTTCGCAAGTCGTGTTAAGGACTTGATTAAATCATCAGCGTTGTCAGTTGCTGACTTCATTGCGCGACGACGAGCTGCATGCTCTGAAGCTGCAGATTGCAACATCGCGTTAAATACTCGAGCCTGAATATAACGAGGCAATAGTGCGTTAAGCACAACCTCGGAACTAGGTTCGAATTCATACATTGGAAGTAGGCCAGCAGGTGCTGGGGCTTCACTTTCAACAACCTCTAGCGGAAGCATGCGCCTTGCCATTGCATTTTGTGTAAGCATTGACTTGAACTCGGTAAAGACAATGTGGATCTCATCGACTCCATTGACATCTACTTGAGCATCAAGAATAAATGCCTCGATGAGTGCATCAGCTACCTCGCGAGCATCCTCGTAAGTTGGATTATCTGAAAAACCTGTCCACTGCCCTGAGATTTGGCGATTGCGGAACTTGTAGTAGCTCACAGCTTTGCGGCCAACTAGATATGACTTGGTCTCAAGACCGCGCTCACGTAAAAGGGCTGCAAGCTGCTCCCCTTCCTTGATGGCGTTGTTTGAGTAAGCACCAGCCATACCTCGGTCTGCAGAGATGATTAACACCGCTGCACGCTTTGGGTTTTCAGACGCGGTTGTAAGTGGGTGGTTGGTTGTAGAGAAAGTTGCAACTGCAGATACCGCACGGGTCAACTCATTTGCATAAGGAGTTGATGCTGCGACTCGTTGCTGCGCCTTAACGATACGAGAAGCAGAGATTAACTCCATTGCTTTCGTAATCTTTTTGGTCGCTTTAACGGATCGCATCCGTCGGCGATATATGCGAAGTTGGGCACCCATGGGTTACTTCTTCACCGCCGGTTGTACGTAACGAGTTACAGACTCTGCATCTTCGCCATCCAAAGCATCTGCCGGAGCCTCATTAAGAGGGGCCGCAACAGATGATTTAAATAGCTTCTTAAATGCTGTGACCGCTTCCTCCATCTTTGCAATGGTGTCATCATCTAGCTGCTTGGTCTCAGAGATGATGGTATTGATCTCCTTGCGTTCGCGGCCAATGAACTCTAGAAGTTCAGATTCAAAGCGACGGATATCGGCAACTGCAACATCATCAAGCTTTCCAGTAGTACCTGCCCAGATTGAAACGATCTGACGCTCCAATGAGTATGGCGAGTACTGACCCTGCTTGAGAAGTTCAACCATGCGTGCACCGCGCTCAAGCTGAGCCTTTGATGCAGCATCAAGATCTGAACCAAATGCGGCAAATGCTTCAAGTTCACGGAACTGAGCTAGGTCAAGACGTAGACGACCGGCGATCTTCTTCATCGCCTTTGTCTGCGCAGAGCTACCTACACGAGAAACAGAAACACCTACGTTGATCGCTGGGCGAACACCGGCGTTGAAAAGATCTGTTTCGAAGAAGCACTGACCATCGGTAATCGAAATAACATTTGTAGGAATAAACGCAGAAACGTCATTTCCCTTTGTTTCGATAATTGGCAAACCGGTCATTGAACCGCCACCTAATTCATCGGAAAGCTTTGCGCAACGCTCTAGCAAACGTGAGTGTAAGTAGAAAACATCGCCTGGGTAGGCTTCGCGGCCTGGTGGACGACGTAGAAGTAGTGAGACTGAACGGTAAGCTTCAGCCTGCTTTGATAAATCATCAAACACGATAAGAACATGCTCGCCCTTGTACATCCAGTGCTGACCAATTGCAGAACCGGTGTAAGGAGCTAAGTACTTGAAACCTGCTGGATCTGATGCAGGTGAAGCAACGATTGTTGTGTACTCCATAGCGCCAGCCTCTTCGAGTGCGCCCTTAACAGCTGCAATCGTTGAACCCTTCTGACCAATGGCCACATAAATACACTTAACCTGCTTCTTCTTATCGCCAGATTTCCAGTTTTCCTTCTGGTTAATAATTGTGTCTACAGCAACCGCTGTCTTACCTGTCTGGCGATCACCAATGATCAACTGGCGCTGTCCGCGACCAATAGCTGTCATCGCATCGATCGCCTTGATACCAGTTGCAAGAGGCTCCTTTACAGGTTGACGCTGAACTACAGAGGGAGCCTGTAGTTCAAGTGCACGACGTGCCTCAGCCTTGATCTCGCCCTTGCCATCAATTGGATTTCCAAGTGCATCAACGACGCGACCTAGGAAGCCGTCGCCAACTGGTACAGAGAGAATCTCACCAGTACGACGAACAGATGTTCCTTCTTCAATTCCTGTTGTGTTACCCAAGATAACTGTTCCAATTTCGCGAACATCTAGGTTGAGTGCAAGACCTAGTGTGCCGTTAGCAAACTGCAATAGCTCATTTGCCATTGTCGAAGGTAAACCTTCAACACGTGCAATGCCATCGCCTGCCTGGCTTACTGTTCCTACCTCGTCGCGCGCTGCAACGCCTGGATCGTATGACTTAACGAAGTTCGCTAAGGCACCCTGAATCTCTTCAGGATTGATCTTTAGGTCTGCCATGTGTTTCTCCCTTTATTTGCTTCCAGCCAAGGCACGTGCGGCCCCAGCCAAACGATTTGAAACTGATCCATCTACGATTTCATCTGCGAACTTCACTGAAACTCCACCCAATACCGTTGGATCGACCTCAATATTGATACGAACTGGTTGTCCAACCTTGCTAGTTAAAGTTGTTGCTAGACGATCTTGCTGTGCTTGACTCATTGGCGCTGCAATTCGAACGAGTGCAATTACACGGTTACGACGTGCTGCGAGCGCTGCTTGGTAATCAGCAAATGCAGACTCAATGCTTCGCCCTCTCCATGCATTCGCCATTTGTGAAACCAGCTTTACAGTTGAACCAGATGCGCCCTTGAGAATGTCAGCAACTAATGTCGCCTTGGCATTCGTAGCATCTGATGTCAGCGCTTTACGTAGCTCTGTTGAGCTGGCAAAGGCTGCTGCAGCTGTGAAAATTTCATCCTCTACACGGTCTAGTTCGCCTGCAATATTGGCAGCTGATGCTTCCGCCTCGATCGCTAGCTGTTCTAGAACAAGTACAAGATCCTTTGGGGCCGACCAGCGAAAGCCTGATAACTCGGTAACTAAACCAAGTGCAACTACGCCAACCTTCTTGCCAAATATTTCAGAGATAAATGCTGCCTTTGCCTTTCCATCGCGAGATGGATCGGTAATTGCGCGACGTACAGCAATGTTCGTGCCGAGTACATCTGCAACAAAGAAAAGCTCAGAGCTCAGAGCAGATGCACTGTTTGCATCTGCGCCTTTGACGGCAGCATCAAGTAAAACACGTGAAGCCACAAGTGACTTACGGCTGCTGCCTCCGAAATGAGCTCTCATTTTTTTCTCTACCTTTTCCTTACCTATTGACTTACTTGGACTTTTCTAGATCTTCAAGAAAGCGATCAACGATTCGTGATTGACGAGCTTGATCATCCAAAGCTTCTCCAACAATCTTTGAAGCGAGTTCAACTGCAAGGGCACCAACTTCATTACGAAGTGATGTAACCGCTTGTTGACGTTCTGCTTCGATTGAAGCGTGAGCAGTTGCTGTAATGCGAGCTGCCTCTTCTTGTGCCTTGGCACGAAGATCTTCAATGATTGCTGCACCTTGAACACGAGCTTCTTCACGAAGTGTCTGTGCTTCTGATTGTGCCTTTGATAGCTGCTCCGTGTATTGAGCCAATGCACGTTGAGCCTCTGCCTGTGCCTTTTCAGCACGTTCGATTCCACCTTGAATTGCTTGGGTTCGGGCTTCGAAAGCCTTTTCAAACATTGGAACTACAAACTTACGAAGCGTTAGGAATAGAAGGGTGAAAGCGATCGCACCAACCACAAGCTCAGCTGTGTGAGGTACGAGCGGATTCAACTTCTCTCCCGCTGCTAGGTTAACAAATTGCATCAGTTGTCCTTAAATCTTCGAATTAGAGAACGAATGCTAGAACGAGACCAAAGAGTGCGAGAGCTTCAGCTAGCGCGAATCCAAGAAACGCGATTGGCTGTAGAACGCTACGTGCTTCAGGCTGACGTGCAACGCCGTTGATGTATGCGGCAAAGATAAGTCCAGTTGCTATACCGGGACCAATTGCTGCGAGGCCGAAACCAACCAGGTTGAGTGTGCCTTCCATTTATTTCTCCTTATTTTCCTATTAGTGCTCGTCGGCAAGGGCGCCGGCGATGTATAGAGCTGCGAGCAGAGTAAAGATGTACGCCTGCAAGCATTGGACCATGAATTCAAAGAAGGTCAGCACAATGCCAATTGCGAAGGCAAATGGGCTGATCAACTTTAAACCAATAACACCTTGAAGTAGATGTTCTCCACCCAAGATAAACACGAGCAACAACAAGTGGCCCGCAAACATATTTGCAAAAAGACGAAGTGAAAGGGTTAGTGGGCGAACTACAAAGAAGGTAAGGATTTCAAGTGGAGTGATCAAGATGTATGCAGCCTTTGGAACGCCAGGCATGAACATGATTTCCTTGAAGTACTTAAATGCGCCTTGCTTTCGAACTCCAACGTAGTGAAAGACCAAGTATGTAGAAATTGCTAATACATACGGGAATGATACGCGCGACATGGTTGGGAATTGAATAAAAGGAATAATTCCAAAAATATTGTTTACAAGAATAAACGTGAAGAGCGAGAACAGGTATGGAACAAAGCGCAAGAAGTCATGCCCGATAACCTCTTTAGCTAGATTCTCGCGAACAAATGAATAAACAGATTCACCAGCAAATTGGAACTTACTAGGAACAATCGATGCTTTACGTGAAGATAGAATGAAAAATGTTGAAATCAAAATTACTGAGAACAAAACCAGAAAAATTGGCTTAGTTGTGTATGGGTTGTCGCCGAAAATTGGAGGAAGTTCGAAGTCATTGCTGCTAGGTGGGACGAAACCCTCACCCTCAGCGGCAGAACGCAATTGAACGCGCACGCATACTCCTCAAAATTGATAGGGCGGGAAGACGGGGCAACTCTATGGGAGAGGGGTTATTTATGAGAAATCGAAATGGGCTCCAAGGGCTGTGATGTTGAGCGTGGCTGAGGGGGTTATTCGCGGCCAAATCTGAGCCAGATCAGGTAGATCGACCCGCTGATTCCTACGAGCAGGCCGGTCAAAGTGAAGTACCCGGTGTTGAGCCACTTATCCAGGGCGACTCCGACGCCTCCCCAAAAGATCAACCCAGAAAGCAGGTATCCAAAGATGGACCACATTGCATTCTCTTCACGGTTAGCCATGGGAACTCCTTGCCTCGGGGTGGTAAATCTACTGCTGCTTGTTGGACTCAGGAAGGGACAAATGTAGGCGAAGTTTCATGTAACTGGCAATTTCGCCCCATAGCCACGCGATGGTCAGCGCCACAGCGGTAATCCCAAAAGCTGTGCGGTTGATGGTTTCTCGCTCAGTGAATTTGGAGATCGCCCACAGAAGTAAACCCAAACCAAATAACTTAGCAAAGTAGGAAAAGAGCGCCATCGCCATTGTAGAAATGGGATCTAAGTTTCGAGTCATTCGCGAAACGGCGATATGGATAACAAAGAAGATCACTACAACAAACTGAGCAAGTAGCGCTCCCCAAAAACCACTCAAGCCCTGAATAAATGCAGAGATAGCGATCGCTACCAATCCAACAATTAATGTTGGAAGAAAAGCTCCACGTAGTAACTGCGATTCATTGCTTTGTTCCTTTGAGTTGCTCATGCGGCAACCTTGTTCTTACTCTTCATGACTCCCACACTAATTCCAATCAAGACTACTACGGTAATCAGTGCGACCCACCACGGTGCAAATGCAAGAACAGTTACAGGAAATGCAATTGTTGCTGTCCATAGATACAAAATTACCGCTGTCTTGTTTGTTGAATTTCCAGCACTGAGCAAACGGTGGTGAAGGTGCAGATTATCTGGTGCAAAGGGAGAGCGTCCTGCTTTAACCCGACGACCTACAGCAAGGAGTAGATCTAAAAAGGGAATAGCAAGAACTGCAAATGGCAGCAATAGTGGAAGCAAGGTTGGTCCCAGTGACTCAGCTGAGATCGCATTGGGATCTACCTGGCCTGTCAAAGTAATTGCTGCTGCTGACAGAAGTAGCCCTAGTAACATCGACCCGCTATCGCCCATAAATATCTTGGCCGGGTTGATGTTGTGAGGCAAGAAACCGAGACATATACCCACTAAAACCGCTGTTGTTAGCGATGGAGCACCGGCACGACTAAAGCCGTAATCAACCGCCAATAGATAGGCAAAGGCAAAGAAGGAAATACCTGCAATAGCAACAATTCCGGCAGCTAAACCATCCATTCCATCAATGAAGTTAACTGCATTGATGACAACTAAAACAATTAAAACCGTGACCAATTGACCAATATTTGGCGGAAGAGTAATGACACCGTTAATGGGTAGCCACAAGATCTGAATTCCGTAGATAAGCAGGATACCTGCAACAAATACTTGCCCGGCTAACTTTGTTAACGCATCCAACTGGTATCGATCATCTGCCATGCCCAACAGAACAATTGCCGTCGATGCTAAGAAAATTCCCTGTGCCTCTTGACCAAAGGATTTTCCAACCAGCGGCAGATGATTAACGATTGCAAAGGTCAGCGCCATCGATGCCCACATCGCAACACCGCCCCAGCGTGCAGTTGGAACGCTGTGAATATCTCGATCACGGATCGCAGCAACTGCGCCAAATCGAATCGCTTGAGAGCGCACTAGCGGAGTAATCAGATAACACAACGCTGCCGATATCAGCAGCGTAATCAGGTACTCGCGCATTACAAAAAATTACGCCTGGTAGATAGGAAAACGGGCGGTTAAAGCGTGAACCTCAGATTTAATTGCGGCGTGTACCGATGCATCATCAGTTTTGATCGCTCGCGAAATCAAGGTTGCGATCTGCTTCATCTCTGCAACACCCATTCCCTGAGTTGTTGTTGCAGGTGAACCAACGCGAATACCACTAGTGATTCCTGGCTTTTCTGGATCGTAAGGAATCGAGTTCTTATTCATAACAATTCCGGCCGCCCCACAACGTTCATCGGCAACCTTGCCAGTAACGCCGGTGCTGCGAATATCCATCAAAGCAAGGTGAGTTTCAGTTCCACCAGAGACTGCGCGCATACCTTCTGCCTCAAGTCCTGCAGCTAACGCCTTTGCATTAACAATGACATCCTTGGCGTACTTTTGATAAGCAGGTGTTGCACACTCAGCTAAAGCAATCGCCTTTCCAGCAACAGCAGACATGATTGGACCACCCTGCATTCCCGGGAAGACCGCTTTATCAATCGCTGCAGCGTGTTCTGCTTTAGCCAAAATCATTCCACCACGTGGCCCACGCAAAACTTTATGTGTTGTAAATGAAACAACATCTGCATATGGAACTGGTGAAGGAATCGCCTTTCCGGCTACAAGACCGATGAAGTGCGCAGCATCTACCCACATAATTGCCCCGACCTCATCGCAAATCTCGCGAATCTTTGCAAAATCAACAAGTGATGGATAGGCAGTTGCTCCAGAGCAAATCATCTTTGGCTTGGTGCGAATCGCTTGATCTCGTAGCTCGTCGTAATCAATAAGCTCATTGTCTTGGCGAACACCGTATGACTCGATGTTGAACCACTTACCTGAAAAGTTAACTGGCGATCCATGTGTTAAGTGACCACCATGTGCCAAGGACATTGCAAGCACAGTGTCTCCGGGCTTTGTGAAGGCTTGATACACCGCAACATTTGCAGATGCACCTGAATGTGGTTGAACATTTGCATGCTCTGCACCAAATAAAGATTTTGCGCGATCGATTGCGAGGTATTCAGCCTTATCGACCTCTTCGCAACCACCGTAGTAGCGCTTGCCTGGATAACCTTCGGCGTACTTATTGGAAAGGGTTGAACCCAGGGCCGCCAGAACCGCACGTGATGTGAAATTTTCAGAGGCGATTAACTGCAGGTTGGTCTGTTGGCGCTTCAATTCAGATAAGAGAACCGCTGCGATCTCGGGATCCTGCGAGGTTAAAAGGGTGAAATCTGGGCCATAGAAGGTTTCGGACATGGCTAAACCCTATAGGGCAAGTAGATTAAATGCCTGTTGCGCTAGATGCCTGTTGCTCCGGGCACGATGGCTTGAATCTCTGCAAGTGAGATCGCCCCCTCGCGCAGGTACCGCACACCGGTTTCATCAGCCTCAATTACGGAAGAGATCGGGCCCTTACGCAATGTGCCATTATCAAACTTCAAAGCCACATCTGATTCCAACACTAAAATATCACTCAGAGATTTTGGTGCTGCCATTCCCTTTCGTGCCGCACTTGCCATAGCAAGCGGTCCAGTCTGTGAGACTAAGGCTTTAGCAAACTTTGCCTTTGGAATTCGCAGGCTGACACGATCCAATTGATTGCCATCTCCAAGATCCCAGCTAAGGCCAAGCTGTGGACGTACATTTAAGGAGAGCATTCCTGGCCAAAACTTTTTCATCATCGCTTTAATTTCTGGAGTTAACTCGCGGACAATTCCATCTGATGTTTTAACGCTTCCAATAATTACTTGGGCTGCTGTGAAAAGTGGATCGCCACGCAAAACATGCATTGCTCGAACCGCATCTTGTCTAAAGGCATCACACACGTATGCGTAGCTGTGCTCCATAGGAATGACGATGATAAATCCATCGGCGATAGCTTTTGCCGCTTTATTGACGTGACGAGAAAGTTCGCCCTTCTTAAGATCAATGTCCTTAGCCATGGCTACCTCCTCACCGCACTTGTCCAACGTGGTCGACCTACTAGGTCATCATGCAGGGCAACCTCTAAAAAATCTACTGATAGCGCCGATGCAATCACACCACCTTGCTCCTCAGTGTGTTCAATAACTAAAACTCCCCCAGATTTTAAGAGACGAGCTGCTGCGGCAATAAATTGTTGCGGAATCTCCATCCCGGTCGGACCACCAAATAATGCGATGTGAGGCTCAAACCCTGCAACATCTCTGGGTAATTTTTGTGAATCTGGAATATATGGTGGGTTTGCAATAACTACATCACACTTAATGCCCGGAAGAACATCTGCAACATCACCTTCTACAACCCTTACATTTTCAGCGATCACCGAGACATTTTTCTTGAGCCAAACAAGGGCTTCTGGGCTCCTTTCTACCGCGATTACTCGCGTTGTTGGCGCTTCTGTTGCGATTGCTAGTGACAACGCACCAGAGCCTGCACCTAGATCGATGACGCTAACCGGTGCTGGAAGATTTTCAATGTGCTGCAAAACAGCTTCGACCAGTAACTCTGATTCTGGACGCGGCACCAAAACGCCTGGGCCAACTTCAATGTTTAAGTATCTAAAGCCAGCCACACCCGTTAAATACTGCAAAGGTTCAAAGTTAAGTCGACGATCTAATAAATCATAAAACTGTTCTTCTAGAACATCTTTGTCTTGAAATGCAAGCAAGATTGATTCAACTAAAACTGGGTTGTGAAGGTCCATGCGCGAAAGACCAAGGACATGTGCCAGCAAATGTTCTGCATCAACTTCGGAAATACCAGATTCAGCTAACTGGGATTTTGCATCCCGCAGAATCTCCTTAATTTTCATTTAAGCCACACTGCGCATTTTAGTTAGCGTTAGCCAAACGTGCCGCTTTGTCAGCATCCAGCAAGGTTTGAATCATGTCATCTAAGTCGCCATTGAGAACCGCATCCAAGTTGTTTGACTTGTAGTTCACGCGGTGATCGCTAATGCGGTTTTCCGGAAAGTTATAGGTGCGGATTCGCTCTGA
>Ga0129324_10002684_pt1 | contig 10787 bp, 9 predicted proteins | sample CPBDNA_7_FD_96879 | JGI IMG/M metagenome (GOLD analysis project Ga0129324, IMG submission 96879) | Freshwater to marine salinity gradient microbial communities from Chesapeake Bay, USA - CPBay_Spr_15_0.2_DNA | ecosystem: Environmental > Aquatic > Marine > Coastal | place: USA: Chesapeake Bay... | reverse complement strand
TTGTATAACTTATAATAGAAGTATATTATGAAAAAATCAGATTCTTCATTTGTAAACTCAACAATAAATACTTTAGGGCGTTTAGCTTATTCTGTAGTTTCTTATAGTGCTTTACTTACATCCCTATATGGTACTTCATTAGTACTTAATGCATCTAGAAGAAATGAAAAGAATACTAATAGTTTAGCGAGTAATTATGATCTAATAACTCAACTCAGGCTACCAGATGGGGAGCAATTTAGTGTTTCAGAGTTACTAATACGGAATAGCATTAGTATTGATAATGTTTTTTTTTAAGATATGGATCTAGAATTGGACCCAATAAACATATTAAATGCTCAATTTTCTGGGCCTTGGAATATGAATAATAGAAATTCAAAATTATTAAATGAAGTTAGTCAAAGCGAGCATCTTGATGTTGGACTCAAAACAGCCGCTTTGAACAATCTTGATGAGAAAGGATTTCCTGTTTTTACTTCTGCTAATTATTGGTCAAAATGCAGAGGAATTTATACTTCTGAAGAAAATATGGTTTCAGTTAATTCTATCCAGACAAGTGATCAAGTTAGAGCAACAATAGCTCATGAGTTTTATCATAGTATATTGGATAATATATATATAAACTCATCAAATCCATATAGTAACCCTCAACAAGAAAAAATTTTTGCTCAGGCTGTTCATGACACTCTTATAAATCTACATAAAGAATTTTTGCCTAATATTGAGTTACCCTCAGAAATAGACGATTTAATTATTAATTTAAATACAATAAATATTAATAAACTACTTCCGCAAGATAAAAAGATAATGGAGAGCATATTACAGGTGCTTAATAAAGAATATTATCCACGTGATGAGTTGCATGCAGAAATGGCTGTAAAAATACCTGAATTCATAGGTAGATTTGATAATTTACCTCCACATATAATAGATCTATGAGCTCCATTAATTGATTATTACAAAAAAATTATTACTCCAGATCTTTTGGATTATATTCAAGCTCATCCTAAGCATAATAATTTACTACTAACTGATCAAAATAAATATCACCCTGAAACTATTATGGGACGAAGTGGTGAAGATGAGTTAATGTCCAAATCTTTAGAAAAACTCACGGATAGTGAGAAAGAGTTAATAACTCAAATTAAAACTATGAAATCTTTTATTAATAATGAAGATTTTGAATTTGCAACAAGAGAATTATTAGATATAAAAGATGAAAGAATTATTAGAGCTTCTCTTACTGCTTGTATAGAAAGCCCTAATTGTCCTGATGTTTTGTTTAAAAAATTATTAAACAGAATTCAAGCTCCACAATATTGAGGGCCTCAATTAGTGAAAGCTGCGGAGAATGGAAAAACTGAAATAGCTTTAAAATTATCTTCTTATGTTATTGATCAGTATTATTTAGCACGAACTGTAGAAATAGCTCTTGAGCAAAATAATGAGGAATTGTTTTTAGAAAATATAAGCAAACTTTCCTCTTGGTTTTTACAAAGAAGTAAAGAAAGATTTCCAGGAAATAGATTGGTAGCAGAAGAATATAACAAGTATTTTTCACTAGCTAGTGTAGCATCTAGTGCATATGATACAGCCAAAGAAGTTCTAATAGAAATTCCAACAAATGTAATAAGGGATAATCTTTTTTTTCAAGTGGATAAACAAAACTCAAGAACTTCAAATACTAGAATGTGGGAACTAAAGTTAGCAAATTTTGAAGATAAAAAATTTAAAAAGGCTCAAGGAATACTATCAAAGCTAAAAAAAACAAACTCTATCTATGTATATCAAGAACGTTTTTTTGATTACCTAATGTCTTTTGATAATCAAGAAGAGAAAAGCTACAAAAGAGGAATAGAAATATTAGAAAGCTCAGGTTTAATAAATTATCTAGAAAAGTTTGGAAGTAGAAAAGAACATCTCCTAAGGTCTGCATCCATATATATGGCAACTTCCAATTGCCAGCTAGATGTTTATACAAAAATAGAAGAAATTATACAATTAGATAGTGATAGTTTTATTAGAGTAAAAGAAGCAGTTAAAGATCCTACGTTAAGCAAATTTGTAAGTAATACATATGGGAATAGTTATAATAGGTTGTATTCTATAAGTAGAATGAGTGACGATTACCTTGTAAGAGCTCAAGAAATTCTTAATATTCCAGAATTTAGAAATCTTATGTCTAAAAATGATAATAAACATGAAAATACTATAAAAAATGCAATAGATCAAAGTGATATGCATACTTTACTAAATCCACCTTATAATTTAGTTGATCAATCACTAGAAATTTTATTATTAACTATAAGACTTAGTCCTCCAAAATATAATAGGGCAATTGAAGTCTTAACTAATTCCAATTTTAAGGAGTTTATTGAAAAGGACCAACTAGCTAGTTTAAATTTTCTTATAGAACTTGATGAAAATAAATTTAAAGTTGTTTTAGAAAAGATAAAAGATCCTGAGTTTATAGCGCTAGCAACTAAATCTACAGATTCGCTAAATGTAATTATAAATAATGAGTTATATCAAATGAAAGAAAAGGAATTTCCTTCTTTTATTAGTAGTTTAAGTTCTACTATCAGTGATATATATTCAACATTGAATAATGCAGTTTTTGGAAATAAAGACAGTGATTCAATGCAATCATACTTTGATTCAGGAGAAAAAGCTACATTAGAAAAAAATATAAGAATAACTAATGAAAATGAGACTCATAGAATAAAGAGAGAGAGCATAGATAGGGTTGTTTCTGATCCTGAGTTATTAAGTCAAATGAGCTCTATTAAAGATTCTTTAAGAGAAGTGTCGCATGAAGAGGATGTTAAAATAATGCCATCCGCTCTAAAAAGAAATGTTAAAAAAAGTTTTAATCCCCATAGCTCTAGAAGAAATGTATAATATATTAAGTTGAAATGTAATTCTTTTCTGTAATATTAACCTAAGTTTTAATTAGTAGAATAGTTAACAGGTTAGTAGAATATTAGTATACTGAATTTAAAAAATAGTAGATTTTGCATTAATTTTATTCTAATTAGTTTTTTTTAGGATAACTTATATATACTATAAACTATATAATAGTTATATCTTGCGTGAGTTTATTCTTTATGGTAAACCATAATAACAGCAATAAAAATCAATGAGCTTCTTTATATATGACTAAATTCAAAAGAATTCTACTAAAAATTTCTGGCGAAGCACTGATGGGTGACTTAAGCTATGGTATTGATATAAATACGGTTAAAGAGATCTGTAATAATATTAAAAATGTGTATGATGAGGGATACGAGTTATGCCTTGTTGTTGGTGGTGGTAATATATTTCGAGGAGTATCAGCTGCTGCTGAAGGAATGGAAAGAGCTAGTGCCGATTATATGGGAATGTTAGCTACTGTTATTAATGCATTGTCACTACAGAATTGCCTTGAGTCAATGGGAATTCAGACAAGAGTTCAATCAGCTATTCCAATGACAACTATCTGCGAACCATATGCAAGGCGTAGAGCAGAGAGGCATATTGAAAAGAAAAGAATAGTCATTTTTGCAGGTGGTACTGGAAGTCCATTCTTTACAACAGATACAACTGCAGCTCTAAGAGCAATTGAAATGAATTGTGATGCAGTATTTAAAGCAACTCAAGTTGATGGAGTGTATTCATCAGATCCTAGAAAGAATGAGGATGCTAAACGTTTTGAACAGCTTTCTTATAATGAAGTTTTAGCTAAAGATTTAAAAGTGATGGATGCATCAGCTGTTGCTATGGCAAGAGATAATAGAATGCCGATCGTGGTTTTTTCAATAAAAGAAGAAGATGCTTTCTCCAAAGTTGCGGCTGGTGAAGGTAAATTTACAATAATAAGTTAGAGGATATTTTATGACAGTAGAAGAATTAGTTAGTGATCTAGATGGAAAAATGCAAAAAACAATTGCTTCATTAGAGCATGATCTTAGTGGAATTAGAACTGGAAGAGCTTCACCTGCTTTAATCGAGCCATTATTAGCTGAAGTGTATGGAAGTAAAATGCCAATTAGTCAACTTGCTACCGTTAGTTCTATGGATGCGCGTACTTTGTCTATACAAGTTTGGGATAAAGATTCAGTTAAAGCTGTTGAGAAAGCCATTACTAATGCTAATTTAGGTGTTAATCCTGCAACTGAAGGGCAAATCATACGTATTTCTCTTCCAAGCTTAACAGAAGAGCGTAGAATTGAATTTGCTAAACTTGCAGCTAGATATGGTGAAAGCTCAAAAGTTGCTATTCGTAATTTGCGTCGTGATGTTATGGATAATTTAAAGAAATCTGAAAAAAACAAAGAAATTTCGGAAGACGATTTAAAGAAATTTACTGATAAAGTTCAAAAAACTACAGATACATCTACTAAAAAGATAGATGAAATAGTGGTTGCTAAAGAAAAAGATATTAAACAAGTTTAATATTTTTAGAGTAATTATATGAAAGTAATTGCGTTAATTGTTGCAGGTGGTTCTTCTCAGAGGTTTGGTGGAGAACTTCCTAAACAATATACCAATGTAGCTAATGTTACTATTCTTGAGCAAACAATTAAGAAATTCCTCTCATCTAAGTTAATTGACGCAGTTCAAGTGGTTATTAGGCAAGAAGATAACGAGATATATAAGCAAGTTACTAGAAAATTTGACTTATTGCCTGTTTGTTTTGGTGGATTAACTAGGTGTGATTCAGTGAAGCATGGGCTCACAGCAATAGAAAAACATGTTCCTGAATTTGTTTTAGTTCATGATGCTTGCCGTCCTTATTTATCAGTGAAGTTAATTGATGAAATAGTCAAAAATTTGATTCAAAAAGAGCATATTGCAGTAGTTCCAAGTATAGCAATAACTGAAACTATTAAAAGAGCTACTCATAATAAAATAGAGCTGGTGGATCGTAGTAATTTATTTATAGTTCAAACACCTCAAGGATTTAGTTTTAAAGAAATATTTAAATTAAGTCATGATAATAATAAAAATTTTAATGATGAATCAAGTTTATTTGAGAGCTATAACATTCCAGTACATTATATTGCAGGTGAAAGAGAAAATATTAAAGTGACCATAGCAGAGGATAAATGTGTGAAGGATGAAATAAGAACTGGTAGTGGATTTGATGCTCATCGTTTTTCTGAAGAAACTGGAGATTATAATGTTACCTTAGGTGGAATTAATATCCCATTCGAGAGAAAACTTGAAGCGCATTCTGATGGAGATGTTTTAATCCATGCTTTGGTTGATGCAATACTCGGTAGCATAGGAGAAGGGGATATTGGAATGCATTTTCCTCCTTCAGATATGAAATGGAAGAATGCAAATTCAGAAGATTTTTTAATTCATGCAAATCAACTATTAAAAGAAAAATATGGCTCTATTAATAATCTAGATGTTACTGTGATTTGTGAAAAACCTAGGTTGGGCTCTTATCGGGAAGAAATACGTAGTAATATAGCTAGGATTCTAGGTATTACAGAAGATAGAGTGAACATAAAGGCTACAACTACAGAAAAGATGGGTTTTACTGGTAGAGGTGAAGGTATAGCCGTTTCAGCAATTGTAACAGTCTCTCTAAGTTAGACTTTAATTTTATTATATATTAATAAACAGTCGTAGTTCAATAATTCAATATAATTTAAATTGACATTTATCCTCAACTTTGTTACATTAATGAATGTTAATATATTAGTGGGTGCTAATTTTATGTCTCTTAATAATCAAAAGTTTTCTCATAGTTTATATGAGACACAAAATAATATTTGGGTTGGAAGTGAAAAATTATTCAACCATCTTGTAACAACTACAAATAATACTTGGTATGATTTAAAGGATTTCTTATATTATACAAATAATTCAGATAAAAATATTCTTTTATCATCTATGCAGGACTATATACCCAAGTTAAATACTAGTGATATTTCTCCATTGGGATTTTATAGAAATAATTTTGAGCCCAATGCCATAAAAGATATAGGTGATTTTGTAGGAGTTGAAGAAACATATTCATATTTATTAAGAAATATTTTTTCAAAATTTATTAGCAATGTTTTAAGTTTTAAAGCAGGTAATATTAATGTTAAATTTACATCATATTTGACCCAGTTATATCAAGCTGATGCTGTTGTGATCTCATCTAGTTATATTATATTAAATCAATATTTGTTAGATCCCTGCATTAATTTTGCTAATTTCTTAAGTTATAATTTGTTATTTGGAGAAAAATATTCTATTGAATTTAAGAATAGTATAAATTCTAAGATATTCACTACAGAGCAGTTCCTTGCCATGCATTTAAAAGATAATGCTCAACAAGAATATCTAAGTTTTGAACATAATATTGTTAATATTTTAGATTATTATAGTCAAAATATTGCAACTTTTATTACAGCAGTTTCTTTGGTTCCAACTTTTTATAATCAATATAATAAATTCAATATTCAATCACCTGTAATAAAGTCTCATTTACAATTAAGTTTTGCAATAGCCTTATTAGATAGTGCCTATGTTTATTTGACTAATAATTATTCAATAAAAACTGAAAAAGATAATATGTATAAATTAGAAATAGTTAATTATAATGTTGGTTATGATGAGTATAATATTGAAAAATCACTTTTTGCTGTTGGAGAAGAAAATTTATACTCAAGAATTTTAATGAAAGAAAAGTTTATTTTAAATTTAAATGAACAGAAATATATCTTAGGTGCTTTGAATTATCTAATTAATTTTAAATTTATTCAAACAATATCAGCAATTTCTTCTGCCTATAAAAACTCACTTTTTTTAAGAAAAGAACTTGATAATCAGATAAAGGTTGATGCTACTCCAATATCTAATGAATTTAATTCATTTCTAAATTATAATGCAGCTGAGTTTAATCAATTTAGTAGAAATTTTTATCAACAATTAGTTAAAATAATTACAATATTTAATTCTAATCCAGATATAAATTTAAAAAACCAGCATATTAAAACTATTTTAGACGCTATAAATAATTATAAAAAAAATATGCTTGAAAATAATAAAATTTATTATCATGGTGAATCCAATAAATTAATATTAAGTGATTTAAAAATTTCTTCTGTTAAAGATTCAAAAACTATTGTGGATTTTGCTGGTGGAGAGTTATCTATTGCTATAGAGCCAGGAATTCATTATTTATGGGAAGGAGAAAATTCAATTGGTAAATCTTTGTTATTAAAGATGATTATTGGATCCTCTGGTGGATTGAGTGCATCAGGAAAGATTTTTTATCCAGATGGTTTCACGCAAAAAGATATCTCATATGTTTTACAAGATGATTATTATGGAGTATTTAAACCTTTATTACATAGACTGGCAGCGCCTAAGTTATTACCAGCTGATATTTTAACTACTGGTATTGATATTACTAATGTAATGTCAGAGGAGGAATTTGATAACTTTGTTGATTTTATAGCAAATTTATTATTTGAAATGAAATATGAAAAGATTTGGAATAATTCTTCAGATGCAAAAGAATCTTTACTTCAAGGTTATGAGAGCTATAAAAATACACTAGCGTATGGAGGGCAAGATGATTTCTTTAAATTATTATCTTCATATGATAAGCAGTCAGGTGGTCATAAGAAAAAACTGGCACTTGCTAATGCAATCTACAATAAAGCTAAACTGATATTGTTAGATGAATCTTTTAATGCGATTGATCAAGATATAAAATTAACTATTTATAAGTTAATAGAGAAATATTTGCCTGATTCCACAGTATTAGCAATACAGCATCAAGTTGCAAATCATTTAATAGAAGAGAAAAAGTCTAAAGATAGTAATAAAGATTTACTAGAAAGTTTAAAGATGATAGAAGCCAAATATGGATCAATTGAAAATCTAGAGATGCAGGAAATTAATAAACTAATAAGTGATGTATTATCTAGTATAGAAGGAGAAAAAATTTCTTCAGAAGAAATGGAATTCTTTCAAACAATTATTACAATGTCTAGAATTGAAGTTGGTTCAGAAAGTCTAGTTAAGAATATATTTAATATAACAAATCTTTCAAATGAGTATAGCAGTTTAGCTATGTTTGCTGAACATGAAGAAGATGTATGTTATGCAGAATTATCTGAATGTAAAGTGATTTCTACATATGAAGAAATAACTGAAATTGATATGTCTTCTATATGCTGATATAAATGTTTAAGAATGATTTATATCAGAGGATTTTCGTTTTTTAGGGTTGCTTGTTAAGCTACTATTATATTGAGTGGTTAGTGGTATAGGAGTTGTTTGAGGCTGAAAGAAATTTAAAGTTGTTTGTGTGGAATTAGTATGAATATTTTCTTTATTTTGTTTTGGCTTAGGCCTTTTTGATTTATTACGTTTTGCTATAACCATTGAAAGTGAACTATTTGAAGATGTTGGAGTAGAGGAAAATATTGAGAATTTTGGTTTAGATGCTTGTAACATCATATTTGTAATCTCAGGGTTAGAGGTGTATTCTATAGCTCTTTTTCCTTCGTTGTTTATTAAATTCATATCAGCTCCTTTAGTAATTAAAGTTCTAACTATTTTTACTTTATTATGTTTTACTGCTGTATGTAATAAGCTGTTTCCTATAGTGTTAGTAAGATTTATATTTACTCTTTTATCATTCAATAAATAATCTAGTGTTTCATTATTAATTTCTTTTGATCTAACTAAAGAAAATATAATTGGATTTTCTCCAATATTCAGAGAAGCATTTGGGTTATGTGCAAGAGCGTTTATCATTCTAACTCCAGTATGCTGTAGTTCTTCATTTTTGAATCTGAAGCCCATCTTGATCATTTTAATGCTTAAAGAGTTTGGGATTCCTTTAGCGCCAAAAGCACGAAAAGGTAAGGACCCACCTTCATATCTTACTCTGTTTGCTGCATCTATTCCGATAAAATTTACAATATTTTTAATTACTTGAGTGTTTTCAGGATTGTTTGATAGCATTGCTTTTATTAGGCTATTTACTGCAAGATCTCCTTGTATCATTTTAGATCTAATTTTAGAGACATGAGGTTCTTTTAGAAGATTCGGATTAGCTCCAAATTTTATTAGTTCTTCAATATCCTTGTTAATTTTATTTTTTTCAATTAAAGAAGATTTATCATAACGGCTTAAATGAAATTCTAGAAATGAATTTAATTGGTCATATGAATATTCTGATAAAATTGGTTTTACTCTCACTTGTTCACCATGCTCATCAAGATGCTTGTCTTTTAAAAATGGATTAGCTTTACTTATACCTGAGGTTTTTAAAAAATTTTCTAAGTCATAAGTATAATAGCTATTAGGAATTGTTGATTCATTTCTTTCTTCGTAAAAATTACATATATTTTCTAACTGTTGATCAAACTTTTCTCTATTGTCAGCATATGTTGCAAGATTATTGCAATTTATTTCTCCTAAATTGGGATCAAATATTTTGAATCCAAAATTATTTCCCATTTCATCTTTAGTTAATATTATTGAAATAATATGTCCACTACCTTTCCCATAGGCAATGCCAAAACCAAGAATCCTGCTTTTTTGAACATTTTCTGACAAAGACTCAATAAAACGCTTACTTTTAATATTTTCATCAGGTATTTCTGTTTCTAAAGAGTTGCTATAGTTTTGTGTTTGTAGAAATGTTTGGTAGATATTTGTCATTAGAATGAAGTTGTCAAAGTTCCTTAATATATCCTTTTCAATGTTAAGCATAGCCTGAGGATTATTTCTTTCAAGATGTTCTAATGCATATTTAAAAACTATTCCATTACAAACCCCTTTGATAGATAATTTACCCTTAGATTTTTGAGCTATCTTATATTGAGAAAATACTGAATTAGCTTTTATATCTAGTGACTCTGGTATAAGTGTGTGTGGCATATTTATATTGTTATTATTATTTAAAAAATAATTATATTTGATAAAGTTTAACTATTAGTTAATGGAAAGATGATAAGAGGGGTATGACATTTGTATAATTGTACGATATATTATGTTGGCTATGTAAATTAAATGAGTATAGTTATGAAGAATAAAATAAAACAAATATTTTCTTGGCAGAAGAAATCTTATTCCAAAAAAACACCTAATAATGATCAAGCATATTTTTATGAAATGAATGCACCTAAATGGTCTTCAAGAGAATATGAGCAGTTTGCAGACCAAGCATATATAAAAAACGTAATAGCTCATAGAGCAATAAATATTGTATCTCAATCAGCTGCAAGTGTTCCATGGGCTTTATATAGCAATAAATCACAAAATAAAGTTAGAATTAATAAACACCCAATATTGAAGTTACTTAATAGACCTAATCCTTTTAGTGCAGGATCTGAGTTCTTTGAAAATATTTATGCTTATAAGCTTATAAGTGGAAATTCTTTTATTCAAGCAGTTGGCAAAGAAGGATATGCGCCAAAGGAATTGCATATGTTAAGGCCTGATAGAGTGAGTATAGTTCCTGACGAGTTAGGTAACGTAATTGGATATATGCATAAACTCAATAGTTTTGAAAAATTTTATCCCTGTAATAAATTAAATGGCAGAGCAAGAATATTGCATATTAAGAATTTCCATCCACTTAATGATTTGCGCGGTCTTTCTTCTATAGAAGCAGCAGCATTTAGTATCGATCAACATAATCAAGCCGCTGCATGGAATAAATCATTACTTGAAAATGCAGCAAGGCCTAGTGGAGCACTGATTGTAAAAAATAATGGAGCTTATGATGGTAATTTGTCCGATGATCAGTATGTAAGAATAAAAGAGCAGTTAGAAGAAGT
>Ga0129324_10002683_pt1 | contig 10787 bp, 12 predicted proteins | sample CPBDNA_7_FD_96879 | JGI IMG/M metagenome (GOLD analysis project Ga0129324, IMG submission 96879) | Freshwater to marine salinity gradient microbial communities from Chesapeake Bay, USA - CPBay_Spr_15_0.2_DNA | ecosystem: Environmental > Aquatic > Marine > Coastal | place: USA: Chesapeake Bay... | reverse complement strand
GCAGTTAAAACTAAAAAAGGCGCTATAATTCAAGAAGACTACGGACTACTTGATATGGCTTATAAAGTAATTGGGTTCCAAAGTACAGAACTTGAACGTATACAAAACATAAATAGATATAAGAAAAGAATAGATACTGAAATAAATAGTCAGAAATCTAGTATAATGAGCAAATTTAACGATGCTGTATTTAAAGGAGATTCTGATAAGTTTTCAGAGGCACTGGCAGATATATTAGAGTTCAATAATGAACATCCGTTTCAGGCTATAACAGTAGATAGTATGCAAAAATCTAATAAGTCTTATATTAAAAGAATCTTAGAGCAAGATCAGGGACTTACTGTGACAACAAATGAGGCTATAGTAAGGTCTCGGGGGCTTTAATAAATAAGAACCCCCCTTCTAAGATCGGAAAGAAAGAGAGAAAACCTTTCTCAGAAGAGGGGCATGGAGAACGACTAACGTACAATGAGGGGAAAACGTCAGTCGGGATTATATTATCACAAAGTTCTCCATATTCGAATACCTAAATTACCATTTTCTATTTTTATTTTGTGTTTTAGTTGCCATTTTCGCTTCTTAAACACTTTTTTTGCTTGTGTAACAGCCTTTTGGGCGTTTATGCAGGGTATAAAAACAGACATCCCTATATCCATATTGTCCCAATGCACGACTACTTGCACTCCATCTGGATACAAATCGTCCTCCTTAAACGCCTTTATTTTCTTTATCGTCTTCATCTAGATCAAACCTCATAACAATAACATTAGACGGTGGTAACTGGAGATGTGTGCCTTTAGCCAATCTAACTTTTTTATTTTTACCTTCGCAATGTTCTTTTATCTCACTTAATAAGTGGGCGTAGTTTATTTGAAGTTCGCCGCACCATTGTTTTAATTCTTTTGGTTTAACAAAGAATAGCTTGGTGTCAGTTTCATATCTGGCTATCAATTTACCACGAGCTACCTGTTCGGGTATAACTAAATTATCTAGTCCGTTGCCTTGTTGTGATCTGTTGTCGGTATCGCTTTTAATTTGTAAAATATAGCTAATGTTTTCGGTGAAGAAATCATTCATTATATCAAATACTGTGTTGTTCATTTGGTTAGCAGAGGACTTGTTACTTTCCAGAAGAACTTTCACAGCCCAATTATATATCTTATTTACATCATAATTATGTAACCCTGCCTTTTTAGCAATAATTAATCCTGAAAGCGTTGCCGAAACCGTAGCAGACCAAAACCTGTTTTCTGATGTAAGTTTTGCGTCAATGTCAATTTTTTTCTGTGTGTCTTTAACAATTTTACGACACGCTTCTTTATTTTTCATAACATGCTGTATATACGCAACTCCTGCCGTGCCGTAATACTGCATGATATCTTCCTCAAACTTGTCTGTCTCGGGTTTGTTTTCATGTTTATCAAATAGACGTTCTACTTTACATTCTAAGACACGTTGTGCTTCGGCTTTTGGCATTGCTTTTGCCATACTTATACGTTCTACTATACTTGTGTTAGATGTCATAGAGCATAACAAACTCCATCTTCTACCTGTACGTTTTCTTTCTACGTTAGAACTAGCTGACATACGTCCTTTTTGTTGCCCACTTGTATTTTGGTATACAAGTTCAGACAAGTGTTGAGGACTCATGTTTGTTATTTCATCAATTGCTACAGGCAAACTATGATAAACTTCAGACCGATTCATCCGAAAGTTTTGCGTGTCTCCCTTCGTCATTAATAGTTCTTCGGGATCACCCCATATACCTACCTGTGCTATCTGTATTGCAGTTTTACCAAGCCCTGAATCTTTACTATGAAAGCATACCGTGCCACAGTTTACGTTAGTAAACTCCATAAGCGGACTACCAAATCCCATACCTAAACCGAATTGTTGCAGTACAAATTTCTCGTCTTCCCAGAAAGATATAGTTTTTTTCCACGCTTCAAGCGTTCCTCGTGGCTCAAACGCAGGGAATAGAGATACTGTTGCATTTGATGGTGGGTTAAATTCAATAGAGTCTGCGGTAATTAACTGATTTCCTAAAATAAAACCATCCATGTTCTCGTCAACCCAACCAAAGTGTCTATGAGCATCCGAAGCTTTAGAAACATTTTGTAATTCGTTAACCCAATTAATTGTGTATGTCATAAGTTTATCCATTCTTGTTATCGCTACACCTTCCGCTGCTAGTGCTTTACGAAATTCTTCTTTTGATGTAATCGCACTCATTGGTAAGGTAAATTCACGCACTCCGTCCATAGGCAAGTGCAACCTCATTACTGCCGATTCCCCCGCTTCGGCATCTCTTACTCTTTTAACAACGTATATATCGTTGTGGTACAAACATTCTTCTACTATTTCTCCGTCATCATCTTTTGTTCTAATATATACGCCACCGTTAGCACCTCTTATATAGGGGTTAGGATATTTTGGTATAGTGTAAGAGCCTATTGGATTATTAGGTAAAGTTAAAGAAGGAGCTACTACAACTGTTTCTTTTTGTTCTTCTATGTAATTACCCTCACTATCTATTTCGGCTTCTTTTAATCTCTTTCCCAATGATATAGGGGATTTTATTTTACCCCAATTAGGGCAATTCTGACAAACCCCAAGATTAAATTCATCGAATTTTGTACACGCATACGGTCCTTTAATTAACTCAACTTTTTTATTTGTTTCGTCCGCACTATATTCTGGGTGTCCACAAGATAATTTATGTATAGCTTTCTCACCATCAGTGCAAAACTTTGCGATTGATAAACCTGCTCTCCACAAAGGTTCACTGATATCTTTTTGATTATATAAAATATTTGCTAGTTGGTCACATCCATTTCCGTTCTGTGTACGTACAAGTATATCCTTAAAATAATTTTCCTGATTACCCATCAAAGCAAGCATTGTTGAGTTATGCTCTAACGGTACTTGTAGAGCCTTTGTAACTGGCTTCATTCCATCTACAAAAAGCAGCTTGGTAAAATCTTCTATGTCAACTGCGGTAAACTCGCTTTTTAATCCTAGTACGATAACAGGTAAAGCAGGATCTGTTTTATAATTGTGAGTGTTTGGTATTCTTAAAATACGTGCGCCGTCAGCCGTAACAGCAGGGTCAGCTTTAAAATTATTAATAGAACATAATGTTTTTAATTGCTCTGCTACAGGTAACCACTTGTCATAGGAGACATCTTCAGTAAGAAACCAATACACGTGTATACCACGACCTGAGTCGATTAGACGAGGAGTAGGTAGTTTGTATTTTTGACAAAATGTCTGTAGCTGTTTTATTGCTTGTTCTTTAGACGCAAATTCTTTACCTTCGCCACAATCTAGATCTAAAAAGAAGGAACGTAAGTTTTTTATATTAGTTACTTTACGTGATCCTTTTTCTTCAAACGTAGCCAAAGCAAAATATGCATCATATCCCTGTGTATTTGATTCGTCTGCTTTAACGCACAAGTCTTGAATGGATTCAAAAAAGTATTGTTTTAATTTATTTTCTGAAGGTTTTGCGGTAAATAAGCAATAGTAGCCCTCACTACTAAGTACTGTATTCAAAAATTTATTTCTCATAGTCTCTCTTTCTATGTAAGTAAATACTCCACACACGACCCCCGTAAGGGGGTCGTATTTATTATTAAATCTAACTTAAAATTCAGTAAGTGTTAGTCATCCCAATTGTCAATTATTGAGGATAAATCTTCTTTAGCTTTCGAAGGCTCCGCTTTATTTTTAGCAACCTTTTTAGGTTCCTCAATCGCGATTTCCTCTCCTGACTCAAACAGAGCTTTTTGGTTAGATTTTCCATTTTCAGTAACTTCTTGAACTTTTTCGACACCGTCCGTTTGTGCAACGGTTAGGGTTATTGCTCTAAAGGTATCAGGATTATCTTTAATTTCAAGGACTTTTTTTAGTTCGTTTTCTTCTAAAGGTCTTACTGGTTTAAAAAATAACTTAGGGGTACCACTATTTTCATCAAAACGCATATTTGTAACAATAGATATTGCCGCCGTATTATGAGCATTTAAGAACTTAGCGTAGGACTGCATAGGCATATTACCATCTTTACCATCACCGAATATAGAAGTGGCAGGTAATTGTAGTTGATAAACTTTGTCTAAGTCACCTTCCAAAACAACGGCTAAACGTTGTGCAAATCTACATGCTCTGCTATCACCTTGCCCAGACCCCTTGATATTCTGTGGGCAGTCCATACAGCGTGACGCTTGTTTACCATCACCTACTTCTGGTGCAGGAGTAGTAGTATTATGTGACCAACATGCGGGTGGGGCAGGATTACTAGGGTCATACGTACCAGAATAATATGTACGTGATATCGGTGCGGCGTTGACAATGATAATATTCATATTGTCTTCTTTACTGACCCTAACTTGTTCTCCATTGATAAACTGTCTAAATTTACCGCCGTTCAAACTAATACGCCGTCTTGTTTCTGTTGAAGCACCACTAAGCAGATTAGAGTTTATATCTTGTAATGATTTTGCTAAATCACTGCTTAAAGATGTTTGGTTTTCAAATAATGTTAAATCTGACATTTTATATTTCCTCTATATGTCTTTATCTAGTTCACTAATTACATCAGCGAATGGGTCTGAATTAAAATCAAACTGTGATTGTAAAGTACTTTCAGCTGATTCGTTCTCGGTTATAGTTTCTTTAGCATCAGTCAAAGAGGCTATCACCGCTTCTAAATTAAAGCGGCGGCATGTTCCGACTGATATATAAGTATTTTTAGGTATAATACCTTTTTTTATCCATCCTCTTAACGTAGATGTGTGAACAGATAAATGTTTAGATAAATCTTCTAAATTAACAAGGGGGTGTGTCATTTATTTTTCCTAACTGTGATTATATATTCTGAATCCACATTTAATCCTTGCGGTGCGAGTTCAGGGTTCTCCTCTAAAAATGTTTTTACTGCGGTTTGGTTAAGGCGTTTTTCCATAAACTCAGGGACTTCATTCTCAAGAATGAATTTATGCATGGCTTCCCAATCACTTGTCCAGTAACGACTTTTTACTGATCTATAGAAAAGTCCTTCAGATGTCTTCACGCTATCTACTCCGTGTTCTTCGCAGTAGTTAAGTAAAGCATGTTTTACCTTATCGATTTGGTCGTTAAGGTCATCTAATTTTTTATTGTATTCGGAAGTAAGTCTAGATTTTTCTTCGCGAATTTTTACATATACGCGAGTTAGCTTTTGTGCTAACCCCTCATTTACTTCAGCCATTTTTTCTCTCCTTTATGCTGCTAGTAATGTTATTATAGTATCATATAGTAACTTAGTCAAGTATTTCTTTATATAGATCTAGGATACGTGTGTGTACGTCTATTCTGCTATCTAATAATGAGTATATCCGCTTTTCAGCTGGAGACCCCTGCAACTGAATAACAGTACATTTATGGTCTTGTCCTGATCTATGGACACGAGCGTTAGCTTGTGCATATGTTTCTAAAGAACTTGTCGGACCCCACCAAATTACTGTATTAGCCGCCGTTAAAGTAACACCGTGTGCCGCCGCTTGGGGTTGTATAACAAGAACTCTAGGTTCGTCCGTTGTCTGAAATCGTTTGAATATATCTGTACGTTTTGATGCTGATACATCCCCCCTAATAATCTCTGTTTTGATACCATCTTTCCTTAACTTATCTGTAATAATATCAATAGTATGCCTAAACGGTACAAACACTAAAACTTTTTTGGAACTCTCATCGATAGCTTCACATAATACTTTGTATCTGTTTGATATATCAAACTCTAAACTCTCGCCGTTATCGGTATAAACGGCACCAGAAGATATCTGCAACAGTTTGTTCATATTTATTGCCGCATTTACAGCAGTTACTTCTTCACCAGAAGCTTCCATAATCATGTTTTTCTTTAGAAGTTTGTAATATTTATCTTGTTGCTTAGTGAGTTGTACTTCCCTTTTTAAGTAAACCATGTCTGGTAAATCAAGACATTCTTCCTTGGTAAACCGTATAGCAGGTTGTAGCGCATTATAAACTGTTTCAGTTGAACTAGGTTTGGGTATCCATTTAAATTGAGTAATCTTGTGCATTACACAGTCTCTCCAAGACCCAAAAAACCTTGGTACATTATCTGGGTTTATTAATTTAGCCAGTCCGTAAGCATCCAGAGGAGACTGAGCCGCGGGAGTTCCTGTCATTAACCACAACCAAGTATCTTCATTCACAAGTTTCTTTAACGTTTTCCATCTTTTAGTTTGCGCGTTCTTATAATGAGTTGCCTCATCTATGATTATACAATCAAAACCGCCCTTACTTATCTCATCGAATACGGTTTCCACTCCGTCATAATTTATTATTACGTACTCAGCACCTTGATTAATTATCTTCTTACGTTTTTCTTTTTGTCCATAAGCTACGTCCACAGTACGGTGCATAGCAAAAGAGAATAGATCTTCTCTCCACGCCGAATCCATAATCGATAAAGGACAAACAACTAACACACGATTAATCACTCCCTTTGAAAGTAGAAAGTCAGAAGCCCATATAGCTGAAGCTGTTTTACCTGTACCTTGCTCGTTAAAACAAAAACTTCTCTTGTGCATAGTTAAAAACGCACTTGTTACTTTCTGGTGGTCAAAAGGTTTATACTGACCTGTCCATGAGTATTGTCCCTCTATAGGTGACGGTACGTTAATACCTAATGCTTTAAGGGAATGAACTTCTTCAATACCCCAGTTAACAATTACTTCGTTATCAGAAATTTTTTTGCATTTGTTTAGTGTAGCCGCTACCTTAGCAGGATTGCGTAGTCGCAACAATAAAGCTTTGTTGTCTAGAATTTCCACATTGTTCTCCGATATATTACTTAGGCTTTTCTAACTCTTTTCTTAGTTTCTTTTTTTGGTAGCGGCTCTCTTCGTAGGGGGCTTACTCATTGCCCCACCAGCCGCACGATTTCTATTTCGGGTTTGTATTGACACACCGTCCTTATTTGTACCACCTTTGGATAGAGCCTTTTTATGTGCGATATCTTTCCCTTCTCGTTTGTCAGCTATTCCATTTTTATTAGCATCCTTACCATTCTTATCCATTTTTCTTCTAGCACGTTGGCGCTCCGAACGAGCTTCTTTCTCATCTCTGGCTTTCTGCTGTTGGTATTCTTTTTTATATGGTCTTGGTTTATTTATATATGGCATTAATAATCTCCATTATGAGGGCAAGAAGTTACAGGACAATGTCTTTTACATAATCCACTAGGTTTCGGATTCCACACATTAGTTTCACTGGCGGTTTTCATTAACTCGTATTTACCTAACCACTTTTTCCATAGTTTAGTTTTATCAAACTCAGTATAACTATCTTTTATTAAGTCTTTACTTATGACAAATAATAACCCACCACGTACAATTTTTACTTGGGGGTAATGTGCAAAAACAGTTAGAGCCATTAATTCTAGCTGCCCTTTATCAGCATATTTTGAGTTCTTACCTGTCTTGTAATCAATCACCCAAGCTAGGTCACCATCTAATATAATTAGATCTGCTATACCGCGAAACCAAACATCCTTAGAGAAAAAACTACAAGGTTCTAGGTTTTCGGTAAGACCCATCTTTTGCTCAGGTATCTTATTACCTTTTTTAGCTTTTAATGATTCTAACATATCTAGAGCAAAAGTAAATCTATCTTCTAAAGGTTTGCCCTCTCGAATGTATTCCTCTGCCGCAGTATGGAACTCTGTACCGTATCTGGTTGCCGCAGTTTCAACGAATGGAAATTCTTTTAGTATCTTTTCATGATAGAATTGTTTGGGGCATTGTTCGAATGCTTTTATCTTACTGAAAGACCAAGGTGCTACACTCATTGTATTGTCTCAAAGTCTTCTGCGTCTAACATTTCCATCATTTGTATTTGTTCTGCTAAATATTGTATTCCACAGTTAAAACCCTCAGCATATCCTTGCGTAAATACTTTAAAGAATGTTTCATCGTTATTAGTTATACAATTTATCTCTTCCTCTGTACCGAAATCAAATATGGTAAGACGTAGTTTATCCCATCTTTCCCTATGTGTTTTGTCAATATGTAATTTATTTTTGTTCATTCACATTCTCCATAATTTTTACCTATACCACTTTCACAATCTAAGGGCAGTCCTTTAGACCAATAAGGTGCTTGTCTCATACAAGCTTCTATATATCTCTTAGCTTCCTCTGTCTCTTCTTCTCTGACACAAGCAACGATAGAATCGTGTACTGTTAAAACTATAGTATACTTCTTACGTATTTGTAACATTTGTTCCGCTATTATACAACGAGCTAATGCCTGACATAAGTTTTCAACAACTTTACCACCATATATTTTAATATATCCCATACGAGTTTTGTACATATACTCCACCCCTTTATCAGTGGGTTGGGCTTTTAACTGATCGTATCTCAACAATAAATTCGAAGGTAAAAGAATAGCTTTATCTTTCGGTAATACTTGAATTACTCCGTCCAAATGGGTTGCGATATTATAATTATCGCCGTTAACCATATAACGTAGCATGTTCTGGCAATCTCTCCATAACTGGTTTATCTTCCAATTAGTTTCGCGATATACATTAATAACTCGCCTAGCTTCATCTAGATCCATATCAAAACCGTTAGTCTTTAATTGGGCTTGGAATTTTATAGACCCCATTCCATAACCTGCCCCAAGAATAGTAGTCTTACCAACAAACCTCTGTTCTTTAGTGACGTCTTCTTCAGGTACACTATATATAATAGAAGCCATCTTCTTATATACGTCTTCCCCTCTGGCAAATGAATTTGTCAGATCGTCCTGCCCTGCTAACCAAGATAAAACTCTAGCTTCAATCTGAGAACTATCTGCGTCTATCAACTTGTATCCGTCTGGTGCTAATATGCTACTCTTTAGTTTCTTAGCATTCGGTCCCCTACTAGGTAAGTTTTGTATGTTTATTTTATCATCGCCACCCCATCGTCCTGTATGTGCCGCATAATAACGTACAGGTATAGGTAGCTTTCCCCGGCTACCAATATCTATAAATCTTTGGGTACGAGTTTCTTCTAAAGTACTTTTTATACCTAGCCTAGCCTCAACAAGATTTTTTACTTCCTCATTAGGGTGTTCTAATAAACTAATAAATTGTTCATCTGATTTAGCAAAGGCGAACGTCTCTTTACCTGTAGTAAGACTTATTTTTTTCGGCGGCTCAACACCAAAAGTTTCTAGCACCTCTGCAAATTTTTTGTTCGACATTAAATCCTTTTTGTCAATACCAGAAGAAATAAGTAGGTTTTCTTTATTCTTTTTTATTGTCATAAGATGTTTATGTAAAAGATCATTATCTACTTCGAGTATTGGATTTGTAAACATTCTAAGTGTCATATCAATAACTCTTAATTCTTGTTTAGGAAATCCTACCGAAATAAACATACTGAACAGTTTATAAGTTAACTCAACATCGTTTACACAATAATCACCGTATCTTGCTAATTCTTCGGCAGTAAAGTCTACCCTTCTTTTCCCTTGTGCCTCGATTACTTCAGTTCCTTTCTTGCCTATTCCATATCTTTCGGTTAGAGCCTGTAAACTCGCTGAGGTATCCACACCATGCAACGCCCTAGACATACACAAAGTATCAGCAAGACCACGAGGATCAATGTCGTAACACCAATTAAGAATAGCACCATCAAACAAAGTATTGTGGGCAATAACCATAGAGTTTTCCCAGTCAAATCCTTGTAAGTATTCTTTAATTTCTTTGTTTGATCCACTAGCCCACTCCGTCTGTTCATTGTTTATTTTTACACCTACACCTATTACTTCAAATTTAGGATGACGAATATACTCTTCCATAGTAAGTTTTTTTAGGGAGTATTCCTTATCATAATAAGTTTCAAAATCTAAAGTTATTAAATCCATTACGCCGCCTTCTTATTCTTTTTTATGTCAGCAAAAAGCTTACTTTTTTTCGTTGGTAGCATTTTTGTCAGGTCGTACTCCTCTACATCTATATCGTACTCTATACATAACTTTATGACAGGAATAATATATCTTGGGGGTATGTAGACACAACCATCGTCCCTAACTCTTGTCCAAGATAGTACTGTAGAATAACTACAATTTACTATCTCCGCTACTTTTGAAATTGATCCGACACCATCAGTTATTTTATTGATTATTTTTTTATTATCTATTCTATCTTGAGGGGTTTGTTTGTAAGACATTATAGGCTTTATAAGTTTTCGTTTTGGTTTCGGTAGATTTAATTTAGTCGGGTCAAAGTTTTCAGGGATATATTTATTAAGTCCTAAAACATAAGCCGCTAAAATGTAAATATCTTTATCCTCTCTTCCACCTCGAATTACATTTATTACTTGTTCTTCGCTTACAAACATAAACTTACAAATATTATGACGTAATGTTTTGTAGTTTATGTTGTCGAATATCATCGCCTTTATAATTTCCTTATTACTGATCATCTTTATCTCCATCCAGAATAAATTTTTTAAACTTCTCAATATCCCAAAGTAGAGTTGAAAAATTTCCAGAACTGTTTGCGTACCAGTAGTCACCACTATCATCAACGCCGACTACAAATACACGTTTTAAATTTGCCCTTATTGCGGCTCTCAATGTTACTTCTGGGGACGCATCGTCATAATTCTTCTTGTTATCTTTTTTCGCTTTGAAAAAAATAATATTATCGTCCATTTTTTATCTCCATGTTTAGTAAAATTATATTAGTTATAGTTTCCATTTTTTATTGACAATCGTCAATAATGT
>Ga0129324_10002681_pt1 | contig 10790 bp, 6 predicted proteins | sample CPBDNA_7_FD_96879 | JGI IMG/M metagenome (GOLD analysis project Ga0129324, IMG submission 96879) | Freshwater to marine salinity gradient microbial communities from Chesapeake Bay, USA - CPBay_Spr_15_0.2_DNA | ecosystem: Environmental > Aquatic > Marine > Coastal | place: USA: Chesapeake Bay... | reverse complement strand
GACGACTTCATCCACTTGAGGAATGACGAGACAACACCTGCGCGTGCCATCGATGCCATCGATGTGGGAAAGGCTTTGATGTGACTGCGTTGCAGTGCTTGGTCAAAGATGGAGACGTAGGTATTGATGCGCTCACCGATCACGTTCACTTCCTGATCTGACGCACCCTGCCATGGGAATGCGGTGGCACCGGACTTTCTCAGGTCTTCAGTCTTGCCATCCCAGATGTTCCTGCGGTCGTTGTAGCTGCGCAGGCAGGTGTCGAAATACGTGTCGAGATCGCCAAGAGTCGTATTGTATGCATCTGCGAGCGCGTTGATATCCGGCTCATCTGATGCGTAGATGAGTTCGTCGTTGCCTTCCATCTTTTCCATTTCGCTCATTGCAATACCTTGTATTTGTTTTCGCCGATCTCAGGTGCTCTCACGACGGTGATGCGCCTGTTGATCGAATTCTCCCTGCGTCGAGGGAGGAAGATTTCAATCAGCATCCCGTCAAGCACTCCGTAGACAAATTTTTTGTTTCTGGCAAGCCGTATGACCCGCACATCGAAGCTCTCTGGTTCCGGCTCAATAGATTGTTCGATAACAGTTTCTTTGTTAAGAATACTGTTAATGATCTCTTCTGCTTTTTCTTTTCGTTTAGTAGCCACCTGTTCCATATGTTGTTACGTTAATCTCTGAACTATCTACATGATCTATGCCAGCAATTGCGGCATAGCGCAAGACGTCAATAGGATCCTTCCATGCTTCTTTCAATCCACCCTCGCCAGTGTATTCGCTCAGTGCGTGGATGATGTTCTCGCACTCGTCGGAAATGTAGAAATGAGGACGGTTGATGCCGTCCATCGCTTTTGATGTATCCCACGACATTTTCGAGAGCAGTGCCTGCAAACCGTCCTCGATCTCAAGCCCCGGGGCAGGAACAAATACCATGTCCTGCTCTGCTAGGTCTTCGATGATCGACGACGACCCGTCTGCCGCTTGGTATTTGGCAGCACCGAGTCTCGGGTCAATCAGACGCTCGAAGATTTCTTCCTCGCCTTCGAGGTCATGGATGATGTCGATGTAGTCGCGAATGCCAAGCCCTTGGCCCTTGGCACCGTCTCCCGGCAACCATTTGCCAGATTTCCATTCCGCCCAGTCGCCGACATCGACGCCGGGATATTCTCTGTAGACCCAGAAGGTGCCGGAAGCATCGACTGCAATCCAGCACATGAACCATGCCTTGGATCCGGCTGGGTCCAATATCATGTATCGGGTCACGTTGTTGGTCGGTATCTTCTCCGGCGGCACCACGTTCACCTCCTTGTTGAAGCGCGGGAATTTAGTCGCATGCGACTTCACTGGCACACCGTAGGCGCGGATGAGGATCTCTTCCCTGCCGCGCCCCATCAGTGCCTCCCTGATGCGGGGATAGCCACCGAATGGGTTGTCCTGAGAGTGGAAATAGTGGATCGATGCGTTCCGCTTCTGACTGCGCTGGACGTATGGCACCAACTCCCCGTTCAGCAATTCCGCCGCCCGGCTTTCAATCGTCTTGGCCCCGTCGAGAAACTCCTTGATGACCTCGGTGTAGCCGTCGATGGGTGTGAATGTTAGAAGTAATTTTGCGTCTCGAGTGGCAAGCCGGAAGCGCAGCGTGTTGATCAACTCCGGCCCAAGAAGATACTCGTCGAGCCACACGCCGACGTTGTGCCATTTCGGGTTGCGGCTGCCAAGCTCGGCACCCTCGAGGATCGTCGGGTTGTTTTGATATTGTGAGTAGGTCTTGAAGATGATCTGTGACCCGTTAGGGAGGATCAACGACGAGTCTGTGAATCCGTTCTTCTTCGTATAACTGATGTAGGTGCCACTGGTCGTCTGCTTCATCCGCATCTCTGCTGGCAACCAATCCCAGACGGCACTCTGCTGTTGCCGAATGGATACCTCGGCAGTCTGCGCGAAGCAAAAGATTTCAGACCCGGGATTCTCGAGCGCAGCACGCACAATCGTAAATGCACCCCACTGGGTTTTGCCTGATCGGTTTCCGCCGAGGGCAACAATCTCGGTGACCTCGGCCAGTTGCTCCTCGGCCTTGTCCCAGTGAGGCAATCGGAATCCAAACCGATACGGATCCCGCTCGGCATTCTCGATTGCCTCATGGTAGATCGCATGGATCTCAAGCAGAGTCTCCTCGTCAAGCTCGACGATCTCCTCGTCGGTCGGAGGTTCGAGGATCGGATGTTTGCGCCAGATCATGCGGTGATGATTTCAGCCTCGACGGCATCGTTGCGCAGCTTTGCTGCGATGCGTGCCTTGGCTTCTGAGATCACCTTGGCAGCGTCGGAGATGGACGCCCCCTTGCGGTGCTCGATGACCACCCCTGCCATGCCTGAGAGCTGCGCTGCCTTGTCGGTCATGATGCCCACCGTGAGCGCCAGCTTGTCTGGCGAGATGTTGACCAGTTGGTCAGGGTTTTCAGCAAGTTGCTCGGCTTTGTCAAAAAGGAGATCGGTGAACGTCTGGGCGGCAATGGCATATTTCTGCGAGAATTCTTTCCGCTTCGTTTCAAGCGTGTCAGCGTGCCTCCATGAAAGCCCATTGATCGCACCGTAGCTCAGTCCTGTGCGTTTCGAGATCTGCTTGTTGCTGACTCCCTGCGCCTTCATCCACAGCGCAGTCGCAGCGGTGCGAGGAGCGCACACTTCGATGCATTTGTAGGTGACACCCATTTCTTCGGAACGCTTGCGGACTTCGTCAAACCACTCCGGTGGAGGATCGACGTCAGGTGGTTTCTCAAGTTTGCGTGGCATTCGGTTGTTTTAGTTTGGGTTTCTAATAGATTTGATGATATCGCTCTTCTCCTTGTCTGTCAGTTTTCTTCCAAGTTGGGACTCCCCAGCTTCAATCATCAATTCGATAATTTCCGCAGAATCGTCAATATCGTCAGTAAAATCTCCCGGGAATGAATTCATTTTTTCGTGTAGTTAAATACTCCATTTTTTAGTGTCAGGCGAGTAATCTCTTCCCCGCCTCCAGATGTCCCTTCGACAAAAGCCTCTGTTGAGTTCACAAATTTCAAGAAATTGTCCACAGTCAGCTTGTCAAACTTGCCATCCTGATTGTAAGCCTTGATGAAATTCTTGGTGATGTCGAGTGATGAATGCCCGACTGCTTCATTTTTAATGGCATTCCAAGACAACCAATGCAACCCACCGGGATCAGCGTGATTACCTAGCAAAGTCTTGAGCGAAGGAGATGCATCAATCGCAGCTTGTGAAACTCGATCCATTCCTGAATACATTGCCAAACTGAATAGTGGCGATTTGTTTTCAATTGTTCCGTAGTTTTTATAGATTCCAATTTTATCTACAGGGACATTCTTGCCTTTACCTTCATACTTGAAATAATCCCGAGGAGTTTTTGCTCCTGTTATTTTCATGGCATCTGCAAGATACATGTCAACGAATCTCCACCGATCAAGGACATTGCCCTTGATGCCAAAGGTGAGGCCAATGAAACTTTGAACCTTATTCTTGATGCCCGTGGCACCGTGGCCCAAGGTATTGAAGTCGTAGCGCATTTGGACGGCGTCATTGTTTTTGTAAACGTCTGAAACTTCACCCCACTTGCCGTTGTGCCTGTATAGCATCAAGTAGAAACTGTTGGCATTTGAAGTTGCGTTATTTCCAAGCTTCCCGTAATTACCAACAGTATTGATCCGAGCTTTCTTTACTGTATCTTTCCACTGACTTGGAGACTGACTGAATGTGCCATTGATGGATTCACCAATTTGTTGCATCACCTCTTTATTGGTGATCATGCGCATCCAGAGTGCCTCTTGCTGAAGCGGTGGAAGTTGTTTTGAGAGAGTTCCCCACAGGTGGTGAATCGCAGTGACTAGATCTGGAGGTCTTCCGCCAATCAGCTCCCGCATCTCGACGACAGAATCAAGCCCAGACATCGCTGATTCACGAATGCCAGCAACCGTCTTGTCAGCGTGATACCCTCCGCTTAGAAGTGCAGTGAACGCATCTGGATCCTCGAGCATCATCTTCAATGATGATGGAGGGATGAGCACATCACCAGTGACTCCCGCCTTCTTCATCACTTCGGCGTATCCTTTTGGATCCACAAATTTTTGTGGGTCAGCTTCGATGTCTCTTACTGCCAAACCAATTTTGTCCAGTGATGCATTGGTATTGCGGATTGCGTTCTGTTGCTCTCTTAAAGCTTTTGGATCAGTTGGAGTTTTGGCCTTTGCTAGAAATGCATTTTGAACTAGGTTTTGATTCTGAACTGAAAACTCATTGGTTTTCTTGATCTTTATGTTGGGAAGCGGAGTGAAATAGTTCCCTCTGGCGATTCTGAGTGGACCCTCCATCACTTTCCAATCACTGTCCTTGTTCTCTCTTGCGACAAATTTGGGGACGCTTAATGCATCTGCTGGGAGATTGGATTTTTTGATCTCTACATTGCTTCTGAGTTCTCCGAGCGATCCCGTTGGGGCTTGGATTCCTTTGTCTTCTTGCTCAACAATCTCCTTCTTCTTTTTGGCTGGAGAAGAAACAGGCTCAGGCATATATCTGATGTCACTCGACTTCTCGTTGAATCGCTGACTGAGCGGGATCACGTTTCCAGATGAATCGCGAAGAATTGGATCTGCGGAGCGTGCTAGGTCTGCATCTCTCACCCCATAAACAGTCGAATCGCCTACTACTTCCGAGTCTATCTTGTCGTCAATATTCGTGATTTTTACGACTTGGTTTCGGCCCAGTGAAAGCTGCAGATTAGCATCCATGACGGGACTCTTCTCTTTGAATTCCTCACCTTCATAATTTCTGCGATCTAGTTCTAAATCGGGATCTTTAATGTAAAATTGAAGGATGGCTGGACCATCTTGATCTTCAGAAAGCAATGTTCGAGGTTCGTCTGGGTAGCCTGCATAATATTCCGCAAGTTCTATATCGTCAGTAAACCAGAACGAATGATTAGCAGTAAATTGCTTGTTTGGGTTTTCAAGTTTTGTACCTTTGAAATTTTCCGACCCATGATAAAGTGGCCCCACATTAAAACCAGCAGCTTTCGCCGCCGCATCCACCATCCTCTGCTGCGCTTCGACATCGCCACTCTCCACTGCTTTCATGTAGTCAGCGTCTAGAGACTCAGGCATCTGCCTTGCCTGCTCGGGCAGTTGATCCATCGCTACCGGGGTGCCTTGCTCGTCGAGTTGTGACTCGTTTGATTTTCCATAATTTTTCGACGGTTCTGCACGCAGGTTGCCTGAGGAATCTTCAACAGGAGTGTAGCGCATGTCAACAGGATCACCATCTTCAGTAAACAGTGGTGTCCCTTCTGGCATGTAATTCGCTTTGACCATGTTGTAGTCCATCGGGATCCCGGTGGTGCCTTCCATCCGGGTCGCCTTATTCAAACGATCCAATCGGTATGTCTTGAATACTGCCCGGCTTGGTCGGTCGGTGACGAGCACCGGGTTGATCATCAGATAGTCCGCCGGGCGGGCCTTTGCACCTCCAGAGATGTCGCCGAATGTCGAGTTGATGAAGTTTTTGTAGTCCTTCCACTTGTCTCCGTAATTTTGCACGAAGTGTGAGTCGGCAGGAAGACCTTGAGAGTGCAGGTCCATGACCGCATTGATGTCGGTCATGATCTTGTCGATGTCTCCCTTGTAGAGTAGCTGACCAAACTTCTTCCCGGCCTGCTCCATGACGTTCTGGTGCAACTGTTGGGTGTCGATGATGTCGATCAGGATTTGTCCCTTTTGCCCCATTGAAAAGCCAAGGATTCCACCCTCCTTCATTGTTGGTCCAAGTGTCTCATAGGACTTCCGCCCACGGCTCCGCAGGCGACTGGACGTCGCTGGGTTGTAGATCATCAGGAACCGTTCACCCTGACCACGCTTGGCGGCATTGTTAACGTGATCGAAAAGCCGGATTTGTGAGTCGTTGAAATACCCACTGTCTTTGATAATGTTAATCTGTGACTCGCTGAAATACTTTCCTCTCCACCCAGATTCGGGGGAGTATTGAATTTCATGCTTTGGGATCACCTCCCCATTGGCGATGCGCTGCTTTTGGTCTGCTTGAATTAGAAGCCCTGCCTGTTCCCGCGCTTGCTCGACATACCTTTCAAGTGGCACCCAGTTGCCGCTAGAATCTTTGATTGGGTTTCCTGCCTTGTCTGTCTTCCAGTAGGACGTCATCTCACTCCAGATCGGGTCGTCCATGCCAGAAGTTGGGATGACGGTTCCTTGTGCTTTCTCTGCCATTTTTTTGACGGCACCCGGGCGACCTGCGGTTTCGTTCACCATTTTCTGGAACAATGCCTTGGCTTCTGGAAGTTGCTTGATGCCGTCGGCGAGCAGACCGTTGCCTGTCACCATTCGGCCAGAAGAGTCCATCATCCCACCCATGTTGAAATGCAGGTTCTTGATGATCGATGCCTTGTTGAGAATCGTGTTGCCGAGATCGACCAATTTCCTAGCAGCGATTGTTCGGGCTGCCAATTGTCCAAGTTTCCCTGACTCGGCCATGGCCGCCATGTCATCGGCATTCATCTCGATGAAGTATTCCTTTGCCATCTCTCGGTCGGTCAAAGGCGTAAACGACTCACGCTTGTCTGGCTCGACCACCTGATTCATGCGATTGACTTCAGCCTGCCGGAGTTGGTTGTAGCGGTCGCGAAACTCTACGAAATCAGGGTCGAGGTTGCCGTTCCTGTCTCTCAGCAATCCACCAGTCTGCACACCGTCGCCGACGAGGATCGTTGCGATGGATGTAGACATACTTGTCCTTGAGACCATCGACTCCAAAAGCTCATGCGCCAACAATGGCTTGAGTGGGTTTTTGGCGTTTGGATTGATGTAGACTGTGTTGGTTGCGGAGTTGAAATTGCCTCCTCCTTCTTTCACAAATCTGATCCCAAGGTTTGGATTTGCACCGGAATACGATCCGATCGAATCCCTGACACCTCGAGGTAGAGCATCGAATGCCATGCGCTGATCGGCATCGGTGATGCTCCGCCGGAAGTTGAGAACGTCGCCCATTTGGAATTGCTTGAGACTCTCTCTCGAACCCACTCTCACTGCCCCAATGGCAGCACCACCACCTGCGAAAAATGCATTGCTGATGATTGAGTCTTTCAGCGATCCGGGCGGCATATCTCCACCGGAGCTGACGTAATTGTATGCCATGTCGAGAGGGATGCCCGCAGCGGTGCCTCTGATCGTCCCCTTGACGGCATTTTGCACCACTGGCAAGCCACCAAGAGTTGCCGTGTCCATCAGACCAGCAATCAACTTTTGAGTCGTGCCAGCATTCTGCGCTCGGTAGATTTTCCTCCACATTGGAATCGCTCCCCGGGCGGCAGACGCTTCGCGACCGACAAGCCTGATGAAATCCCCGGTCGCCTCAATGGCAGGCGCTGTTGACCACGCTGCCTTGAATACAGCCGGAAACCATGCAAGTTCACCGGGGAGTCCTGCAACCTGACCAATGGTTCCAACTCCGGCCAAGGATGACAATTTTGTCATTCCTCTGTAAAATTTCCCTGCCCCGAGTTTGTCAGATGCCGCAGCAAGGTTCGAGTCAATGAACGTCATCCCCTGCCCAACTTTTTGCAACGTGAATCCGACGGGTGTAGTGATCACCTTCGGCCATTGTGCAAACGTGTCTGCGACTTTCACAATGCGATTTGCTGATGCTGCATTTGCGCTGAGACGTTCCAAATTCTGGGTAATCTTGCTGGCGGCACTTCCCCATTGTTCCATCTCAAATACGGCTTTCTGACTTGCCGATCGAACCTTCTCAATATTTCGTCCAATCGATTTGGCGCTCGCCAAATCTCCCGCCACTTGGAATGCCTGCTGGGCTTTTTCAAGCTCAGGAATTTTCTCCCCAAATCTAATGGTTGCTTGAGCTTTGGCGATTGCTGCGTTGGCAGCATTCAATGATTGCGTTTGCTCTGCAAATGCTTCAGCGGTTTGCCTAGCTCTAAGCATCTGCCCCGACACCATCTTCACAGGTGCCATCGTCGCCGACATAGCAACTCGGAATGCCATGTTCTCAGCCGACAGGGGATTGAGTGCAGAGTAAAGCATTGGGCCTCCCTCCAACCCGGTTTTTTGCGCCGCTTTGAATTTCTCGTCACCAAGCTCAGTCTTCACCTGTTCCATCTGATCGACCCAGTTAGTCAATCCTGTTATTTCGTGGAGCGCCTCCGACGACCTGAACGCTGAAATCTGCTGCTTGTCTCGTTGGTATTTTTGATCCAATGCTGCAAGAGCGATTTCCTGCTCGTCGCCTTCCATTAAGATCTTGGTGAGGATGTCTTGACCAAGTTTCTTTGCTCCTAGTGCCAAACTGCTTTCCTGCTGGACAATGCCAGATGCCGCTCCTTCAAGAATTGCTTTCTTTTCTGCGGTGTAGCCGACCTCTGCATTGGGTGGTATGTAGGCACCCATTGGCATCGATGTGCCAGACGGCATTGGCATTGCCCCTGAAGGAATCAACGATTCAAGAGTGTCTGCTGCTGATCCTAAAACCTTTTTGAAATCTTTCCATGAATCGGACCACGATCTGTCTTCAGGTTCATCCAATTCAAGTCGCTTGCGCTCCATGAAGATGGCAAGATTTTCTGGCTTTGTCGCTTCCTGAGGATTTGACAACAATGCCTTACCTGTTAGGTTTAGCGTGTAGTCGTCATTCAAAGCCCCAATTTTTTTGAGATCGAGAACAAGCAGTCCTTTGGTTGTTGCCCCATTGTCGTCAATAAGCCCATTTGCGAGCAAGTCGTCGGTGCTTTTGATGACTGGGAAATTTTGATCAAAAAGCGGAGCGAAGTTTTCGCTATACGGTGGCAACTCGAAGTTGTCTGGAAGCGTCTCACCCGGCGCAGCATTTAGTTGGAGTGAAGCGGTCGTGTAATCCCTAAGGATTTGCGAAGCTGTGTCCTTCTGCGGTTTTGTAAGCGTTGAAACTGGGTTTGTTTTTCTTAGCTTTAAGAAGTTGTCCAAGTCTTTCTTGGCGACATTGCTCTCAGGCATTGTGACCGGACCCATGAATTCATCTGTTGGGCCGGGGAGGGGTGCTATTCCTTGAATTTTGACTTGCTCTTCAAAAGAACCATTGTTTGCCAAATTGCGCTGTGCTAGAGCATCCAACATCAATCCAGATTCTGGATCACGAACCATATTTTGATCTGCCATTTTTTTGTTAGTAGCTCAGATTGAATTGCTTTGCTGCCTTAGTGCGAATTGCTGCATAAGGGTCAACCGGAGTTGTTGCTTGAGGTGTCGCTTGCCCTTGTGGAGGAGCTTGAGGAGGCGCTTGTGGAGGAGCTTGTGGAGGAGCTTGTGGAACGGAAGTTCCGGTCGGTGCTGGCGTGCCTCCAAAAGTTAATTGCGGAGCACCTTGCATCCAAGTTTGAGGTTGTGGATTTGGCGCACCTTGCCGCATTGGAAGTGCTTGCGTTGCAGGTGGCTGGGCTTGCGAAGTCTGCTCTTGGTCAATCTTTTCATTGTCGAGCAATGGCAGTTTGACGTCGCTTCCTTTTAGCCATTTTTCAGCACCTTCTCTGTTCAAGTATTCATTCCTGACCCCAAGTCCCTTCAATGCCCGAATGATTGATGCGTTGAAGATGTTGAGTTGTTCAACCGCATTGCTCCAGTCTTGATCGATTTTCAAAGCCGATTGCGCCGCCTTGAATGCTTCAGTCTCTGACGCTGCCATGCCAGCAGCAGTTCCAGTTGCCGCTTTGACTTCTTGCATCCCGACACCGAGGTTGAATCCGCCAATGCTGTCCATGTAAGACCTGACGTTGTTGCCGACACCAGTGGTCTTGTTTAAGAATTGCTTTGCAGGAGTTCCTGTGAATGCCTTTGGCGCTTCTGGATCGTTGAGAATGTTCTGAGCATTGCTGAATTGCCGCAGCAATTTAGTAGCCATCAGCTTGTTTGCTTCAATCTGTGCCTGAGGATCCATTTTTCCTGTTGCGCTTGCCTCTGCCATTTTTTGCTTTGAATCCGCTTGACGTGTTACATCTGTGGAAATCATCCGCTTCATTTCCTCGAGGCCGGAAATGTCCCTATTTTCATACATCTTATTGGTCGCAACAATCAGATCTGGATCAACATTATAGCCTGATTCTTGCGCGTAACCCAGAACCGCATTGATGCCGTCAGCAATATTGGCAGCCTGTTCTGACTGCTTTTGGATTTCAATGACGTTCTGCTCGACGCTTTTTGCCAGTGCTTTTGATGCTTCAAATCCCGAAAGACTTCTGCTTTTGATGGATGAATACAACGACTTCTCCATCATGTCAGCTTGGTCATTTAAGCCAAGCTCTCTCGCTTGCTTGGCAAGCTGAGTCGCCTGCAATGCGACTACATGTGCAGGAGTTCCTTCCTTCGTGATTGATAGTAAATCAAATGTCTCCATATTTTTTATTATTTTGGGCCAAACACACTGTCCGTTGCGGTTGTGCTACTTGCCGCAGATGCTCCGGCACCTGCTTGTGCTGCGGATGTTCGCGCCCCGTAATATTGCGCCTGTGCGTTTAGCATCTGCTGCGCCTGAGCCATCTTGAGCGTGTTCTGGAATTCATTCATTCGCGACACTCGGTCGATCAGACTGGCGTTTGGATCTAGCACATCCATTTTTGCGCCGCTGAATATCTCAGCCTGATCGGGGAAGGCTTTTGCCATGGCGTCCATGCTCTTGCCAAAGGCATTAACCTGACCTTCCTTGTTCTTCATGTCCTTGAAGTAATCGGTAGCCTGCGCAACCCCCT
>Ga0129324_10002680_pt1 | contig 10795 bp, 10 predicted proteins | sample CPBDNA_7_FD_96879 | JGI IMG/M metagenome (GOLD analysis project Ga0129324, IMG submission 96879) | Freshwater to marine salinity gradient microbial communities from Chesapeake Bay, USA - CPBay_Spr_15_0.2_DNA | ecosystem: Environmental > Aquatic > Marine > Coastal | place: USA: Chesapeake Bay... | reverse complement strand
GCTTGATTTAAAATGTATGCGTATTATTTCACTTGGTATTCCCAAAGCAGTTAAATTAAATGAATTTTGTAATACGTATTCTATTAACAAAGCAGATGCTTCAACAAATTATATGAAAAAAGATGATACTACAAATGATGATAAAACAATTGATGATAAAACTAATAAATATGATATGTATTATTTTTCAGAAGGAACTATGATGACTTATAATCCAAGTTTAAGTAAATATAATTTTACATTTGTAGAATGTGATGATAGTGAAGGTGAAGGTGAAGGTGAAGATGAAGATGAAGATGAACCTAAATCTAAATCTAAAACTGAAACTGAAACTGAAGACACTACTTTATTAGAAAACTCTTTAGATATTGAAAAACCAGTAGAAATTAAATTTGTCAATCAATTTATTTATTCTACACGTAAAATTTTAGGCACAGGTCATTTTAATAGTTATAAATCATTTTTACAAATGTTTTTAGAAAACAATATGGTAAATAAAATAGATTTAACTAAAATACCAGAAGAATATGTAAAAGATACGGTTCTTGTATTTAATATTGAACATCCTGATAATAATATTATTTCAACTATTAAACGTAATAGTAATATTTTATGTGGTGTTTTTAAATTTAAGAATGAAGAACAATCCAATCAAGAATTTGAAAAAATTACAACTATTACATATTCGCTTGAAAATGAAAGTGATATTAAAAAACATTTTGAAGTATTAGGTCATTCTATGGTAAAACAAATTAAAGTAAAGGATTTTAAGCAACAATTATATGACAATAATATTAAAATTAATTTACAATTACCTAAACTTATTAAATATTTTGAAAAATCAACTAGTGAAAAATCAACTAGTGAAAACTCAACTGATGACAAAGAGGATAAATCTAGTGATGTGAAGAAAGATAAAGAAATTGATGTAAATACATTTAGTTTAGAGCAATTAGAATATATTGTTGATAATAAATCTAAATTCTTTCACGGGTATATTATTTATGGTAAAAATGGTGAAAGAACTAAAATTGCGAATAAAAAATATAAAGATTTATGTGAATTAAAAGGTAATAAACCTATTAATCTAGAACAATGTAATATTAAAAATTTATTTTACCTTTATATTAGATTAATTAAACAAAAAAATGTTCAAAAATTTTTAAAAGAATTTGATACTGAAAATACAATTACAACTATACAACCTTTACCTGTTCAATTTATATTAACAAGTTATAAACAAATCTTTATGTGGTTTTATAGTTTAGTTAATAATTACGCAATTAAATTATTTAAAGTATATCATTATTCTTTTGTTAAAAAAACATTTGATAAGAAAAATATTCCTTTTTCATTAAAACCAATGTGTGGAGATCTTCATACATTGTATAAATCTAATAGTGTTCCTATTACAAAGAGTTTTATTGAACAATATTTAGTTGAACAACCTGCTTCTAAATTGTATTGGCGACTATTTGATAATACTAAAGATGAAACTATTACTATTAATGAATGAATTATTTTATTGTTAAATTAATTACTTAACTATTTAAAAATTATTTATAAAATTATAAACAATAAATTTATTTATTTAATTTTTTTTATTTTTTATTTTTTCAATTATAATAATAATATTAATATTATTTAGTGTTATTTATTATTAAAATGAATATTGATAATAATGAATTTGAGTTATTAAATAATATTTTTAATAGTTCTATAGAAAATACAGTTCAAGAAGCACACCAAAAAATAGAAACCGTAGAAAATACAGTAGAAAATACTATTCATACAGCACAAGAACAAGCACAAAATACAGTAGAAAATACTATTAGTGAAGCACAAGAACAAGTACAAAATACAGTAGAAAATACAGTAGAAAATACAGTAGAAAATACAGTAGAAAATACTATTAGTGAAGCACAAGAACAAGCACAAAATATAGTAAAAAATACAGTAGAAAATATTATTAACAAATTACCTAAAATAAATAAAACTTTAGAAAATACAATAAATGACAGTGAATTTAAAATCTATATTAATAAATTAAATAATAGTAATAATAGTGATAATAATAGTGATAATAATAGTGATAATAATAGTTATAATAATAATGATAGTGATAATAATAGTGATAATAATAGTTATAATAATAATGATAGTGATAATAATAGTGATAATGGAATTGAAAACAATAATATGGTTAGATTTAAAAATATGAGTTTAAATGAGATAAAAACAATAGATAAATTTAGTAATTCAATAAAATTACCTTCTGAAAACTCTAACATTTCAGAATCAGATTATAGTTATACACAAAATTTAAAATCTCCAACTACTAATTATAATAAACCAACTAAGCATATTAGAGCAACAAAAAGTCAAAAACAAGTTGATGGTATAGAAGAAATTGATTATGTTTATAATAAAATACAAGATTATATAAGATATATGACTATTAATAGAACAAATTATGTTATTATAATATGTAAGGCTATTGAAATTATTGAAAATTATAAAGAATTAAAAAATACTAAGAATAAAAAAAATATTGTAACTAAATCATTAAATCGTATTATTTCACTAGACATAGAATTATCTGAATTTGATAAAAATTTATTTATAAATACAATGAGCAATCTTATTGATTTAATAATTAATTGCACAAAAAAAATAGATAATAATAATACTATTAAACAAAATACTGTTTTTGATGATGATATTATTTTAGCAAAATCAGGTCAAATTATTCATTCATTAATTGATAAATTAACTACTATAGTAGTTAAAAAACATTATTGTATTGAAAAACTATTACTAAATATAGCAACACTTACAAATATTTTAATGATATTAGTAGATAAATATATTTATTTATCTGGATTAGAAAAAAAAATTATAGTAATACAATCAATTAATAGTTTTATTAAAGATAGATTACAATTTATAATGGAAATAGATACTGATAAAAAAGAACCATTAAAATTATCTCTGGATATAGTTCCTATAGTTATAGATTTATTAATTTCTTTAAAAAAAGGTAAATATAAAATAAATATGAAAGATGAAGTATATACACATAAAGTAAAGACAAGATTTTTTTATTTTAAAAAGAAAAATAAAAAAAAAAATGTATTAGAAAATTATGATTATTAGAAAATTATGATTATTAGAAAATTATGATTATTAGAAAATTATGATTATTAGAAAATTATGATTATTAGAAAATTATGATTATTAGAAAATTATGATTATTAGAAAATTAAGTATTTTAAATTTGTTTATTATTTTTTATCTTTTACAGTTTTAGTTTTATCAATAATTGATGTAATTAAATTATCTTTATTAATAGTTATAGTATTAATATTTCCTAATGTATTAGCATTAGTAGTATTATCTTCGTCATTAGGTTCAATATAACCTTTTCTATAGCGTTCAAATCTTTTTTTATCTTCACTGTTCATTTTTATATTAATAAATTATATAAAAAAATAAATAAATTCAATAGTTTAGTTTATATAATAGTAAAGTATTTTATTTTTATATTTGTTTAAAAATTATTATTTTATATGTTTCTATTTTAATAACTTTATAAATTTATAATTAATTTTGCCGTTCCTTTTTTTGCTTCTTTAATTAAGAGTTGATTAATAAAATTAAATCTCATTTCATCAGTAATAACAAACTCATCTTTAGAACTAATTTTTTCTTTATTTTTATTAAAGTATTCTAGATACAAGTTTTTATCTATGTATTCATATGGTATTATTTTATTATCTAAAAAATCTTTTGATAATAAGTAAATATATTCATTTCTTAATTTAATTAAAAGTTCGTCTTTTAAATTATGTTTTGTTGTTTTAATATATTTATTATTCATATTTTATAATATAAAAATTAATTTATACTATTCATTTAGTTATATAATTAAGATAATATTAAAATAAAATCAATTTTAATTTACAAAGAATTATAAATCTTTAACTATAATTTTTTGTAATTTATAAATATTTAACTATAATTCTTTATAAATTATAAATCGTATAAATTTATAATATAAAAAATATATATAAATATAAATAATCATATAAAAAATGACAGAAGAGAATACTTTAAATGTTGAACAACATATAGATAATTTAATTGAAAATAGTTTGCAAAAACTTAATATTACTGGAACTAAAAATGAACATAATGAAGAAAAGAATACTCCATCGGATGTTGATGGTTTTAACACCGCATTACATCAATATTTAGAAATAGAAGAAGAGGTTAAAGTATTATTAACTGCTCTTAAACAACGTAATCAAAAAAAGAAAGAACTAGGACTATCATTAAGTTCCTATTTACAAGACAATAAAATTAATAATGTTAATTTAAATGGAACATATCAAGGTAAAAAATTAGTATCTACTGTATCTACAAAATCTGTTGGTTTTAATAAAGTATCTGTGACAGAGGCTATTTATGATGAACTCAAAAATGATGAAGATGTATTTGCTAAAATTATGGAGGCTATTAGTAAAAAATCGATTATGAAAGAAATATATAATGTTAAAATTGTAAATGAAAAAGCAAAATCTAAAACAGAAAAAATTCAAAACAATTTAAGCACTGCTGAAGCATTATTAGAAGATTAATTTATTATTAAATTGGTGTTTTTTAATTCGTTTTTTTATATTTTGTTATTTATATTATATTTATAAGAATTAACATTTATATTTATAAGAATTAACATTTATATTTAATTAATTTTATATATAATGAATACAATTAAAATAATAGGAACAAGAGAAGAAGTTTATAAATCTCAAGCACAAAAAACAATAGGTGGATTAACTAAACCAGATATACTAGAAAAATGTAATAATGGTAAAATAACTTATATTAGCAAAAAATTATCAGATAAAATGAGATTACAAATAAATACAATTCGTGAAAACAATCCTAATTTTTTTAAAAATAAAAAAAGAACACATTGTGTTTCTTCTATTCATAAAAATAATAATAGTAATAGTAATAGTAGTAATAATAATAATAGTAGTAGTAGTAGTAATAATAGTAATAATAATAATTATAAAAATAAAAAAAAATCTAAAACTCATAAATTATCTTTTGAAATAAATAATAATAAAGTCAAAAATATATATTATCCAGAGTTAAATGGTTTAAATATAGAAGAATTAAAAGAAGAAATAAGAAGACAAGAAGAAGAAGAAAATGAAGAAGATGAATTTGAAAATATAGAAGAATTTGAAAGTCTAAATGAATTAACAGAAGTTTTCAGTAAACCACCAACAAAAAAATCCGTAAATAATACTAAAAATACAAATTTTGTAATAGAAGAATTATCAGATGAAGTAGATAACTTTAATATTAATAGTTTATAGTTTATAGTTTATAAATAGTATTTTTTAAAAATTTTATAAACTATTGTAATAATTCATCTATTTTTTCAATTATTTTACTATAAAAACGATGTATTACATATTTACTATCGATATTATCTATAGTTTTTCTTTTTTTTTTTATAAGATTTACATTTTCAATATTTTTACTATTATTATACTTAAAACGTTTTATATAATAATAAATATTAAATAAATTACATTCTAATGATAATGTATAGTCAGCATTTATTTTTTTTCTTATAATGGATTGTTCTTGTCTCATAAAGTTATATTGAGAATGATGTTGTAATGTAAAGTTTGAAAATAAATATTTATTTGTAGATATATTTTTCATATTCATATTATGTAATAATTGAAGAGGTTGAACTATTCCTATTGTTTGAAAATAATCCAATAATTCCCAATGTTTATCTATAAAAATTTTATTATTAAGTAAATCGGCATTTTTTAATAATTCATAAATTGTATATATTTTTTTATAATACAAAATTAAGTCTTCTTTAGATTTATGACTATGTGTTTTAATTTGTAATTCATAAATAATAGGTATTGTATTAATATATAAATTCATAAAATATATACCTGCATCTTCTGAACATATACTATCAATAACTTCTGTTGATACTGGATTTGTTAATATATAATTTAGTTTTTCTAAAGGTGTAATACAAGTATGATTAATACGTTTAATTAAGTTATTATTTTTATCTTCGCTATTTTCATCATTACTAGTTTTATATTCGCTATTTTCAATTAGTTGTTTATTATTTAATTGATTATTATCTATATGTTCATTATTATCTATTTGTTGATTATTATCTATTTTTTTATTATTATCTATTTGTTGATTATTATTTAATGATAAATAATACTCATTTAATAATAAAATAATTTGTCTATAATCACCACAAGCATTATTTATAATATTATCTTTTATTGTATCATTAATTGTAAAATTTTCTTCTGTAGCAATTTTATTAATTAATTTTAAACAATCTTTAGATGATGGTTTATTAATATTTAATACAACACTATATTTCATTAATAATTGTAGTTTTTTATGTTTTATAGAATTACAGGTACAAATAACAGGACATAAATTAATTTGTTTTTTATTATCTTTATCTTTTGTTATAATATCTATTATTTCTTGAATTGAATTAAATTCACTAGAACCATTTAACCCATCAATTTCATCCATTACAATTGCTGTTTTTTTAAATTTATCATTATCATCAATACATACAGATACTTTACTAATTTGACCTAATGTGTCGTGTATTGTTTTTTTTGTTCTGGTATCACTCGCATTACATTCTATTATTTCATAATTATAATACTCTAAAATTAAATATGCTAGAGTTGTTTTACCAATTCCTGGCGTTCCGTGTAAAATGAGAAATGGTTTAGCGTCATCATTATTTTCAATTAAGTCTTTAATCCACTCTTTAACAACATTTAATTGTGTTTTAGAAATATAATAATCTGTTAATTTCTTTGGTCTATATTTCTCTAGCCAATATGTATTTTTATGTTTCATTTTTTATAAATAAGTTATATATTAATAAGTTTAAACTTATTATTTATTGTAGTTTTTCATTTATACAGTATATTTAATTTACTATTTATATTTTAAATTATATTTTTTATAATATAAAATATAAGTAGTTAATTAAATATATAACTATAATTTAAATATATATCTATAACTATAAGTTAAATATATATCTATAATTTATATAATAATAATAATAAAATGGGGGCAGGAACTTTAGTTGAACTTATTGCTCGTGGAAATCAAGATACATATATTATAGGAAATCCTCAATTTTCATTTTTTAAATCAGTGTATAAAAGGCATACTAATTTTGCTATTGAACCAATTAAACAAATTTTTACTGAATCACCTGATTTTGGTAAAAGAGTAACATGTATTATTGATAAAAAAGCCGATTTACTTAGTGATATTATGTTAGAATTAGAATTACCAGCATTAAAAACATATGTAAGTTGGACTAATAATATTGGTTGTTTTATTATAGACTGGGTAGAATTACAATTTGGTGGTGAGCCAATAGATAGAATTTCAGGTGATTTACTAGATATATTTATGGATATAACAACACCATCTGGTAAAAAGCAACCTTTATATGATATGATTGGTAAATATAGTACCTTTAATAATAATACACAAACAGAAGCATTAAAATTATTAATACCAATTCCATTTTGGTTTTGTCGTAGTATTGAAAAAGCATTACCACTTATATCAATGCAATATACAGATATTAAATTAGTCTTTCAATTTAAAACTTTTGATAAATGTTGGTATAAACTTTCTAATGGTGAAACTCCAAGTAGCACACCATCAATTACAAAAGCCAATTTAATATGTAATTTTATTTATTTAGATGTGTTTGAAAGAACAAAATTTGCGAAAGCACAAAATCACGAATATTTAATAGAACAATTTCAAACTCTAAACGGATTTCAATTAGCACAAAGTCTTATTAATGCAAATGTAAGATTATTTTTTAATCATAATATTAAAGAATTATACTGGACTTATAGAACAAATATAGCAACATCTTATAATGATTATAATAATTATGCTAATGTTACAAATTATGGAACGTCAAATGAACTTATTATTGCTCCATTTAATGAAATGAATTTACGTTTTAATGGTAATGATAGATTTGAAAAATTAGCCGAAACATTTTTTAGATTATATCAACCTTATAAACATCATTCATCAGGAACAAACGATTATATTTATATGTATTCCTTCGCACTCACGCCTGAAGATACACAACCAAGTGGAACGTGTAATTTTAGTAAATTAGATAATATTACATTAAATTTAGATTGTAGTGCTTCAATACCTAGTGGTATTATTAATGTTTATGCTATTAATTATAATATTTTAAGAATACAAAATGGTATGTCTGGATTACTATTTTCATCATAATAAGTAAAAATAAAAAAATGTATTAAATAAATTAAAATGTATTAAATAAATTAAAATGTATTAATTATTATTAATTTTTAAATTTTTTAAATTTCATTAACAATATCAATTGCTGTAAAAAAGGATTTACGACAACATAAACGAATAAGTCCCAATTCATCCATAATCTCACCTGCTATTGTTTTTTTTACTTCATCGCTACTAATATCAATAATTAAAGGGTCTTCTTTACTATTAAGTGCTTGTTTTTTACGGATATATTCTTTTTTATAATATTCATTTTTATTACTTAATACTTTACCACAGGTGCAACATCTTACATAAGGTATCATTTTTTATTATCAAAAATACAATTTAATATTAGATTATTAGTTATTTACTATTATATAATACTTATTTAATATTTATATTATTATTTTTATATTTATATTTAAATTAATTTATATTTATAAATCAATTTTTAAAATTAGTATTCTCTAGATATAATTAAAGTTATTTATTTATAATTTAATACAATTTTATTATAAATCCATTACAAATCCATTACAAATCCATTACAAATCCATTACAAATCCATTACAAATCCATTACAAATCTGTATAATTAGTATATTCCGTATCATCTAAATAATTAATACCAGCAGGTTCAGGTTCATCTTTACGAGGTAGAAAACTAGTTGTAATATCATAATTATTTGGTGTAATATCATTTACTTTTTCAACTATGTATTCATTTAATGTTTCATTCATTGTTTTAAATTCTTTTTGTAATTCTAATAGTTTATTATTTTCATATTCATTTAATCCTAAAAATGTAAATATATTTAATGTATTATTTACTTCTCTTTGTGAATATAAGAGTTTATTATAAGAATAAATAGGATATTTTTTATTACTAACAGTATTATAAGCATTATAAAATACTTTGGACATTGTATGACGTATTTTTTTTCCTAAAAAATCTTTTTGAATACTGTCATCTGTTTTTATATTCATTACAAATTGTATGAGTGTTTCTAGATATGTTTTATAATTTATTAATAATGGAACAGTTCTAATTATTTCTTCTATGGTTATTTCTTCTTTACCTAATTTTAATCTTTTATCTATTAAAAAATCTTCTTTTTTTAATTTAACAACGGATGAGTTATTAATATTACTCGTCATAGATAAATCACTACCTCTCATTATATCAGGTAAAAATGTAGTGTTGCTAGAACTACTTTCATTATCACAATAACCCATATTACTATTATTACAAGGTTGAAAGGCTTCTTTAATTTGTTTCTTCATAAATGTCATAAATTCTTTAGGATTAACAAAATGACGTTTATAAAAAAAATAAATAATTACGATTAATATAAATGTAATTACAAATCGTGGGCTTTTATTAGCAATAAATACTATCACTAGAGTTAATAAAATAATAAATAATAAGTTTTCGTCAATCATATTTATATTAAACTATAATTATTTGTATATCTATTATTATAAGTAGAAACTTATTTATATGCTAAAACTATAAAAAATTAAAAAATAAAAAATTAAATAATTAAATACTATGTAAATGTATGTAGAATAAGTTTATGATTTTTTTCATAAATATCTTTTAATTTTACTTTATTTGTATCAGAAATCGCAGATGTATAAACAGTATTTTCTAAATATGTATTAATAATTTTATCATTTTTATTTAATAATAATTCAAGTTCATTTTTTAATTCATTAAAATCATTAGGAATAGTAATTTTATGTTTTTTATGTTTTTTAGTTAAAGACATAGTTAGTTATAATTCACTTTGTGCTTCGCTTTTTTCTTCTAGTTGTTCTTCTTTTTGTTTATTAAGAAGTAATAAATCAATTTTAGTATTAATAGTTTTTTTACCTATAAATTTAGGTGCTTTTAAATCATAAGTATAAATATTATTATTACTATCTAATAATACTTTTTCTCCATTGATAATATCTTCCCAAAGAGTAATATAGGCATTATCATATTGTCGAGGGTCAAATTCAACTTTCCTTTTACGTCCTCTTTTATTATGAACAACTGTTGGTGTAGGTTCATCAATTCTTCCATTGGATAATTTAATTAAATGGCTTTTACAAAATTCAGTCCCATTATGTTTTTTTCTAGTGCATTGTTTATTATCTAATTTTCGTCCTAAGCATATATATTCTGTATTAATCACTTTTTTACATCTTTTTTTAAGATTAGATGTATATTCTTTAATAATAGTTGGTATATGTGTCATTATATGTTCATCCACAATTTCTTTTGGAACTGTAAAATTACATTTAGATTTTAACGTAGATAATAGAATATCTATTGATTTATAATCAACAAAGAACATTGATTTTTGTTGTTTATTTTCAAAATTAAATGTTTCATTATTTAAAAGATGGTCAATATT
>Ga0129324_10002679_pt1 | contig 10800 bp, 10 predicted proteins | sample CPBDNA_7_FD_96879 | JGI IMG/M metagenome (GOLD analysis project Ga0129324, IMG submission 96879) | Freshwater to marine salinity gradient microbial communities from Chesapeake Bay, USA - CPBay_Spr_15_0.2_DNA | ecosystem: Environmental > Aquatic > Marine > Coastal | place: USA: Chesapeake Bay... | reverse complement strand
TGTTTACGCCATTCTTCTCAGTGTGGGCATCCTTGTTGTTCTAGCCCTTGGCCAGATGCTGGTTATTGTTGCCAGGCAAATTGACCTCTCGGTCGGTTCGTCGCTCGGTGTGGCGGCCATGGTCACTGCGATGGTCGGACGAGAGTATCCCGATACGCCGACTGCGGTGCTTATACTCGTGGCAGTCATTGTTGGAGCCGTTCTGGGAGCTTTCAACGGATTCTTGGTCGTCGCTGCGAAGATTCCGGCAATTATTGCCACTCTCGGCACTCTGGCGATCTTTCGCGGTCTAGTTTTTGTGGTGTCAGACAATGTGCAAGTAAATCCCTCGGAAATTACACCCGGCATAACCGATTTGGCCCGCGTGACGTCATTTCCAATTCCTCCCATTGTCCTCATCGGCATTTTGGTATTGGTCGCAGGTTGGTTTTTTACCCGAAAAACCATGACCGGGCTTCGACTATTCGCAGTAGGAAGTAACCCTGAAGCAGCTATAGCCCGCGGTCTGGCTCCACTCAAATTTCAATTTTGGGTATTTGTAGTGATGGGCGCGCTAGCCGGCCTAGGAGGGGTGCTATATATCGCGAGGTATTCCACGGTTAATCCGGCTGATGTCGGTGCAGGATTCGAGCTTCAAGTTATTAGCGCGGTCGTCATCGGTGGGACGAACATTTTTGGCGGATCTGGGTCCGTTGTTGGCGTTCTGATGGGGGTCCTTCTCGTGGGAATTCTGGCCAATGGCTTAACGGTTATAGGTGTGAGCGGCTTCTGGCAGTCTGCTGCCTACGGGGCAATCATCATCATTGCAGTAGTCGTGGACACGTTGGTTCGTCGCCGACTGAACAGCAGCTTCCAGCGAGTTCGGAAAGAAAAAGAAGATGGGTAGAGATTTCTCGAGGGGGATTGTCAAAAGGTTTAGAGCTCAAGGAGCTTTTCTCCCGGCCATTGTTGTCTTCGCTGTCGCCATGGTTTGGGGAACAGTTTCATCCCCCTATTTCTTAGATGTCCCGATTCTCTTGCTTCACACCGGTCGTTATATGGAAATTGGCTTGATTGCGCTCGCCATGACTCTTGTAATCATCCATGGCGACATCGATCTATCTGTCGCCAGTAACGTGGCATTTAGCGCGGCCATTATGGGCCTCGTATACCAATCTGGGATCTCAATAGCCATTGCAGCCGCAGTAGCGGTTCTCGTCGGGACGCTCCTAGGAGTGTTCAACGGGATTCTGATCACATTGTTGGGCCTTCCCAGTCTTGTTGTGACTCTGGGGACCCTGGCTCTGTATCGTGGAATGGCCCAGATTGCTCTTGGCGATCAGGCAGTAACCGGCTATCCCGAAGGTTTCGTGGGCTCCGACCAATATCTTGTCGCGGGTTTCCTGCCGTTACCTTTGACTGTATTCATAGTTGCAGCGGTCGCAGTGGGATTCCTTGCGCACCGAACGAATTTCGGATTTGGTTCTTTCATGCTTGGTAAGAACGCGGTCGCATCGAAGTTTTCAGGGTTGAGACCAGGTTTTAATCGGATGCTCGCGTTCACATTTTCAGGCTTTATGGCTGGTGTAGCTGCTGTTCTCATTACGGCGAGATTGGGGTCGACGCGGTCAAATCTAGCCTTGGGCTTCGAGCTATTGGTCGTCACAATTGTCGTCTTGGGAGGAACGGATATTTTCGGCGGGAAAGGCTCCGTCCTCGGCACGGTACTCGCCCTTTTCGCCGTGATTGCAGTGCGCGAAGCGCTCGCCATACAAAACGTGAATGGACAGATTCAGGATGCCCTCATTGGCTTGATTCTGGTTCTGACGATTGCCGTGCCAGTCGCGGTGTCTCGACTAGTAAGTCGAGTACAGATGTCGAGAAGAAAGTCTCTTCTCGATGATACGAAAGGAAAAATACAGTGATCCGAATGAATCGGGAGACAAAGTCTCCATGGAGCAAGTTTCTTGCTCTCGGAGCCACCGCTCTGGTGGCTATTGGTTTGGCGGGTTGTTCGACCCCTACGTCGAACTCCACCGAATCGACTTCGACGGAGTCCGACGCCGCGGCAGATGCAACTGCCGGCGCGGAGGTAATTGAGGTTGTTTATATTCCAAAAAACCTCGGTAACCCATACTTCGACAACATCGTAGCTGGTTTGGAAGAGGCTGCACCTGATCTGAATATGACCATTGAAGTGGTCGGCCCAGCTCAGGCGGGCGCCACTGATCAGATTCAGTACATTGATGCCGCAATTCAGCAGCAGGTTGACGCCATATTGATTTCGCCAAATGATGCAGATGCTTTGGTTCCATCATTGAAGCGAGCAATGGAAGCCGGTATCGCGGTTATCTCCGTCAATTCAGACATGAATGTTGAGGGTCGACAGCTCGCTATTCTTCCTGTGGACTTCACCACATTGGGAGAATTCTTGGTCGAATTGACTGCTGAAGTTACCGGTGATTCCGGTGATTTCGCTGTGCTCTCTGCAACCTCTACCGCCCCCGACCAGAATTTCTGGATTGAAGGCATGAGGGAAGTTCTTGCGAGCGGATCTCACCCAGACCTCAACTTGGTTGATGTTGTTTACGGCGACGATGCCCCAGACAAGAGCACCAACGAAACCAATGCACTCCTGACCCGCTACCCGGGCCTGAGCGCAATTGTCGCTCCCACCACGGTTGGTGTTGCTGCTGCGGCGCAGGTGTTGTCCGCGTCTCCTCTCAAGGGTGAAGTACAGGTCACTGGACTGGGCACGCCAAACGAAATGCGTCAGTACATCAAAGATGGCACCGTAAAGGCAGTTGCTCTCTGGGATCCAAAAGCCCAGGGAATTCTCGCCGCGCACCTGGCAGCAGCATTGGTCAATGGAACTATGAATGCTGAGCCTGGCGCTAGCGTGAATGTGCCTGGTGTTGGTGAACGAGTCGTCAACGACGATACTCAAGTGATTACTGGCCCTCCAGTCACTTTCACAGCCGACAACATTGATGACTTCGATTTCTAGTCATTAGTCAATAGGGAGCGCACAGTGTCGACACGGAGAAGAAGAAGTGACGTTATCGTCTCTGATTTTTTGTCCCAGATTGGACAGGGCTTGCTTGAAGAAGGCCATGCTGTTCCGCCTGAGTCGGCACTGTGCGCAACCTATGGTGTAAGCAGGAGCGTTGTCAGGGAGGCTATGCGGGCTCTTTCCGCGAAGGGGTTTCTTTCCATCAGCCAGGGATCCGCCACTCAAATTGCCCCAAAGAATCGCTGGCATGTTTTGGACCCCGACTTTCTGGAAGTAAACGGTGGGGAGGAGTTCTTTACTCAGTTGCAGGAGGCAAGAGATTTGTTTGAACCTCGGGTGGTTTCAATTGCCGCCGATCGGGTATCTGATACTGAGATTGAAGAGCTCCGAAAGATTCATGAAGAGCTAATGGCTCAGGGCACGGTTTCAGATGAAATTCATGCTGATTTAGACGTTCAATTTCACCGAGCCATTGCTGCCGCCACCAACAACGCCGTGTTGTTATCACTTCACGATTCAATTTCAAGTCTTGGGCGGCGGCAAAGGCAAGCCGCCACTGCTGTTCCAGGGGCAATCGAGAGAGCAATTTTTTGGCACGGGCAAATTTTGAAGGCGCTCGAAGACCGTGACGGTCCTGCAGCGGAAGCCGCGATGGGCCTCCATATGAGGCAGGTACGTGACGAGCTAAAAGATTTGACCACTGGACACTATTTAGAGGAAAAGTGAGGAATTAGATGTCGAAAAGTAGCTCGTATACCCTGACGGCAATTTCGATGGGGACGGGAGAGGTGCCAGGGCCCGAACTTTTCTGGATGAACGATTTTGATAAGTGGCATACCCTGAGGTTCCAAGTTTTTCTAATCCGCGGAAACGGAATATGTGCGCTGATTAATACTGGTCCACCTGAAAATCTAGAAGCCATGAACGCAGGCTGGGAAGCGTTTCTTGGGAAACGCGCGAGATTTCAAAGGGCTGAAGGAGAGTTTTTACTTGACCAGTTGAGGAGGCTTGGGGTTAATCCCGGAGAAATTACACATGTAATACTTACGCCTTTGCAGCTTTATACAACTGGTAATCTTCAACACTTCCCTAATGCTCAGATATGCATATCGGAAAAAGGTTGGGTTCATTTCATGACCACTAAGGACCATCCCCACGACGATAAAGACACCAGTATTCCGCCGGAATTGCTAAAGAGAATGGTCACGGATATGTGGCCCCGAATCAGACTGCTGGCTGATGAGGACACTATCGCGCCTGGGATTTCCACCTGGTGGGCAGGTAGCCACCACAGGGCCACGATAGCTGTCGAGGTTCAGACCGCTAAGGGACTGGCTGTGGTTTCGGACGCCTTCTTCACCCTTGAAAATTTGGAACGCAATCGGCCAATTGGTATTTGCGAAAACATATATGAAGCAATGGCAGCGCACGATCGTGCCAGAAAGGCAGACATCATTCTGCCGCTGTACGATCCGTCCAACTTTGATCGTTTCCCGGGAGGTGAAATTGAATAACTCGCCTGAAACCGAGGCCGGAATCTATAGCGCGATTGAACTTGTGTCTTCGGGTGAGATGGCTGTGGTTGAGAAAAACCAAATTGCTCTTGAACCAGAATCTATCCGCCTGAGGATTACCGCGACGGGTATCTGCGGCTCAGATGTTCATGGAATTGCCGGAAATACGGGCCGGCGTGAAATCGGCCAAGTGATGGGTCACGAAACCTGCGGAGTAGTTATAGAGGTTGGTTCCGACGCTGATAAGAACCTCCTTTGAGTCTTTGGCGCCGTGAACCCGGTAGTTTCTTGTGGAAAATGTGAGTGGTGTATTCGAGGGCAAGAACAGGTTTGTGAAGATGTCTGGATTATCGGAGTGGAGGCATCTTTTGACGCCGCCTTCGCCCAAGAGCTTGTAATTCCACAGCAGGCTTTCGTGGCTCTTAATAATCTGAGTGACCTTGCCCTGGGAGCACTTGTTGAGCCTCTTGCTGTGGGTTTTCAAGCAGTCAGCCGGGCAACAATTAGTCCCAGTGACCGGGTCCTTGTTATTGGGGCAGGCCCTATTGGCCAAGCAGCGGCTATCGCGGCGAGAGATTGCGGAGCGAGCGAGATTCTCGTTGTCGAACCGAATCCGCTCCGCGCAATAGTGGCGGAAAAAATGGGCTTTCAGGTCTTGTCGTCTGAGAGCGATAATTCTGAGATCATTCGCCGGTTATCTGGCAAGCCTTCAATGGTCTTGGACGCGGTCGGCCACACGGCAACCTTAACTCGAGCAATTGAGATATCGGCCCCACAGGCCTCGATTGTTCTGGTCGGTATGGCTAGCCCCGAAGTAACCCTACCTGCTTACGCCATTTCGACTAAGGAGAGAAAAATTCTAGGGTCTTATTGCTATTCCTCGAAGAGTTTTATTGACGCCGCGCGCTGGTTGGAATCCAATCTGGATATTGCGAGCCAAATGGTGGACCGGCGGGTTAGCCTCGGCGAATCGATTGCGGTCTTCTCCCAGCTTCTTTCTAGCGAGGTAGAAATTAACAAGGCATTGGTGATACCTTGATCGATTTTCCGAATGATTCATTGGTTCGTTTTGCTCGGACGGGCCAAATGGGGTCAGAGCAACCCGCGGCATTGTTTGAAGGACAATGGTTCGATCTGGCTGGCTTGGGAATTGATTTTTCCGGCGAGAATCTCGCTCCCGACGTCCTCGCTGACGTTGCAAACCAAGTAAAAAGAGGCGGTGTCAAAAATACAATTGAGTCGCCAGAGCGACTAGGTCCTCCTTTGGCTAAGGCGAACTCAATCGTGTGTATTGGGCAAAATTACACAGCCCATGCTCGTGAGTCAGGGTCAGAACCTCCTAAAGTTCCTATTGTCTTTTTTAAGCACCCATCTACTTTTTCCGGCCCGTTTGACCCGGTTCCAATTCCGCCTGGGGCTTTGAAAGTCGACTGGGAGGTGGAGCTGGCGGTCGTTATCGGTCGCGAAATTTCCTACGCAAAAGATGACCAAGAGGCGTTGGCCGCGATCGCTGGCTACTCAATATCGAATGATGTTTCGGAGCGGTTTTTCCAAGTTGAGAATTCTGGTGGTCAGTGGTCGAAAGGCAAATGTTTTCCCCATTTTAATCCGTTTGGCCCATTTTTAGTCCCCGCTACAGAGCTTTCTGATGTCGGTAATTTGCGGCTGCAATCAACCGTAGATGGGGAGAAACGTCAGGACTCGAACACCGGTGACATGATTTTTACCGTCGCACAGCTGATTAGAGATCTCAGCAACGTGATGCGACTAGTCCCTGGAGACATCGTCAACACGGGGACTCCTGAGGGAGTGGCGTTTTCAGGGAGGTTCCCGTACCTTTCGCCAGGAAATCGAGTTCGATTGGAGATCCAAGACCTGGGATATCAAGAACAGGAATTCGTCGCCGTTTGAGCGGAGAATATGAAAGAGAGGATGAGCATTATGGAACGAGTGGTATTTGTTCAATGGGTCAAAGAGGGTTCACAAGAGGCTTATGTGGAAGCCCACAAGCCAGGGAATCTGTGGCCAGAGGTAATTGCTGATACACAGGCGGCCGGAATATCTAATTACACTGGCTACATCGGTGGTCCCGGCGGCAGGCTGGTGGTCGGGTATTTTGAGACCCCAGATTTTTCTCGGACTGAAAAGGCGTTGGGCGAAAGTGATGCGAACAACCGGTGGGCACAAAAAATTGTTCCACTGATGGAATCTGGTGGAGACATCTCCAACGGGTCCATGGAATTCCTGAGACCCATATGGAGAATCGCCTAATTAGGCGGAATGCCGATTATGACAGGATTTGATTTTTCGGGTCGCACGGCAATTGTCACCGGTGGTGCTTCAGGTATTGGGAGGGCCACCGCGAAACGATTTGCTGAACAGGGCGCGACGGTCTTTCTTCTCGACAAGAACGTTGAGTTATTGGAAAAGACTCTCGAAACAGTTGCGAGCGAAATCTCGAACGCTGAGGTCCATGCGCTCCCGATTGACCTCATGGATGATGGGGCCGTAGATCAAGCGATTTCTCGGATCGTCTCGGCTAGCGGCAGAGCCCATCATTTAGTGAATTCTGCAGTTAACTTTGTTGCAGCAGGTGGAGATGCAACCCGAGCGGACTGGGAGATGTCTTTGGGAGTGAACGTTGTCTCGGCATCGTTATTGACTTCCAAATTCGCGAAAATTGCGGGTGAAAATTCAACTGTCGTAAATATCTCGAGTATTTCGGCACATGCTGCTCAGCCAAACCGTTGGACCTACAACGCCTCCAAAGCTGCGATCTTGGCTCTCACTCGAGGGGAAGCACTAGATTTGGCGCCCGCGGGAATCCGTGTCAACTCTGTCAGCCCCGGGTGGATTTGGACACCTGAAGTAGAAAAGGCTGCGGACGGTGACCGAGCTAAATGGGAGCCTGTATGGGGTCAGTACCATATCCTCCGGCGGCTAGGAGAGCCGGAAGAGGTTGCCAATGCGGTGTTATTTCTTAGTAGTTCGCTTGCCAGCTTCATCACAGGCACTGAGCTGCTGGTTGATGGTGGATACTCCGCTATCGGACCCGAAGGTTTGGGTGATACGGCAAAGTTCGCAGCCCGTGATGGCAAGAAATAGAAATTATGATGACGCAATTTTTTAAGATTGGGAAGTGATTTGAGATGTCTGGATTAAGGAACAGTCAGCTGCGTGTCCTCGAGGCCCAAGCAATTGAGCTTCCGTCATGGGCCTTTGGGAACTCCGGCACCCGGTTCAAGGTGTTCACAACCCCCGGCACGCCGCGTGACCCTTTTGAAAAGATTGAAGATGCAGCCAAGGTCCACGAGTTCACAGGCCTTGCCCCGAGCGTTGCGTTACATATTCCATGGGACAAAGTGGACAGTTTCGCCAAGCTCAAGACTCACGCAGAAGATTTAGGCGTCTCGCTCGGGACCATCAATTCCAACACCTTTCAAGACGACCAATATCGCTTTGGTTCGCTCACCCACATCGATAAGAAGATTCGTCAAGCCGCTATCGACCATCACTTTGAATGCATCGACATCATGGGGGAAACTGGGTCACAGGATGTGAAAATTTGGTTGGCTGATGGCTCTAACTACCCAGGCCAGGTTAATATTCGTGCTCGCCAAGACCGCCTCCATGAATCGCTGCAGGCGATCTACGAACGTTTGGGTGATAACCAGCGGATTGTCCTGGAGTACAAGTTTTTTGAGCCGGCTTTTTACCACACGGATGTTCCCGACTGGGGGACTGCGTTTGTTCAGGTGCAGGCTTTGGGGGACAAGGCGGCAGTGTGTCTCGACACAGGACACCATGCTCCAGGAACCAACATTGAATTCATTGTTGCGCAGCTTCTTCGTCTTGGCCGTTTGGGGTCATTCGATTTCAACTCGCGTTTTTATGCTGATGACGATTTGATTGTCGGCGCCGCTGATCCTTTCCAGCTCTTCCGCATTATTTTTGAGGTTTACCGCAACGGTGGCTTCGATGAGGACTCATCCGTTGCTTTCATGCTGGATCAGTGCCACAACATTGAGGACAAGATCCCTGGACAAATCCGAAGCGTGCTCAATGTTCAAGAAATGACGGCGAAGGTGCTCTTGGTGGACCTCAGGGCCCTCGACGCAGCGGAAGTTTCGGGAGATGTTTTGGGCGCTAATGCTGTCTTGATGGACGCGTTCAACACCGATGTACGTGCGGCATTAGCTGACTGGCGTGATAGCCGGGGACTACCTCGTGAACCCTTCGACGCTTATCGCTTGAGTGGACATCTCGAGAAGATTTCCGCAGAGCGAGTGGGCGGCCAGCAAATGGGATGGGGCGCTTGATGAGCAAGCCCGCGCGCGATTTGATTGCCCGATCACGCAGATTAGGCAGCGACCCTAAGAACACCAATTTTGCAGGCGGTAACACGAGTGCGAAGGGCAAGGGTCTTGACCCCGTTACCGGAGCCGATATCAACCTCTTGTGGGTGAAAGGCTCAGGCGGAGACCTGGGGACGTTGTCCGAAGAAGGACTTGCTGTCTTGCAACTAGACCGGGTCCACCAGCTTAAGAGCGTGTATCCCGGTCTAGACCACGAAGATCAGATGGTTGCGGCCTTTGAATACTGTGCTCATGGCAAAGGCGGCGCGGCACCGTCGATTGATACGGCCATGCATGCTTTGGTCGATGCGGCTCATGTGGACCACCTCCACCCCGATTCTGGGATCGCCATTGCCACTGCAACAGACGGTAAAGCGCTGACCGCGAAAATTTTTGGATCCAAGGTTGCCTGGGTGCCCTGGCGCAGACCAGGGTTTCAATTGGGTTTGGATATGGCGGAGATTAAGGAAAAAAACCCTGACGCCGTCGGATGTATTCTTGGCGGCCACGGCATCACTGCCTGGGGCGAAACGAGCGATGAGTGCGAAAAGAATTCCCTTTGGATCATTAACACTGCGCAAAAATACATTGACCAGCACGGTAAGAGTGAACCCTTTGGCACACTGATCAAAGAGAACCAGCCCTTGGCGACGAAGTCTCGTCACGAGCGCGCTGCTGCGTTAGCGCCGCTATTGAGAGGGCTTGCTTCAACAGACAAGCGCATGGTGGGCCACTATTGCGATGATCCGATTGTGTTGGACTTTTTGGCTCGCGCTAAACATGGATCGCTGGCTGCCTTGGGCACTTCGTGCCCTGACCACTTCTTGCGGACCAAAGTTCGCCCCATGGTGGTGGATCTCCCCCCGAGTGCACCTATGGATGTGGTGGTTGCTCGCATTAAGAAACTTCATCAGTCCTACCGCGCAAACTACGCCAAGTATTACGAGAAGTTTGCCGACGCTGATTCACCCGCCATGCGGGGAGCGGATCCACTGGTCATTCTTGTTCCCGGAATTGGCATGTTCTCCTACGGACCGGATAAAAAAACGGCGCGGGTGGCAAGTGAGTTTTATATCAACGCCATCAATGTGATGCGTGGTGCTGAAGCGCTGAGCAGTTATAAACCCATCTCAGAGCGTGAAAAATTCCGTATCGAATACTGGGCGCTTGAAGAGGCAAAATTACAGCGATTGCCCAAGCCAAAATCTCACGCCACCAAGGTGGCTTTCGTCACAGGTGCCGCCTCGGGCATCGGGAAAGCCATCGCCCACAGGTTGGCAGCCGACGGGGCTCACGTGGTGATTGCCGATGTCGATGAGGCAAAAGCTAAAGCTGTGGCTGCCGAAATTGGTAGCACGGACGTTGCACTGGGTGTGGCCATTGACGTCAGAAGTGAGAAAGCGATCACCTCGGCTTTGAGCCTCGCGGTTCGCACTTTTGGGGGCCTGGACATTGTTGTTAATAATGCTGGTGTTTCGCTATCCAAACCGTTGTTAGAAACAACGGAAGCGGACTGGGATTTCCAGCACGACATCATGGCCAAAGGTTCGTTCCTCGTCTCGAGAGAGACGGCGAGGATTTTGATGGATCAGGAAATGGGCGGCGACGTTATTTATATTTCCTCGAAAAACTCGGTATTCGCCGGCCCGAACAACATTGCCTATTCGGCGACAAAGGCTGATCAAGCTCACCAGGTTCGATTGTTAGCAGTTGAACTGGGGGAATATGGCATTCGGGTCAATGGCATCAATCCGGATGGTGTCGTTCGAGGTTCGGGTATTTTTGCCGCTGGCTGGGGCGCGAATCGGGCCAAGACGTATGGTGTCAAAGAAGAAGACCTCGGTACCTTCTACGCGCAACGCACCATTTTGAAGAAGGAAGTTCTCCCCGAAAGCATTGCGGATGCTGTATCTGTTCTCACCGGTCCCGATCTAACCCT
>Ga0129324_10002678_pt1 | contig 10803 bp, 13 predicted proteins | sample CPBDNA_7_FD_96879 | JGI IMG/M metagenome (GOLD analysis project Ga0129324, IMG submission 96879) | Freshwater to marine salinity gradient microbial communities from Chesapeake Bay, USA - CPBay_Spr_15_0.2_DNA | ecosystem: Environmental > Aquatic > Marine > Coastal | place: USA: Chesapeake Bay... | reverse complement strand
AGCATATTCTGAAAATTTTTAAAGGTAGTATCAATTGAAGTTTGCATCGATCCCATTTGTTTCGCTGCTTCTTCTAAAACGGTAAATCGACGTGACAGCTCACTTAATTGTGTGCTTAAAACAGAAGCATCTTCTTCATTATTCTTTTTTTTATTCAAGAAAGAATAAAAAATAAAAGCAAGAATAGCTCCACAAGTAATATAAATAATTATTTCCATCATTTTAAACGCAATACATGTAAGGAAAAACAATACGGAACTCTAATCATTAGCTTCCCAATACAATGTTAACTAACTTTGACAATTCAAAGAATAGTTTGATTCCTCATCTTTTAAAACCTCATTATCCTCTAAAGTTCTTATATTTATATATTGTTTTAACAATCTAACCGCTCTATTGCATTCTTGATTTTGCATGGATGAAATCTTTCCTAATGATTTAATATTAAATGAGTATGGTGGTGGTACCATATCCATTTCTTCACAAATGGGTTCGTTTTTGATTTTTAGTTTTTCTGCTTTTTTTAAATCCGCTTCTTTCGCAAATGGTCCAGTCAATCTACTTATCTCGTTTAATTGTCCAATTTTAAAAACTAAGCTTTCTAAATTAGCGTAACGTCTACTTTTCCAAAATGCTAAACAAATATTTAAAACCATTTCTTCTGTTAAAATTGTATTTGGTTTTAAAATATCGATCATTTTTTGAAGATAATTATCAAATTCTTCCCTTTCCTCATCGGGAATAATAAATTTTTTTGAAGTAAAGCCAAATTTTATTGCATTTTGAGATGACTTTTCTTTACCATCTAAAGTTTTGGGTCCAGTGCTTTTCAAAGCATTCATACGATTTGCTTCGAGCTGCTTATCACTTATTTGATTCTTAAACATAAAACTAACATGATTATTAAAATCAAAATTACAAATTTTAATTTCATGCATGATTGTGGAAATGTTAATTATCAAGCTGCTAAGATCATCCTCTCGACAAGTGAAATAGCTTTATTAAAATTTTTATTTTTGAGAGAACATTCCCAAACATCTAAAACACGCCAGCCTAGCTTTTGTAATTTATTCTTATTTTTAAAATCTCTTTGATTAGTTTGTTCCAAAACATTTAGCCAATAACTTTGTCTAGTTTTTGGAATACTGCTATTAGGACAACCGTGACGATGCCAAAAACAACCATGAACATTTATAATCATATTATATTTGGGAAGAACAATATCAGGTCTTCCCGGAAGCCTAGTTGAATGTATTTTAAAACGATAACCTTTGGCAAATAAAGCAGATCTTAATTTAATTTCAGGTTTTGTATTTTTAGATTTTATTCTTAATAAGTTTTTAACTTTTATTAGATTAGTTGATTTATTCATTAAATGTCGCCATTTTTATCAAAACCATTAATCAAAAAAAAACCATTTTCCCATTTTTTTACTATTCCTGTTCCAATAATCTTATAGGAAGTTTTTGGTTTTGGGCTTATTTGAATAAAAATTCCTACTGGAATAACATCGTTAATACACTCTTTTACTGCTCTATTTGTAAATTCAAAATCTCTTTTTCTTATATCTGTATTTTCCTGAAAGTATTTAAATTTAAATTTGCCATTTTCTTTTAACTCTAAAATATCCTTATAGTCACTTTTTAAAGATGATCTCAAACTCAAAGCATATTTTGTTTCTTTTGGCTTATAAATTCCTTTGGCTTTAGTGGCTAAATAATATTTATCAACAATTTTTTTTGGCCAGCCATTAATTATTTTTCCTTTATTATTTTGGAACCACAATAAACATTTTTTATGTTCATCATCTAAATCTTTGATCAAAGTTAAAAATGTACTCAGCATTATTTATAAATATCAAACTCTTTTGGTAAAATTTTAATTACATCAATAGCGTCCATCTCCCATAAGTTCATGACTTTACTAAAATGAGAAATTTTGTCTTTAAGTCTTGAAAAAGAACCGGGTTTTACCTTTTTTTGAACTTTAAATACCCCAGGTATCAATCTTTTTTCTTCTGGATTATAGTAAAGCTTAGTTGCTATCTCTGTAACTATTTTCATCTCACGCATATGATTAACTTTTATAAATTGTTCTAAATTATCATTTTGCTGATAAAGAGGCGTAAGAGTAAAAATAATTGCATTATCACCATAAGAATTAATTGCCCACCACGGTCCTCTCGCTAGGTGCCTCATACTTACTCTCCAATCTAAATCTAAAATATATCTATATGGATAGTAACCTCTCATTTTTTCAGGAACAAAAATTTGATCGAAAAATTTTAGAGATACCCAGTCCCACAAATTTTTATCTGAAGAAATATCTTTATAAGAACAATTTTTAAGAGCACTATTCAAATCTTTAGCAAAATTAAATGAGTTTTCATAATTACTGCTAAAATTTACATCTATGGAGTCCATTACTTCCTCTGATAATTCTTGGGAATCCATTTCTTCTTGTAATTGTTTAACTTGTTTTTTTAAGTCATCAGTAAAACCTTTAATTATAGAATCTCCGGGGGCTCTAGGATTTACTACTAATTTATTTATTGAAATAAAAATTTCGTTATACAAATTAATCCACTTACTATGACCTTCTTCGTTAAATCTTCTAATCTTCATCTGAATCTTCATTTTTATAATAATCTGAAAGCTTAATTTTTTCAGAAAATTTTTTCATATAACTGGTATTTTCTCCATGAAAAGTTACAGTTTTATTTATGCAGCCATCAACGGCTTCTTCAATCCATTTATGACCAATTTCAGTAATTTTACCGTCATCTAAAAAATTATCTTCTTCTGGATAGGTAATATCTCCTCCTGAGTTATTGACTATAGCATCTATGAATTTTTTTTTTATTGGATCATTAATGTATTCTAAATTAGTTAAATATTGATATAAAATTTCTTTTATTGCCGAAGTATAAATTAGAGTTTTTATTATAATATCATTTTTAAATTTTTCTTTTAATCCTAATTTAGATTTTAATAATAAAACTGGCTTATCTCCTTCATTCATCTCAATAGCGAAAGGAACTCTCAAATTATCTGTTTCCTTAACTGGCAATAAGGTGTTGGAATATTCTGAGTTATTTTGCTTTCCCTTGTTAGTATTAGCAGTAAAAATACTTATTTTATCTGCCAATCCCTTTAAAATCCTGTCTTCTCCTGTGATTCTCAATCTAAATAAGGCACGATCTATATTTATATCTTTTACAAAAATTTTACCTAGATCTGATGGTTTTCCCACAGTTCCCATATCTAGAGGTGGCAATGCAATTCCATTTTTTTCATATGGCTGAATTGAAATTTTATAGTCATCTCTAAATTTATGCTTAGAGTCTAAATTTATTTCTGTATCGAAATAAAAACCTTCATTTCCCACTTTAGCAAATATTTTTATTTCAGGATCAATACCTTTTGAATTTATTTTTATTCTTCCAGTTTTATTTGTTACTATTTGACCCATATTAATTTTTTATTGAATACGATCTATCTCTCCACCTAATATCCTCAATATTTTTTTCATCAAAACCTTTAATCTTAAATTCAAAGTTTTCATTATTAGCTACTAGAGTAATTTTGTTTTCATTAGCATAATCTTTTTTGACATTTGTAAATTCTAAATTAAATTTTTTTTCATCTGCAAAATCAAAATCTTCAATGCAATATCTTCTAAAAGATTTATTCCCCATACCTTCACCATCAAAGGCAGCGTCTATTTCAATTCTTCTAGGATAAAAAGTACACCCTCTTGTTAAAAAATCTTTATAATCTAATATTCTTTTTTTAAAAGTTCCTACTGTTTTATCCATTCTTTTAAGCTCATCTAATTTAAAATTTTTTCTTTCTATCTGCTCTGTATCTTTTACATATTTTTCTGCATCTTCTAATTTTTTTAATATATCTTCTTTTAAGTATTTAACACCCACGATACGGTAAACCACCTTTCCTTTTTCTATAGAATGATTTCTTTCATAGTACTTTAAAGATGGAAAAATTGGGGGAACGATTATATCTGGAACTTTAAAAAGGCTTTGTGGAATTTTATTCTCATTTTTTTCTATATCAAACTCTTCACTATTTTCATCTTCTTCCTCATCTAAAATTTCATCTGTATTTCTAATTCCCTGTCCAACTTCGTTAATTTTAAATAAATCCTGAGTAATATCAAAGTCACTAATATCTTCCGAACTACTGAGCAATGTATATAAATCCTTTGGAAAGTTTTTAAAAAAACTTATAGTATTTGAATAATTTTTATAATTATTATCTAGTTTAGGATTCCTAGCTGCAATATCAGAGTGATTTGCCACTTCTGCATTTTTCAATAAAAGTTTTGCTTCGTCTTGTTGAAAATCCATTAAATAAAAGCATTGCATATTTTTTCTTAACTTATGCAAAGCCATTTTACCCCTTAAGACATCATTGTAAGACTCTTCTAAATCAGCCCAAACTGGGTATTTTTTAATATAAAAATCAACATAAGTATGCTTTTCTAAAAATCTATTCCTAACCGAGCTGGCTTCTTTATTAATTTTAGTTACTGAAAAATTTATTCTTATTTTTACAATTTCTCTTGAGTTAAAACTTTCTAAAATTTTATTAAAATTTACTAATTCTTTTTTTTCAAAATGATTTTTACCATTATGTGAAAATTCTAAATCAATACTTTCTTTATCATTAATAGATTTTAAAAAATTATAATATTCACTTATGAGATTTTTATGTGTAACTTTGTATAAAGTTTTATTTTTAGGATTGAGACCATTTATAGAAACTTCTGCAATAGAATTTTGATTAATTTCTTCGTTATCGACTATAACTTCAAGCTCCCCTCTTAAAATTGTCGCTCTATAAACATCTATAATATTAGCAATTAATAATTTTTTATCTTCAATACCTTTTTTCTTATAAAAGGGAATTATTATAGATGTTCCTGGATCATTTTTTTTTCTTTTGAGTTTAAAAAGACTAACTAATCTGGATATTTCTTTTTCTTCAGTGACTGGATAACAATTATATGTTGGCTCAACAAATTTTGGGTTTAATTTTTTTTTTCCAAAAAAACCAAAGGGCATGTAATTTATTTGATCTAATTTTCTCCCTCCAAGATAACTTATTCCAAAAAAAGCTCCTCTATTATTTGAGGTAACATCAACTGAATAATAAAAAAAAGTTGATATATCAGAATTTAAATTAAAAGCTTGTGTTCCCTCTCCTTCGCTTCCACCTAATCTAGCATCATTAAGTTTTTGATTTAAACCAAAGCTTTGATTCATATAAAAATAATTATTTGGTTGTCCGGTATCGGTCTGATCATCAGACTTTTCTGGATCGCCCGTAATTCCAGTTGTATTAAAATCTTCCATAACCAACAACTCAATTACATCATTGTCTAAAATAAACCTGTCTGAAATTTTTTTTGAATTCTTAATATGATTTTTAAAATTATTATCAAAAAAATCCAAATCATTTAAATAAACTTTTTGATAATGAATGTTTAATTTCGCAGTTTTTTTTTCATCTAAAGAAGCATCAATAGAATTTTGAATACATTCAAATATTGGATCAAATGGATTCATAAATTTTTGACCAGGACTAGAATCTGTAAACTGTCCTCCTGGATGTTCTTCTGGAACAAAAGAAAATTTATCTTCGCTCATATTTTTTTATTTTGTGTTGTCATTAGATCTATTGGAAATACAATACTATGGAGATTACAGACAACTCCAATAGATCCTTCGACTTGACCTTGAGCCGTGAAAGAAGTGTTGTCTTTTAAGTAAATTGTAATTTTTGAATTAATCATTTAAAAATATTTTGTTTTTTTCTCTTTCTTCTTAAAAGCATTGCGAGCGCTAGTAATTGCATCACTTAAAGCTCTTAAAATTACATCCGCTTCTTGATCAGTGTACTCGTAACTATTTCTATTAGCCATGTTTTCACAAAGTCGGATAGCTCGTACTGCCCCAGCTACTCTTTGCTCTCTATATTTCACAAACCTTTCTCTTCTCGATTTTCTCAACTTTTCGTCTGTCATTTTACATTTTTCTCCATTTTTTTTACTAAATTTGCTTAAAATCTCATTTTCCTTAATAAAATCCCATAAATTAAGGTTTTTTGACTCTAGGCACTTATTTATATTAATTACTTCTTGTATCATATAACCCATATAACACACATTTTTTTAATGTCAAGTGTTATTTATATAATGTATATATATATATTGATATTATATACAATTAAGTGTAAATGCACATATATAATTATCACTTAATCAACAATAAATAATATAAAAATGAACAGTAATATAGAAAAATTTATTCAAGATATATTTAACGTAAAAGGATCCGCCTCTTCTAATAAAAAATTAAAAGAATGGAAAAATGAAAATCCTTGGTTTGGAAGAAATCCAAAATTAACTATGCAAGCTTTAATAGTTCTAGATAAACTAAAGGAAGAAGGGATATTACCAAACTCTCCGGGTTTTTGGTATGCATTTGACGTTCATGTTCATAGCATAAGAAATGCAGAGTATTTGCCAACAGTTCATTAATGAAAAAATATAAATTAGGAGAATTGTTTTGTGGTCCAGGTGGTTTTGCCATGGGTGCAGAAAATACAAATAAATTTAAACACATATGGGCAATAGATAAAGATCAAGACACCATCAATACTTTTAAAGCAAATCATCCTAGCTGCAAATCTATCGTAATGGATGCAAATAAATTAACAAAAAAATTTGTACAAAATTTAGAAAATGTTAATGGTTTTATTTTTGGTTTTCCCTGCAATGACTTCAGTAATGCTGGTAAGAAAATGGGGTTCGAGGGGAAATATGGAGGCTTATACAAAAAGGCAGTTTTTGTTTTACAAAATTTGAAAAAAAAACCTGATTTTTTTGTAGCTGAAAATGTTTCTAATATTGCTACATCTGATGATAGTCAAAAAAATAAAGAACGAACTAGTTATAAAAACTTTAAAAAAATTATGACTGATTTAGCTGGATGTGGATATTCAATCTATGCTGATATTTTTAATTTTGCAGAATACTCTGTACCTCAATCTAGAAAAAGAATTATTCTTTTTGGAATTAGAAAAGATTTATTAGAAAAAACAAATTATGTTAAACCAACTCCAACTACACCAAAGTACATAACTTGCAAACAAGCCTTGGATGAAATGTACAATGTAAATAAAAAAATTAAATTAAGTGATAATGAATATAGTTTGCACAAAGAACACATAATCTCTAGATTAAAAAAAACTAATCCTGGACAAAATGTTTGGGATATTGGCGGGCTACCAAATGTTAAAAGTGCTAGAATGAGCAATATTTACAAAAAATTAGATCCTGCAAAACCAGCTTATACTGTAACCGGCAGTGGTGGTGGTGGCACTTATATGTATCATTACTCAGAAGATAGAGCTTTAACCAATAGGGAAAGAGCTACATTGCAAACATTTCCTTTTGACTACATATTTAAAGGTAATAAGGGCAGTATTAGGAAACAAATCGGTATGGCAGTTCCAGTTAAAGCAGCAGAAATTATAATGAATAATATTTTTCAAGCTCTACGATCTAAAAAAAATCTAAATTCTATGCATGACTGGTTTATTGAGGCTAATACTAAAAATTTATTTTTTAAAAAAAAAATTCAAGATCAATTTGATTTTTAAAAAAATATAAATTCACCATGGAAAATACGTTTATTTGCCCAGAGTGCGGTTCGCAAGATGAACCTAATGAACTTTTTATATCTAAAGAACCAGTCTTAGGAGTTTCTCCTAAAAAAGATCCATGGGATAGCGTATTACAACAAATGGAATGTATTTCCTGCAATATGGTTATTCCTGCGCACCTCGGAAAGCGATGGAACAATATAACTATAGAACAAGCTCAAAAAGAATGGAAAGCTATTTACAAAAAAAACAGTAATAAACAAAAAAATTAATTAATTATTTTTAATTAATTTTTTAAAAATGCCTAAATTTTAACTTATCCCTTGTTTTTTTAGAGCTAAACTAAAATTCAAAGTTGCAATACGAAGCTTATCTAATTCTTTAGCTACAAAACTAGGTTGTACTCCTGCTCTTTTTGAAATTTTAAAAGCTTCTTCAACAAATTCTATAAAATGAGTTTCATCTTCAGTATCAAACTTTTTTGCCAAATGTTCAAATTTTTCTAAATTATCCAAATTCTTATTTTCTTTTATTTTCTTAAGAGTTTCTAAATATTTTTCAAATTTATGTAATCCATTTAAAGTTTTGCTATCATCAATTTTTCTTTTTTTGCTAAAAAAATTAAAAAGTTCAATACCCTGCTTACCCTTAGTTTTTAGAATTTTATGTAAAATTTTTTCCTTTTTTCCTGCAACTTGATATTTGCTTTCCATTAAGCAATAACATTTAAAAATATAATCATCTAACTTTTCATCAATTTCTTTCAATTCTTTGTCGCAATAATTTTTTATCTTATAAGAATTAGCTATACCTCCTCCAATAAAATATCCAAAAGCACCTCCTGCTAAAGTTCCTAAAGGACCCAAAAATGATCCTAGTTTTGCTCCAATTCCAGCACCGCCAAATCTTCCTGCGCTATCTATTGCTATATTTTTTAACGTTGCTTCAAAATCAATCTCACCTGCAAAATAATTCTTTGAATTTTTCCATACAGAAATAATTGATACAATACCTATAATCTCAGGTATTGCCGATCCAAATAAATTATTATCATCACTTATTTCTATCAAAGCCTCAATACTTTCATTGACTGTCTTTTCTGTTTGATGATTTGTAAATCCACTATCTATAACCATATGTGAATACTGAGGATACTTGTCATAAAATAATTGAGCTGCTTCAGTATTAGTAATAACCTTTATATCTGGATACTTTACAAAATGTTTTTCAATTAACTCTATACCTTCGTTTTGTATCTTTACCTGAAATTCCTCTCCATTTACTTTTAAGTCCCAACCTGGTTGATTTGATTTTTCTGGAAACTCAATTTCACCACCATTTTTTTGAATATCATGGGCAACAATTCTCTCAAAGGAGTAACCTTTGTACAAATCTTTTAACGATTGAAGAGATTCTAAGCTTCTATTTGCGCTATCTTCGTTTACAAACTTAGATAAACTTAAAATGTTTGAAAAGCTCTCTTTACGAGAGAAATCAATCCCCTCGGCTACTCTTGGATCTACTCTAAGTATATCATAAATTAAATCACCAAGTGACAAGGTAACAAAAGTTCCTGTCTCAATATTTTTTACTCTTGCAATTTTCTTGGATAATTCAGTTAAAAGATCACTCATAAAAAAATATATAATTTTATTTTTAAATTTATTTCAATTTTTTTAACAAATTTATAAAAAACTTTTCTTTTCTAGATAATAAAATACTATTCAATTTATTTTTTTCTCTTTCGCTCAAGGATAAATATACCTTTGTTAAATTATCTGGCTCAAATAAATCAAGAGGTATTCCTCTTATACCATAGGGTAACTCGGTAATAATATTTTTAATACGATCTAATAGACTCATGCTTTTAAGTTTAGAAATATATAGCTGTCTTTTTTCATTTCTTAATTTTTGATTTTCTAAGAGCGCTTTATGTTTATCTTGTATTTGCTTTAGCTTTAGATCTTTTTCTAATTTTCTTTTTTTTTCTTCTTCTTGTTGCTTTAAATAATTTTGATGGGCAACTTCAGCATTTTTTTTCTTTCTATTTTCTAACCATTGCAACCAGCCACTACCTTCAAAAATATCTCTTAATGCTGGGTCTATATTATCTCTGTCTTCAGTCGTTGCTATTTCCATGAATCTTATTTTTTGCTTTGATAAACTATTTATTTCTAACTCTGTAAGCTTTGACCAGTTTATAAAATTGTTATTAAATTTTTTACGGAAAATTAGTGGATCTAGATTTGAATATCTAATTAAATGATTTAGAAAATCTATCATTTTATTTGTCAGAGTGTTAAATTCATTATCATTTAATTTAGACATCTGGGAAAATAATTCATCACAAATTTTATTTTTATATTCTTTGGTTAAGTCATTAAAATGAATAGATGTTTCTTCAAATTCATTAAATCTACTTTCTTGTAACCCTTTTAATTTAAAAAAAAATTTTGATCTTTTTAATTTTGATGAAAGATCGTAACCAAGACTTTTGCATAAAAAAACAATTAATCCTGGATATATTCTACCTAGGCATAGACCACAAAAATTTCTACATCCATAATCATTATAAAATCTTAAAAAAGACATTAAGTTTCGAAATGTTAAAAAATAATCTAAACTGACCTCTTGATTTGTTGAGATGGGAGGAAGGTAATCTCTGATAATTTTATCTGCAATTAAATCTTTTATAGAAAAAACAATTTCTTGTAATGACATCCTAAAAAATTCTCTATTGTTTTGTACTCTAAATGCTGAAAGATTTTCATGTAATTTTCTTTCACAACTCTCCACATCATCGACTAACACATGTCCTAGGGATCTAAACTCACCCAAAACACCAGTGGAATTTGATAACTCACCCATTCTTTCACCAATATCTGTCCTTGTCGTCATGCCTATTTTGTATACATTGGCTTCGTGGGTATCGTTTCTTGCAATATAGACTATGCCTAGCGTCACTTAAAAACCAAAAAATAATTTAGCCATATAAAACAAACCATATCCAAGAATAATAACTAAAATAATACTGGTTAGGATTTGCCAAATAAAAGAAAACATAAACTAATAATAAAACAATTTAGAAAATAACATAAGTAAAAATATCATCCTT
>Ga0129324_10002677_pt1 | contig 10803 bp, 9 predicted proteins | sample CPBDNA_7_FD_96879 | JGI IMG/M metagenome (GOLD analysis project Ga0129324, IMG submission 96879) | Freshwater to marine salinity gradient microbial communities from Chesapeake Bay, USA - CPBay_Spr_15_0.2_DNA | ecosystem: Environmental > Aquatic > Marine > Coastal | place: USA: Chesapeake Bay... | reverse complement strand
TTGCCAAGGACAACCCCGAGCTGGTGATCAAGGGTGGCTATTTCGATGGCGCCCCCATTTCGCCAGCAGAAGTTATGCAACTGGCAAACCTCGAAACCCGAGAGGTCCTGCTCGCAAAGCTCGCAGGCGCCTTCAAGGCTTCGCTGTTTGGCGCTGCCTACATGTTCAACGCGCCCTTGGCGCAGGCCGTTCGCACCGTCGACGCCCTCCGCCAAAAGCAAGAGTCCGCTGGATAGTCCCAGCGGTAACCACTCGACCAAGAAAAACTAAGGAGAAATCATGGCCAAGCTGTCAACTGATCAGCTGATTGAAGGTTTCAAGGAGCTTTCACTCATCGAACTCAGTGAGTTCGTGAAGAAGTTCGAAGAGGTATTCGAAGTAACTGCAGCGGCTCCCGTCGCTGCTGCAGTCGCAGCCCCTGCTGGTGGCGGCGACGCTGGCGCAGCCGCTGAAGAGAAGGACGCTTTTGACGTCGTTCTCGAAGCAGCTGGTGACAAGAAGATCCAGGTCATCAAGGAGGTGCGCGCACTCACCAACCTCGGTCTGGGCGAGGCAAAGGCACTCGTTGACGGCGCTCCCGGCGTTGTGCTTGAAGGAGCCAACAAGGAGACTGCTGAGAAGGCCAAGGCTGCTCTCGAAGAGGCTGGCGGAACCGTCACCCTCAAGTAGTCGTATCTTGTGCTCTGTGGGCGTCCATTTCGATGGGCGTCCACAGGCGTTAAGCAGGTGGTGGAGCTGTGCTCTTGCGAAGCTTCAGGTCGACTTGTAGTTCCAGGTGGGAGTCATCTGACTCATCCCACGCGCCACCGAGTTGAGCCAGTGCTTGGGAAACAGACATGCTTCCCTGACGCGCGGGGTGTTGGTTCATGGTCGTGAGACCAAAGGTCTCACCGAGGGGGTGTCCGTCAATCCCAATGATGGAGAGCTCGTCCGGAATTCGAATACCCAGCTCTCGTGCAGCAGTCATTACACCGATGGCAATCTCGTCGGACCCTGCCACAATTCCCGTGGGGCGTCCTGAGCTGCTGGCGAGAGCCTGCAGTGCACTTTGGTATCCACCGGAAATATCAAAATCATCGGCATAAAAGTCTTCTCTATGGGATAAGCCCGCGTGCTGGAGGGCTTCCCGAAAGCCCTTCAGTCGGTTTGAGTGCACCTCGAAGTCGAGTTGCTTCTCTTGGTCACCTCCAATGTGAACTAAGTGGGTGTGTCCTAACTCGAGGAGGTGCTCGGTTGCCCGTCTCGCAGTTCTCGCATCGTCGATGGAGAAGGTGGGGATGCCGGGAATCTGGCCTCCAATTCCGACGATGGGCTTTCCCAGGTTGCGTAAACGTTGGACCTCATCGTCGCTGACAAAGAGGGTGAGCGCGATGACCGCGTCGACCCCTTTTCGCACCAGGAAGTAATCGAAGAGAGCCTTGCGTTGGTCTTTATCGTCAGTCAGCCGATACAGGGTGAGGTCATATCCTGCACCAATGAGAGCTGATTCCACTCCGTCAATCACTTCCGAGTAAAACCAACGGTTGATGAAGGGCGTGACAACGGCAATATTGCGTGATCTCCCGGTCGCGAGACTTTCCGCGGCGCTGGAGGCGACAAACCCTAGCTCGTCAGCTGCAGCAGATACTTTTTCCTGGGTTTTCAACGACACCGAGCCGCGACCGGAGAGGGCTCTGGACGCCGTCGACTTAGATACCCCAGCGAGTTTTGCGACGTCTGCAAGAGTAGTCATTAGAACCTTTCTTAGGAGGCCCATATCCGCTACACCAGTTTTCCACAGAACATGGAAATCGGAATCTAACTGACTCAGTCAACTGAAACTCGTTGGAAGCTATGCGCTCCTCAAATCCAGAAAAAAGAGTCGGCTTCGCAGGGTATTTGGCTGATAGATTTATTAGACCGAGATGGACTCGCCATCATTCTGTAAAGCCACCTCCAAGAATCGCGCCAGTCTGACTCCAGACTTCCCGTCTGCCCGTCCCATGTGGTGAGAAAAAACGGCTTCGGCCGCTCGGGCAAGGTCTAAAGGAAGGTGAGTTGGGGAATCGAGTATTGATTCAATGCAACATTCCAATTCCTCGAGAGTCTTGAATTGATTCGTGAGGGAACCTATGCCCAGAATCCAGCCGTCTGCGCGGGGACCATATATGGAGAGCATGTCAGGAACAAGTACGTGCGCACCTCGCGCTATACCTTCAAAAATGGTTGTGGAGTTGAATGCGACAATCGCGCGTGCATTTGCCACTAATTCGGTAGCTAACCCATCAAAGATAATCTCCATGTTGTCTGGCAGACCATCTGGCAGCCGAGACAAGAACTCGCTGTCTGCTCCCAGCTTTACTTTGATTTTGAAGGGGACTTCAGGGAATTTTCGGGCAACATCGACAAACCAAGACTCTACGGTTTTGGCGGAAGCCGTCCAGTCGGGGCAATTTTCAAGGGATGGATTGAGAGGAGTGTAACAACCCGCGTTCTTATCTGTGGAGAACAGGACAATCGATTCTCCGAGAGGTTCCTGAGCCAACCTACGCAAATGTAAACTGTCCATTCGCGGGCATCCGACGACCTCAATGGATGTCTTTGGCACTCCAAGAGACTTCGACATTAATTGCTGCTCAGATTCTCCATATACTGCGATCACTGCAGACGGAAAATGTCGGTAAAGCTTCTCTTGATCTTCTAGAAACTGAGTAGCTTGGTTTGGTGTTTTCAAACACTCTTTGTACATAATTAGAAAAGGAAGATTGCAAGACTCAAAGGCCTCCGCTAACTGTGGCATAGGTGCGTAGTCGAAATTTTGGACCAAGAACCCAGCGAGCCTCCATGTTTTTTGAAATTCGAAAAGAACCCCTGATAGAAAGGTGCTCAATGCCGTGTTTTCAAAATCTTGAAGTTCTTTCCCCAGCCCATCCTGACGGGCAAGTAGAATTTCGGCCGGTTTCCGATACGAAAACGCTCTACCAATCTTTTTCCAAAATAACTCCAGAATCACCACTGGCTGGAAAGTATCGGTGGCGAGGTACGGGATTGATGCTTCGAAGTCAGCAAGACCCCCTAGTTTTGGGTAGACAACAAGAAGCGGCTTTCGAGGATGGATTTGCTTTGTCTGCCCAACAGGAGAGGCCGCTAGCCTCATAGCCAAGCCGACAATCCGTTGGGATTGAAGACGGAGGCCTAGCGGGAGCAGAAAAATTTGCCAAGCTAATCTCTTGAGCGACCGTGCTAAACCTGTGGTCCGCATCGAGTGAACTACACGTCTCCCAAAGTCCAATTTTACCCTCGCAGATTTTCGTAATTCCACATGCATCTCCTTTCTGTCACCGCGAAAGTGTTACAGTCTTCTACATAGCCACATCACGACCCCGAACCGGCTAGTTGGCCGAAGATGGGCTGTACTTCGGCTCGGACCATTCCCGAGCTGTTGCACCATCATCGAATCCTGGAGATAGAGCTCGTCATCATCCGATTAATAGTGTCCCTGAGGCTGAGCCATTCGTTCTTTGGTACTTGCGCCAGAATTTTTGTAGAGTCCGCAGTCACTCCGTGTCCCCGGCTGGGCAAATCTCTGACCCCAAAGCGGGCAATAGTCTGGCCAGTTTTTTGGGAAATGATTTCGCCCTTTACTCCACCCATGTCTACCTCAATTGGTGTTTCGGATACCTCACTCGCTAGGTGGAATATGTCCAACACTGAGTGCGCTACACCCGTGCCAAGGAGATATCGTCCATAGGCCTCCCGAGAAGCTAACTCAAAGATAGTTTCCATATAACTTTCCGCGGGTCCCCAGTCTCGAGTGCTTTCGATGTCTCCAAATTCAACCGGAGGCGCAGATGGATTGTTCTTGAATTTAGCGAAGCTGTTCACAATTTTTGGGACTACAAACCTTGGATCCCGGAATTCACTTTCGTGAGGAAACAACACTATCTCGAAAATTGGTAGCCCAAACTCTTCTCGGTAGAGATGTATAAGTTGTGACATTGCCGCTTTAGAGACGCCGTATGGATTTGAAGGATTTGTAAGGGCAGTCTCATCAACAATATCCCCTGGATTTTCGCGGTAGCCAAAAACCTCAGAGCTCCCAAAGAACACGGATGGAACCTCTGGGCACACCCGTTGGATGACAGATATTTGTTCAGCAGCGCCCGCGGTGTTTGCTGTTATAAGGCGCACCGAAGAAGCGTAGGACGACGCCGTCAGGCTTTCACCAGATGTCAAAAAAACTGCGCCCGGGCTCTCTTGAGCTAAGGCTTCCTGAAGCTGGATTTCGTGACCTATGTTGTACTCGTGAAGGGTCACAGCAGTCGCAATCCCCATTTCTTCGAGCCTCCATAGGCTTGAAGACGAGGATCGTCGATATGTTCCCGCAACCGAATAGCCTCGCGACAGAATTGTCCTCGCGAGTAGCGAGCCATCTTGTCCAGTTATTCCCACCACAAAAAAGTCGCTCATTGTTCACATTTCAGCAATCTCTTTTATCGCAGTCCTGAAGCCTAGGTAGCGGTACAAGTGGCCTTGCCACACTTCAATCACTTTCAAATGTGATTGAAAAAGAGGATCCGCAAGGATGTGCCTGAGCAAATCTGCTTGGGGTTTGCTGGAAGCCCGAAATCCCCCTCCCTCTCCGTCCGGTCCTTGGGCGGATGATAGGTGGAAGTGGACGACCTGATTCTGTAGCGAAGTCAGGAGCGCTTTAGCTTCGTACGCTCCACTTATTTCTCCCATAAATAGATGTGATGTGTCGAGGGTAATGGGAATTCCGTGCTCCTGAATGAAATCTATATCCTCAACAGCGTTGACGAGAGATAATCTTACTGATCCACCAAAATACCAGGCAAATGGTGGCATCCATTGAAGGGACGGTTGGGCGTATCGGTTCTTGAACCCAGATAACCATGAAGCGACCTCCTCATAAAAATCTGGTCTGGACAGCTTGCTGTTTCCAATGCTCGCAACAACCACGACTCTTTGCCCGGTTCTTTCCCCAATTCTGTCCGCAAAGGAAAATACCGCATTATGCATCCTTCGCGACTCCGCAGCAACTTCAGGGTCGTCACTGAAAGGGTCGAAGAGTGAGTCCGGCCCAATGTAATCTGGCAAATGAATGCTGTATCTTTCATCCTTCTGGAATCCGGTAAAGTTGGGAAGCTCTTTTACCTCCTGAAATGAGAGGTGAAACTCGTAAGCCCCAATGGGCAGGATCGCGCGAAGTGAATCTAGGTCATGAAGCCGGGCTGGGAGAGCGATGGAATTTCTGACCGCGGAAATCAGGTCTGCCTCTCTAGGTCTACTTTCTTGCAGCACCAAATGGGTTTCCAAGAGAGGTTCACCCTCTAAGACTGGGGATAATAGAGGCTTGTTCTCATATGCGGAGAACTTTAGGGCATCTATTCCAACTTGGGGTGAGAGATAATTGAAGTCATGCCGTGACAAAATTACCCCAGCGGCCAGATTACGTTTTGCGAAGAAGGTCCTTCCAAGATTTTGGCGGTTGAATTTTTCACCTTGGTTCGGTGTTCTGGGGCGTTTACCCCCCCGCATCGCTTCTCTTTGCTCCGCAAGAATCTGGAGCCGCGACAGTTCCTCGAATGACGAACTCGATGATTGATCGGTCCCAGGCAGACTCTTGTCGAGAGTCACATGTCGCTCTAAGAATTCGATGTCGAAATCGAGCGCAAATACGCAAACCTCCCAAAGCTCATCATGACTTGAGTATCCGTATCGGAAATTGAACTTTTCTCTAATCCAAGACAAATAGCCCAACGTTGCGTTCTCCGCTCTGACGGGGTAGTTGGAGACGCAATGCAGCAATACGACGTTCGGTTTCCCGGAAAATTCTTCAGCGAATAATTCGATTTCTCGTTCTTCGTGCATACCAGTCGAAACGAGGACATCTTTGCCCGTCGCCACTAATGCACTAACCAGACTGTGGTTGTTCAGCTCTGCCGACGGTACTTTATAGAAGTCAAAGTCATAGCTGAAATCTTCAACATCTAGGGAGCTAAAAAAACTAATCCCAACACACAGCCCCAAATCAGAGGCCAGCCTCGCCGCCTCCTCTATTTCCTGGGAATTGAGTGCACCCCTTGAAATGTTCTCCTTGAGAATCTCGTCTCCGACTTCCTTGCTTCCCGGATTGTAGATCCTCAAAAGATTGCGATACTGGAATTTTATTCCCCAAACTCCGGCGATACTGGCTTTGTGAACCATCTCTATGGTATGTGCAAAATTGCCGAGGTGGTTGATGCCAAATTCTGCGATGATTTTGGTAGAGATATTAACCGCCTTGTATCCGATTGACGAGCTTTGAAACAACACTCTAGAGTAACGAAAGCAAAGCTTTTCTTTCCCCTAATCTTGGTCCCAAAACGCTCTTGACGATGCTCCGCTCCGCAATGGTCGGCGACGAGCGGCGGGTTGTGGTCACTTGTGGGATTCCTTTGCCCCCAATAATCAGAGTGCGGCTTTGCGAGAAGGGGGCGAAAAACAAAAGCCTCAAAATCTCAACCCATGGCGGAGGGTAAACGGCCGGTTTTATGCCATTGATCTGATGTCGCCTAAGGCGCGGCTCATACTGCTGTGATATCCGTTTTATAACCCCAGCCAGCAAGAACGTTCTCGAGCATTTGCGACTGTGTATATGAAGAGAAAGCAAGGGTCCACATCTCCAATCCCCAGCTCATCTCTCAGAGAGGCCCCAGCATGGCCAAAAATCTATTGGGGCTCTCGCGAGGCCACGACACAAGATTAGTGCTTCCGACAGTGGGTGAAATTTTCTAATCGCTCCCGAACTCGCCGAGGGTATGACCGACTCATCCGGAAAGCACGAACGGTGTCGGTTGACATCATGTTGGCGGAGGATGGGGGATTCGAACACCCCATTGCCCACGCCCATCAGGCCCCACTCTACGACAAACAAGGCTAACTACGTCCTTTCGTCTTCAAGCAGAGTCGGCTTCAAGTCATCTACATCCTTCTTGATGCACTAAGTCCCACACATCGTTGCGCACATCACACCCCCTGCTCCTGACGACTGTCCCGTGGAAAAACAGAAGCACTTTTCTCGCGACGATTCTCTAGTTAAACAAAGGAATCGGAAGGTCACTAACGCAGCGAACGCAAGAATCACCCCGTTGCAAAAGCAACATCCTTGAGGTGGACGCAGATCGCGTCTAGTGAGGAAAAAACATGTGTGACCACAAGCTGCTGACATTCGCGGATGTCGCAACAGAGAGCCAAATTCCGCTGAGAACCGTCTACCACCTTCACCATCAAGGTAAAGGGCCTCGGGCGGCAAAGCTCGGCCGCCACCTTCGAGTCACGAGAGAGGACTACGACCTCTGGTACTCGCAGAACTACCAGGCCTAGGCCTCAACAAGAAACGGCCCCTGTCCTACCAGAGGCCGATTCGTAAAGTTCCCCCAAACCCATTTCGAGGAAAGCTCTATGACTATTTTACATCCTGCACCACAGTGCGAGTCCGCAGCGTCGCGCCAGGGGGCAGGTGGCGGTTTTTGCCACCCCCCTCGCGCAGACAAAAACCCACTCATCTCTTTCTTTCTTTTTTTACCCCCTGCGTCTTCTTTCAGAGACGGGGGTGGCGTTTTCCTCCCCTCCTCCTCTGAGAGGAACAGCTGATGGGTCACGTAGACCGAAGCGAAGGGGAGCGGGCAGAGCGCTCTAAGAAGAGTGGATATCGCAACTGCGGCCTCTTCGCTGAGGTTGCGAGGGTCTATCTTTCCTTGGGTTTTTATCCAATCCCTTTGAACGGCAAGATTCCAATGGTCGCTGGCGCGACAGGGCGTAATGGGATAGTCAACGAGGAAAAGATTGTTGACTGGTGTGCCTCTTACCCCAAAGCAAACGTTGGCCTCGTCCTTTACGGGGCGGTAGTCATCGACGTGGATGACTACGACGGTAAGAATGGGTTTCAGCAACTCAAGGCGCTCGAAGCGGACCTTGGCCCCCTACCTGCGACGTGGAGCTCGACTAGTAGGGGAACACATTCGAATTCACGTCATTACTTCTACAGAGTGCCTGAGGACCTCCCGCGAAGAGACTCGCTAGCCCCACACATTGATTTGCTCCACCGTGGTCACCGATACGCCGTCGCGAGCCCCTCAATCCACCCGCAAACAGGCTCCCGCTACCTGTGGTTTTCTCCAGAGGGTGAGCCTGGCCTTGAACCCCCACATTTTGACGCTCTTGAAAGATTGCCCGAGAAATGGGAGTTGCTGACTCGTCGCGCAAGGTCAGAACATCACTACGAGAGTAAGGGCGGGGTCTTCGAGGGTCCAATCCAAGAATGGGAAGAATGGCTTGACTCCTCAGACCCCTCTCCAGAGACGCTGGACATTCTCCATTCGTTGTCGGCCCTTTACCACGTAGGCCACAACGACCTCGTGCGACTGGTCGGCCGTATTCATCGTGCCCGACTGGAAAGAGGAGAAACAGGCCTGCGAACCGCCCTCGATCTCTTGTGGTCGCGATATCGGGCAACAACAAACGAAGCCAACCCCGAGAAGGAGTGGGGAGACGTTTGTCGCTGGGTCATTGGCTCTGGCTGGACAAAACAAGACGTACCGACTGAGCCCCACTCCCTGGCACTGAGAAACCTGACCGAACAATTTAGAAGGAGAACACAATGAGCATGGAGTCGTCTTTTTTCGAGCGTAGAGAGAGCCTCCGCCACCTTTATCAGGTGGCGGAGTTCACCTGGAGCTCCCCCTGGGCTCTACTGGCGCATGCAATGCTTCGAGCCCTCAATTTGGTCCCTTGGAAGGTCCACTACGAGACTCAGATGGGCCAGCAGCCTGTGAATACCTGTTGGGCTCTAGTCGGCTCAACGGGGGCGGGAAAGTCCAGTAGTGAAGGCGTCGTCGACATGTATTTCCGTTTCCCTGATTCGACGCCTTCCATGACTGATTTGCAGACTTGGGAGGGTTCTGTTGAGGCGGGGTCAGGGGAGGCGATTCCAGATTGGTACGCCGAATCGCGTCCCCCTAAGGATGAGGACGACACAACTGCAGAAAATTCGATCGACAACAAGAGGCGGTATCGAGGCAAGAATCACGCAGCTGTCTTTCACTATGACGAGGTCGGCAAGATGAATGCCTTGAATGCCAGACAAGGATCGACCTTACCTGAGTACATCAAGTCGGGGTTTTCGGGCGAGAGCCTGGGGCGGGTACTCGCTGGAGGTCACGGCACAATGCTCAAGAAACGTACCTACAGGTTTGGGATGTCGATAAACATGCAACCAAAGCGCGGGGGGCTGCTCTTCAACCCAGACCAAATAGCTGGGGGGCTCCCAGGTCGGTTTGTGTTCGTAGATGCAAAACCATTGATGCCTGAGGATGAGGGCCTCACTCGGCCAGAAATCTTTGTGGTTCCCCTTGTCGCTTGGACTGACATTGGGTCGATAAAGGCGACTGAATCCATGGAGACTGCACACAAGGGCCAGAAATTAGGGCTGCTCAAGGGCTCGTAGATGATCTGGACGGCCACAAGACTTTGGTGCAAGCGAAAGTCGCAATCGGTCTCGCCGTGCTTGACGGTCGCCCCTATCTAGATGACGAGGACTGGGAGTTAGCTGGGATGGTCATGGAGCATTCTGATGCCATTCGGGGTTTTGTGTTGAAAGAGCTATCCCGAGCTCGAGCAGAGGAAGCTAACAAAGCCGCAGAGGAGAGGGGGAGGACAAAACTCATCAAGGAGGAGGTTGCCGCACAAATGCGTTTCGACAAGATGCGCAACCTAATTCTTGCGAAGACCATCGGGATAGACGACCCAAAGACTGTACGTGGAAAAATTCGGAAGGGCCTAAACAGCTCCGCGAGGGCTGATTTCGATACGGCGTGGTCGTCTTTGTTTGAAGATTAATTCTCAAGTTGAAGCACTTTCCACTCTAATTTAGGGCTGGAATTTGCTGGTCATTGACCAAAACTGTTTATGCAAGGGGCCCCTAGCCCCAGTCGGCGAGTGGCAAAATTGGGTTAGCTGGAAAACCCTCTCCCTCTTGCTCGGGGATGTACCCGCTGTGCCTTATTGCCGCATTTTGGTCAGCGGTGAGTTAATCTCGGTGAATGCTCGTAAAAAACCCTTTGGAGCCACACCCCTGGGACCACCTTCCAGAGTGGGACTGGAGTGCGAGGCTGGCGCGGGTCTTGATGATTGAACTATCTGACGTCTACGAGTACTTCGGCGGGCTCGGGTGGGAGCTGATTGAAGACTCAGCAACTAAGCAATATTGGGCTAGGTCACCACGGGGAGGCGCCAGAGTGGGGATAGAGATATCGGGTTTGAGGGACAGCGAGTGCCAACCAGGTCAGACTTACTTGTCCCTTGGCCACCTGAAGCTTCGTCAAAAACAGCCCCACGAGGTGGAGGTCAGCCTGGAGGCTTTGGTTACCATCCCCGTGAGCCGCGAACTGGTCGATGAGCTCGACGCTATTGAAGCGGCTTTTCACCTTCTGCACCGCAAAAACAGGGAGACTGGACTGCAGTCAGATGCACCAGCGCTAACCGGTGTGGCTTCTCCCCACAATGACAGGGAAGTATCCACTACAGGTTGGCCTGACAGGGTCCGCTAGAGGAACTGGTGGCTGACTTAACGGCTGACCGCTTACCTGACACGGAAGGAGGTCACTGGTTCGAACCCAGTATCACCCACAAGGAAGCAGGCGGGGCAGCTGAACGAGGACTGCAAAAACGCGGGTAGCCATTGGGTGCGAGCCGGACGAAGACGAACCCAACTTTCACGTCTCGACCAGAAGTATCGTAAGGTTCTCTCCACGACCTTTACCT
>Ga0129324_10002676_pt1 | contig 10803 bp, 10 predicted proteins | sample CPBDNA_7_FD_96879 | JGI IMG/M metagenome (GOLD analysis project Ga0129324, IMG submission 96879) | Freshwater to marine salinity gradient microbial communities from Chesapeake Bay, USA - CPBay_Spr_15_0.2_DNA | ecosystem: Environmental > Aquatic > Marine > Coastal | place: USA: Chesapeake Bay... | reverse complement strand
TGGAGATATTGGTTTAATATTACCGTATTTTTATTATCCTGAAGTTAAGAAAAAATATAAATTAGGTATTATACCACATTATATAGATAAAGAAAAGTTTAATGAAATCTATATGGGAAATGATAAAGACGTAAAAATAATTGATGTTACTCAACCTATTCAAATTGTAATTAAAGAAATTTTAGAATGTGAAATGACTATGTCTAGTAGCTTACATGGAATAATAGTTAGTCACGCATATAATGTAAAATGTATGTGGATTAAATTAACAAACAAAATAGAAGGAGGATTTTTTAAATATAGAGATTATTATGGTTCATTAAAACTTGATAATTATAATGAACTGTTACCATATATTTATAATAAGCAAATTTCTACAAATGAAACAATTAAATTAATAAAAGTTATTAATCAAACAGATAAAAAAGTTTCCAATTTACTTGGAAAAATCAAGTTATAAAATTTAAAAAAATGATAGTTAAGAATTAACTCTATAATCAATGTCTAAAATATTGTTTATAAACCCAAATAGATGGGGCAGAGGAATTACTCATATATGGATTGCCAGTCATTCGGGTATATTGAAAAGAAATAATCATACAGTTGAGCTGTTCGACTCAACATTTTATTTAAATTGGTCTCTCAATGAAGTCCAGTTTCAAACTGATAATAAAATGTACAAAAAAACTAATTATGATGAATTTTTAAAATTTAATTCAAGCGATGTTTTTGAAGATCTTCAAAAAAAAATTAATGAATTTAATCCAGACTTTATTTTTTGGTCGGCTATATCTTCTCATATTCATGGAGAGGGCGAGTATGTGAATATTCAAAATGGCTATGATTTACTTAAAAATTTGGATACAAAAAATGCAATATTATTGACGGGTGGACTACAAGCTACTTCAGCAGCAGAAATTGTTTTAAAAAAAATGCCAAAAATTAATTATTTAATTGCTGGAGAGTCGGAGCTGGTACTATTAGAAATTTTAAACAACTTTGAAAATAACGCTGAAGAATTAAAAAATATCAATGGTGTTTGTTATTTTGAAAATAACAATTTTTTTCAAAATAAAAGGCAGGAAATAATAAATGATCTTGATCAGCTCACACCTTATAACTATGATATTTTTGATAACCAGGTATTAAATAGACCATATAATGGCAGAGTTGTTAAGGGTATTGACTACGAAATGTCCAGAGGATGTATTTATTCTTGTAACTATTGTGTGGAAACCATCATACAAAAATATTATAATTTTAATGAAATGTCGCCAAAAACTGGGGCTATCAAAAACTTTAAAAAATATCTAAGACATAAAAGCTCAAAAATAATTTTTGACGAACTTACTTATTTAAATAAAAAAAAAAATATTGAGTTAATTAGATGTCAAGACACAAATTTTTTAACAAACGATAGAAATGTTCTTTTAGAATTATCTGAATTGATTGATAAAAGCAACCTAAATATTAAAATTTATATTGAAACTAGACCTGAGGGTATTAATGAAAAATCGATAGAATTATTAAAAAAATTAAAAGTGGATGGTGTCGGCATGGGTATAGAATTAGCTGACAGTGATTTTAGAGAAGGGGAGCTGAATAGATTTGCTGACCAGGAAAAAACGATTAATGCTTTTAAACTATTGAAAGAAAATAATATAAAAAGAACTGCATATAATATTATTGGTTTGCCCAATCAAGATGAAAAATCAATTTTGAAAACAATTGAATTTAATAAGATTCTAAATCCAGACAATATCACAGTTGCGTATTATTCTCCTTACTATGGAACAAAATCTCAAAAAAAAGGTGAAGAATTAGGTCTTTTTGATGAATATGAGAGTGATGTTGATTCAGCACTAAGATCTAAAAGTAAAGCTGATGATATTTTGCCAGTTAGCCGTTTAGATTATTACAAAAAGCAATTTGTATCTCTTGTTAGGAACAATGGCAACCAATAATATTTTAAAAAAAATTATCATTGGGACATGGTCTTGGAGCGCATATAAATCTGTTTCAAAAAAATCAATTGAAAATGTGTTTGACCATTGTCTTGATAATGGATTTTTAGAGTTTGACACAGCACCTAATTATCTAGGTGCTGAAATTTTTTTGTCTGAATTTAAAAGGCAAAATAAAAATATTTTAATCAATACTAAGTGTGGCTGGGATCATAATATGAAAAAAAATTTTGATGAAAAATCTTTAATTTATGGATTAGAGAGAGCGCTTGATTTATTTAAAAACATTAATGTAATGCAATTGCATAATCCGAGAGATGAAATCAAAAACTGGAATAAGGTTTTAAATATATTGCAAAAATATAAAAATAAGGGTTATATCAAATCAATCGGAATTTCTTTAGCTAGAAATCATTATTTCTCAAAAAAAATTATAAATAAGTTTGATTTTATTCAAGATGAATTTAATTTATTGAGAGTAGCCCCTTGTTACAAAATGAATCATTTCAAAAAAATATTAGCTATAAGATCTCCACTTGCAAACGGAATACTTACAACCAACTTTTCAAATACAGCCAAATTTTCTAAAAATGATCAAAGATATAGTTGGCTGTATGGTCGAAGATTGAAAACAATAAGTAAACAAAAAAAAATCCTTGAGTCTTTAACAGATTTAAAAATTGAAAGTTTGGCAACTAATTTTATTTTTAGCTTTTCTTTTGTTGATAAAGCTATATTTGGAATAAGAACTGTTAAACATATTAATGATTTATTGAAAAATATTAAAAACTTCAAAAAGTTAAAACCTACACTTGTAAAAAAAATAATTGAATTAAATACTAAAGATAATCTATTTTGCAAAAATATTTACAGATATAATAATTAGTAACAAGTAAACTTTAATTTCCATTCATCGTTACTTTTTTCCCACAAGTGTGGTGATCTATAACTATCAATAGTTTTTCTAAAATCTTCTTCAGTAATATCGATATATTCTAAAAAATCTTTAAAATATTTTTTTGGGAATTCATTATCAAATTTTTTTACCAAGTTAATTCCTTCTTCTCTTGTTATTTTACCATTCCTAATTTCTTGAGCAGCATCATAAGTTGTTCTTCCTAATCCAAATTTTATATATGTTGTGTAGTAGTGAAAATTATCTATTTTATCATCTATACTTGAGTATTTTGAGTAAGTTCCTTCTGTTCTTTCAGCATTAGATTTAAAGCCTGTGTTTTCACTTGCATAATAAAACATTTCTTGTGGATCCCATCTATGAAAATATCCCATATAGAAAACTTTAATATTATCTTTTTTTATTCCATCAGCACTTACAGGAATATATGGTTCAAAATCATTTATGGTAAAATCAGTTTCTTGAATTATCTCATGAATATTTTTTTTACCAAAAAATAACTCATCTAAAGAGTTTCTTGTAAAATATTTTGCATCCATTAAGGGCTCAAAATTATCCTTCACTGAGGAGCCATATTCTGCAGTGTTTTCGCCATATATTACCAGAGGAATATTGAATTTTTTAGCAATACTTGGACCAATATTTTTTTGACCAATTATAAAAGGCTGAAATGGATGCAGCAGATTTGAAAAAGCAAGTCTGGTAAGATGCCTATGTAGTTTACCATTTGGGGTGAATAATAAATTATCAAATCCCCCAACATGGATCCAGTTAGTAAAATTTTTCCAACCTGGCTCAGTATAAAGGTGAGGAGCCCATGTCACTGTCAAAGGATTCATTTTATATTTATATTTAAGTATATGTGCGGTGTAAGCGCTATCTTTGCCACCACTTCCGGGAACTACACAATCATATCCACTTTTTTTTCTGTATTTTGCTAATATTTCAAGTAATTTTTTTTCTCTTTCATTCCAATCTATTTTATCCTTTTCTTTACTGTATCTACAGGCACTACACACCCCATCCTGAAATTCTGGACCTAGCTTCAAATTGTCACTATTTTTAAATTCAATAACTGGATTTGGTCTTTGGTTGGATATAACACACTCTTTACAAAATAAAACATTAGTGGGAAGGCCAAATTTTGAAGAATGTTCCATTTTTTTAGATGTTTTTAACTACTTCATGTATTAATTCAAGTCCTATTTCACCACTTTTTTCAGGATGAAATTGAGTACCTATAATTCTTTCTGCAGAAATTGCTGCGCAATAATTTAAACCTTGAGACTCAGTAGAAGCTAAAATATTTTTTTTATTTTTTACATTTGCTGCATAAGAATGAACAAAATAGAATTTTTCATTATTAAATTTTTTTAAAAAACTAAAATAGTTTTGATCTGAAAAAAAAGTTTTTTGATAACCAACATTCGGTAGTATCAGTTTTTTACTCATTCTATCTACGCTGCCATCAATATAATCTAAACCTTTATGCTCACCGCCCTCAAAGCCTTTTGAAAGCAAAGTTTGCATTCCAAGACATATGCCAAAAATAACAGAATTTTTTTTTGATTTGTCTAAAAAATATTTTAAATCAAGAGAATTTAGTAACGTAGATGCTTTATTGAATGAACCTACACCAGGTATAAATATTAGGTCAAAATTTTCATTTTTACGCTCAGAATAAAAGGTAGGAACAAATCCTATTTTTTTTATTGAATTATATAAACTCCTTATATTTCCGAGACCATAATCAATAATGCATATTTTTTTCATAAATAATTTTGTTTATATCAACTTTTTTGTAATGAAACGCAGAAGCAATTGCAAAACTTATATTTTTTGTCAATTTTAATGCCTCATGTAAATGCTCTATTTTGCCAAAACCACCTGAAAATATTAGTGGCACTTTAATCTTATTTTTAATTTCATTAATTAATTCCAAGTCAAAACCTTCCTGGGTTCCTTCATGATCTACAGACGTAAGTAATATTTCACCACATTCCATATTTTGCACTTCCTCTATCCAGTCTATTACATTTATGCCAGTTTTTTCTCTTCCATAATATTTGTACGCCTCCCAAATTCCATTATTTTTTTTTTTTGCTTCGATATAAATAGTTATAGTGCTAGCACCAAAGTTATCCACAGCTTCTTTTATGAAAGATGGATTCTCTATACCGGCAGAATTAATAGCAATTTTGTCTGCTCCAGAATTAAGTGCCTTATCGATATCTTTTAAGGTTTTAATTCCACCACCTAAAGTTATAGGTATAAATAAATTTTCAGTAGTCCTTTTTACAATTTCAAAAAGATTATTTCTTCCATAAAGACTAGCGACTGCATCAATTAAAATAATTTCATCGACTCCGTTTAAATAATATTGTCTTGCAATTTCGATTGGATCTCCAATTTTTCTTAATCCTTCTAAGTTTATCCCTTTGATTACAAATTCATTTTTAATATCTAGTCTAGAAATAATTCTCATGAAGTTTATAAAAAAGTAAAAAGATTTATTTTAAAAATACCTATATAGTATCAATATTATTTAGAAAAAAACATTAAAACAATTTGTAATATAGTAGCTATTATATAATGATTAAAAAAAATACTAATATAATTGCCTTAATCCCTGCAAAAAAAAACTCGAGAGGTCTTAAAAATAAAAATTTAAAAAAATTAAACAAACTTTCTTTAGTTGAATTAGCAATACTAGGTGCAAAGAAATCAAAATTAATTAATAAAATCTATCTATCTTCAGACTCGGATAAAATTTTAAATATAGGAACAAAATTAAATATTAATGTGATTAAGAGAAAAAAGTTTTTAAGTACTAGTTCAGCATTAGCAAACTCAGTAATATTAGATTTTATAAAAAATGAACTAAAGTCTATTAAGGAAGATCATATTATTGTTTATCTTCAACCCACATCACCTTTTAGAAATAATAATCATATTGATTTAGCTATTAAATACTTAAAAAAAAATAAATTAAAATCTGTAATTAGTGTTATGGAAAATAAAAATTTTTTTAAATCACTATATAAAAAAAAAAAAACTTTAAATCCATTTTTTAATGATAATTTTGTTACAAATAATCGACAGAATTTAAAGACTGTATATTCACCAAATGGAGCAATATATATTTTTTATGCTAGTGAATTTATGAAAAATAAAAAATTGAGTTTTGTTAAATCAGGATATTCTGTTATGAACAGAATAGATAGTATTGATATAGATGATAAAGAAGACTACTTATTAGCAAAACATTTAAGTAAAAAATATTTAAAATTTAAAAATGATATTTAAAATTGCTAATAGAAAAATTGGTCCTAATCATGACCCTGTAATTATTGCAGAAATAGGAATTAATCATAATGGAAATCTAGATCACGCAATAGCTATTGCAGACAGTGCTATAAAATCTGGAGCAGAAATTCTAAAACATCAAACTCATATACCTGATGAAGAGATGTCATTAGAAGCTCAAAAAGCAATTCCTGGAAATTCAAAAAAATCAATTTATAGAATAATTAAGGAATGTTCTCTTTACGAAAATGATGAAAGAAAATTGATGAATTATATAAAATCAAAAAAAAAAATTTTTATTAGTACACCGTTTTCAAAAGCTGCAGTCGATAGACTTATAAAATTTGATGTTCCGGGGTTTAAAATTGGATCAGGAGAATGGAATAATTTAGAGCTAATAAAATATATATGTAAATTTAGAAAGCCTATAATCATGAGCACGGGTATGAGCTATTTAAACGAACTTAAGAGAACAGTTAATTTTATTAATAAAAAAAAAATTCCTCTAGCATTATTGCATTGTACCAATGTTTATCCAACACCATTAGAAAAAAGTAGACTTAATTCAATAACTTTAATGAAAAAAAAATTTAAGAATAACGTAATTGGGTATTCAGATCATACAGTTGGATTGTATGCATCATATGCAGCTTTAAGCTTGGGTTCTAAAATTATAGAAAAACATTATGTAGATACCCACAACAGAAAAGGTCCTGATGTATCTTGTTCAATGGATAAGCACCAATTAAAAGATTTAATAAAAGCTTCAAAACTGATTCCGCCATCTTTGCTGGGAAAAAAAGAACCCATCAAAGAGGAATTAGTAACTATGAATTTTGCTTTTGCTTCAGTTGTGTCAAAAACTTTTATTAAGAAAGGATCAATACTTAATGAAAAAAATATTTGTCTAAAAAGACCTGGTACTGGAGATTTTAATACAAAAGATTTTACAAAAATTTTGGGAAAAAAAGTAAAAAGTAATATCGAACAGAATACTCAAATTAAAAAAAAATATCTAAAGTGAAAACAATCACATTTATAACTGGTACAAGAGCGGATTATGGTAAAATTAAATCTCTAATTTTAGAGTTACAAAAGAAAAAAAATAAATTTAAGACGCATTTGATTATAACTGGAATGCATAATATTCGAAAATATGGATTTACTAAAGATGAGATAGAGAAAGATAATATACAAAATTGTTATAGGTTTAATAATCAACCTAATGGCACAACTATGGATATTGTGTTAGCCAATACAATTAAAGGCATAAATAAATTTGTTTCTAATAATAAAACTGATTTAATTGTTGTTCATGGTGATAGAGTCGAATCGTTAGCTGGGGCAATTACAGGCTGTCTAAATAATATTAAAATAGCACATATTGAAGGAGGTGAAATTTCTGGAACAATTGATGAGATTCTAAGACACTCTATATCAAAATTATCACATTTACATTTCGTCACAAATAAAATTGCTAAACGAAGACTCGAACAAATGGGTGAGTTAAAAAATAATATTTTTACTATAGGATCACCAGATGTTGACATAATTTTAAAAAAAAAACTTCCCAATATATCATTAGTAAAAAAAAGATATGCTATTAATTTTGAAAAATATGCAATTTGTATATTTCATCCTGTTACAACTGAACTAAAAAAAATCGAATACCAAATTAAATCACTTTTAAATTTACTTGTTAAAAGCAAATTTAATTACATCATTTTATTTCCAAATAATGATTTGGGTCACAATATTATCTTAGAAAGAATAATTTTGTTGAAAAATAAAAAAATAAAAAATTTTAAAATTTTACCATCTATGAGATTTGAATATTATTTAACATTATTAAAAAATTCAAATTTTATAATAGGAAATTCAAGTTCAGGAATTATGGAGGCACCTTATTATGGAGTTCCTACAATTGATTTAGGTACAAGACAAAAAAATAGAGCTCAAATTAGTTCTGTAGCTTCAGTAAATGATTATTCAAAGTTAAGTGATTTAATAAATAAGTTTAAAACAAAAAAATATACATTTAAACCACTAAAGTATTTTGGTACTGGAAATAGTCACAAAAAGTTCTTATCAATACTAAACCAGAAAAGAATTTGGAATATCAAAAACCAAAAACAATTTATTCAACTAAAATATTTTGAAAAAAATTAAATTATATCTTTAGATTGTCAAAAAAATTCTAAGACACATTTTGCCCACTTTTTTATGTGATGTGTAATTTTATGGTATTTTTAATATATAGATGATATTTAATTTAGTAAAAAATATATGAAAAAAGCACTTATAACTGGAATAACAGGTCAAGATGGATCTTATCTTGCAGAATTTCTGCTCAATAAAGGTTACGAAGTTCATGGTGTTAAAAGAAGAACTTCTTTAATTAACACAGATCGTATTGATCACTTATATCAAGACTCTCAAGATGCTAAAAGAAAGTTTATTTTACACCATGGTGATTTAACTGATTCCACATCTCTAATTAGAATTATTCAAGAAGTGCAACCAGATGAAATTTATAATTTAGCAGCACAAAGTCATGTAGCAGTTTCATTTGAACAACCAGAATATACGGCAAATTCAGATGCTCTAGGTGCGCTTAGAATCTTAGAAGCTATACGTATTTTAAAGCTTGAAAAAAAAACAAAATATTATCAAGCATCAACTTCAGAGTTATATGGTGCTGTAAGGGAATCCCCACAAAGCGAGACTACACCTTTTTATCCTAGAAGCCCATATGGAGTAGCTAAACTATATGCATATTGGATTGCTGTAAATTATAGAGAGGCATATGGTATTTATGCATGTAATGGAATTTTATTTAATCATGAGTCACCAGTCAGAGGAGAAACTTTTGTAACTCGAAAAATAACAATGGCATTGGCTCGAATAAAATTAGGTCTACAAAAGAATCTATATCTTGGAAATCTTAATTCAATGCGAGATTGGGGGCATGCAAAAGATTATGTTGAAGCACAATGGCTAATGTTACAACAAGATCAGCCTGAGGATTTTGTTATTGCAACTGGAAAACAATATTCAGTTCGAGATTTTATTAATGTGGCTGCAAAAAATTTAAATATGAAAATAGAGTGGAAAGGAAAAAATCTAGATGAAGTAGGATCAATTAATGGCAAAGATATAATTAAAGTAGACCCTAGATATTTTAGACCAACAGAAGTTGAAAGTTTATTAGGAAATCCCACTAAAGCAAAAGAAAAACTAAACTGGATTCCTAAAATTAATTTTGAACAACTGGTTAAAGAAATGGTAAATGAAGATTTAAAGCTGGCAAATAATAATCAACTTATAAATACTCAGGATTTTTTTAAAGCAAGTCACTAATCTAAAATGTCCAATCTAAAAATATATATAGCAGGACATAAAGGTATGGTAGGATCTGGATTAGTTCGTTCTTTAAAGAGGAAGAAAAACGTAGAGCTAATCACTCGAGATAGAAAAGAACTAGATTTAACCAATCAAACTACTGTTAAGAAATTTTTTGAAAAAGAAAAAATTGATCAAGTGTATTTGGCTGCTGCTAAAGTGGGAGGTATTCAGGCAAACAATATTTTTCCAGCAGAATTTATTTATCAAAATTTAATGATTCAAAATAATATTATTAATAGTGCTTTTTTAAATGGAGTAAAAAAATTGTTATTTTTAGGATCAAGTTGTATTTACCCTAGAAATGCCAAACAACCAATAAAAGAAGAATATTTATTAACAGGATTACTTGAACCAACCAATGAACCCTATGCAATTGCAAAAATTGCTGGAATCAAACTTTGTGAAAGCTATAACCGTCAGTATGGCAAAAGCCATGGAATTGATTATAGATGTATTATGCCAACCAATCTTTATGGGCCTGGAGACAAATATGATTCTGAAAAAAGTCATGTTATACCAGCATTAATTAAACGTTTTCATCATGCAAAAATTAATAACATACCCAAAGTCTCCATTTGGGGCACTGGCAAACCAAGGCGAGAATTTCTTTTTGTTGATGATATGGTTGAGGCATCTATTCATGTAATGAATATTAACAAAAATACTTATAATAAATTTACCAAGCCAATGTGCAGTCATATAAATGTAGGAAGTGGTATTGAGCTAAGTATTAAAAAGCTTGCTGAAACAATTAAAGAGGTTGTTGGCTATAAAGGTAAAATAAATTTTGACCTCAGTAAACCAGAGGGTAGTCCAAGAAAATTTATAAGCAGTCAACTTCTAAATAAAATCGGTGTTAAACCTAAAGTAAGCTTAGAAAAAGGCCTTATTAAAACCTATTCTGATTTTTTAAAAACTTGATACAAAATTTAAAAAAACTCATCTATGTTTGAGTACTGTGAAAAAATGTGATAACTATTGAAAATATGTTAACCGAAAGTAAAAAATACATTTAATAAATTAATAATTCTCAACGATCAATTTCTTGAGAATACTAAGCTTTAGATGATATAATGTTAAAAAATTCTTCTATATTAATTACTGGTGGTACAGGGTCTTTTGGACAATCATTTGTACCACTTACGCTTAAAAAATATAACCCTAAGCGTTTGATAATTTTTTCACGTGATGAAATGAAACAGTGGGAGATGG
>Ga0129324_10002670_pt1 | contig 10820 bp, 5 predicted proteins | sample CPBDNA_7_FD_96879 | JGI IMG/M metagenome (GOLD analysis project Ga0129324, IMG submission 96879) | Freshwater to marine salinity gradient microbial communities from Chesapeake Bay, USA - CPBay_Spr_15_0.2_DNA | ecosystem: Environmental > Aquatic > Marine > Coastal | place: USA: Chesapeake Bay... | reverse complement strand
TTAATATAATTATCATTTAGTGAATCATCTTGATTGATATATTTTTTGAAAATATCCATCATAGTTTTTGTTAAAAGAAGTATTCTTTGAACTTCTGAAAAACTCTTTACTCCGGTAACACTAAACACAAGTGATGAAGGCGTATTTGTTATTAAAATATCGGGTCCATTTTCAAAGATTATATTTTTATCTCTGCGAATATCATTTCTATTATTCATTTCTTGCCATGATTGATATTCGCGAGTTATTTCTTCAATTGAAAACTCATTATTAAAATCTCTATTTATCTTGTTAATAATTGACTCCGATACTCCATCATCTGATAGTTTTGAATAAATATCTACAGCTGATTGGAGTGTTGTTCTGTTTATATAGTCATTAACTTTTTTATAATGACATAAAAGAGAACCATCTTTCTCAATTTCATCAATTATTCTAAAGAAAGAAGGGAGTTTTTTGATTATCTTATTTAAAAGAGGCAATGCTAGTCCAGACCTATCTCCGAGTAAGAATGGTGGTTTAAGAATATCAAATCCTAGATTCTTTTTAAGGTTATCATATTCTTTTTGTTTAATACCATTTTTTACCTCATAATTATTATTGTCATAATAAATATTGAAATCAATAAACTCTATACTATTATTTAATTCTTCTTTCTCAAATATATCATTTATTTGCTTGTCTTTTCCAAAATCAGTGATATTATTTTCAGAATATATATTCTGTTCATTAATCGTGTTAATAACCGAATTACATATTATTATTAATTTTTTAATTTGTTTTTTAGATGTTATACTTAAGATGTCACTTTGATTTTTCTTAATTATAAATTCAATATCACCATTAATGTGTATTACAAGGGTTCCATATATTAATTGATTATCTTCCGAACAAACTTTCAAGAATAATACGTCTGTTTTATGTAAATTATTAAATAAATTTAATTCTTCTAAGATGGGCCTTTCATTCCTATGAAAATCTTTAGTCCATTCTTGACATAAATTTATATCAATTGTTTTTTGTGGAGTTCTCATTATATCATATCCTTGATATATCATAGAATCTTTGTGTATTTTATAGTATTTGTTTTCATATGTACTACCATTCCATTTTATGAAAGGGATAATTTCTGTTAACTTAAAATCTAAAAATAATTTATAAATATCAATAGTATTTTTACTTTCTGATTTTTTATTCAATTTAAAATAAGCTACCTCAATATTATCACAATATCTTTTCTCTTCAAGGTAAGAGAAACTTCCATAAATAACTTTATTAGGGAAAGTATTTTGTTTCAAGATTTTAGTTTCTTTTTCATATTCACTTCTTTTTAATTCTGTATCTCCTATAATATTTTTTGTTTCATCTTTAGAGAGATTTGGCCAATATTTATTAATGATCCTATTCTTTACAGGTTTGAGTTGATATGAAATATCATCACAATCGATTTCTCTCCCATTATAAATTGTATCAATTCCCTTTTCATATATAAAATCATTGAATGATACAAAATAAATAGTATTATTCGCAATCTTATTATTTTCAAAAAGTTCTTGAAGTTTATCAATGTGTTGAATTATATTATTTTCTTCTCCATCGGTATGTCTCTCTTCTATTTTTAATAAATCACATATATTTGTATTAATTATTTCTTGAGAAGAAAGTAATTTTTTGTTTTGATAATCAAAACCAATGGCATTTACTTTTTTATTGAGATCAATATATGATGCATAAATATATTTTTGACCTTCAAATGTATATTTTGAACATCTTTGTGATATTTTCATTAAAACATTCTGATTCGTATCATCTTCATAAAAAGTATCATCGAAAATGAAGTTTAAAGTGTATCCCTCATTTATTTCTGGAGATAAAAAATCGGTCAAATCACCTTCATCCATATCTAAATAATCTTTTAATAGATTAATGTCTTCTTCGGATATACTTTGAAATATTTGTTTTGATTTTTCAATATTTTCTTGGATTTTTCTCAAAATCGTATGTATTTTATCAATTTTATTTACATTCATTCTTGGTAGAGTTATGTCTGAACCATTTTCATCTTTAATACTTATATTATCATCTTCTATGTTAGTAACCATTCCATATCCCATACCTTTCTCTAAGTGATATGTTACATTATCTCCTTTCTCAAAATTATTCTGAAGGAAATAAATATTCATAAAAATAAATACGGCTTTGTCTTTCAAAGAGACACATTTGATTATTTTTCTCCCTAAATCGGTATCATCGCAAAAGTCAGTATTCATATACTATATATTAATAATTTAAAATATTATTTTTCAAAATCATACGGTGTTGATTTTATATACATCCCGCAATATTCAACATTTTCTTTCTTATAGTCGACTACTTTATAGATACCTACTTTTCTAGCCCCTTCGAGTAAGTATCTCATATTATCCCAAAATTCATCGGTATGTCCAATTGATTTGGTCATTAAATGTGCTAATTCATGTATTACAACAAATATAATAGTATTATCATCTTCAAATATCACATCATCTGATTTTTCCCTTAAACACAATGATATTTTTTCACCTTTATTGAGTGAATAGGATGTATGTATTGAATCTTTTGTATTTTCGGAAAGTGATTCGGGTCTATAATTTTTCTTTAACCTTTTTACATTTTCTTCACTTTCATCTAGATGATCAATGAGTAATAATATTTTTTCATTAATCATTGAAAGTTTATTCGCCGCATCGATGGCATTTGGTAAATCACGGACAATATATTCGCGATTATCTTTTGACGATTTTACTTTTATAAAATTATCACTCATTAAAACTTTCTTGATTATCAATAAAATGAATATAATCGATGTAAAAAAGAGTAAAAAATCATTCATTACTATATGAAATCACATTATTAAAATTTGATTGGTTTTGATTTAAAACAAACAAACTATAATATTATTATAATATGGAGGAAATACAATTCCAAATCATAGATATTTTAACAGACGATATATTACTATCTGATGACGACAAAGAGTTTGTATTGACATTCTATGGTAAAACAGAAGAAAATCGTGATGTAGTATGTAATGTAGTTGGGTTTAAACCATATTTCTATCTTCGTGTTCCAGGTAACTGGGGAACTTCATCTACAAGTGGTTTCTTGAAAAACGTAGGAGTATTTATTAATAATTATAAGAAAGGTAATTATGGTAATTGGAGTGGTAATTACATACGCGAAAAACTAGAAATCAAAAAGTGTTATAACTTCTATGGTTACAATTATAATATTGAGTGTGATAAAATACAAGATTATAAGTTTGCATGTATATGTTTCAATAATTATGGAGATATGCGTAAATGTATTTCAGCTATCCAAGAGTTTCATAAAAATAATTTTGAAAGGTCGCGTGAAGGAAAAATTGCTTACGAGTTTGGGAAAAATAAACAACCCAAGATAATTTCAATTGATAGAAAAATTAAGGGGTGGTTTGAACAGGAACATAATTGTGATTGTTTAGCTAATTTATATGAGGCTAAGATTCATCCTATGCTACGATTTCTACATGAGAAAAATATAAAATCATGTGGATGGGTATCTGTTAAAGCTGCTAAAAATAAGTTTGTTCAAGATGAAGAGAAGGTTTTTAATGTAGATATTGAGATCAATAATATCCATATGAAAAACATTAATCCAATTGAAAGGGATAGCATTGCGGGATTCATTACAGCATCTTTTGATATTGAGTGTGATTCTTCTCATGGAGATTTTCCAAATCCTGTAAAAGACTTTAAGAGGGTGGCTATTGATATGTATGAGTCTTATTTTAGAACATCACAGATATTGAATACATTTAACATGAAAAAAATGTTTATTAGAAAGTGTCTGAAGGAATGTTTTAATGGTGGTTCAAATGATATTCAGAATATTTACACAATCAATGGAAAAATTAGCGACGAAAGTTTGGATAAAATAATGAACCAGATTACTGAAGATACTATAAAGAGATTAGATACATCAAAAGAGTCAACTAAATCTAGAGATTCAATTATTACTGATTTAGGTCTATTATTTGATAACATTGAAAATGAAAAGGGTGAAAAAATTAAAATTAAAGGAGATCCAATTATACAAATCGGAACTGTATTTCATCGTTATGGAGATAAAGAGTGTTATAATCGAACAATGGTTATTATTGGTAATGAAGATAAACCCGATGAAAAAGTATGCGATGATATTCCTGGTGTAGAAGTCCTTGAATGTGAATCTGAAAAAGAATTATTATTAAAATGGAAAGACCTTATACTTTATCATAATCCCGATATTATAACTGGATACAATATATTCGGTTTTGATTTTGATTATATTAATAAGAGGGTCGATTACTTATTCCCATGTTGTTCTAGATGTAAGAAAACTAAAACTTATTCAAATTGTGCGCAAGATTGTCCTAAAAACGATTTTTACCGTTTAGGACGACTAATGAGAAATAGAGAATCAGATAGAATCAATGATATTAAGATAAAATCAAAGACATTAAAATCTCAAAAATACTATGGTAATCATTGGGAGAAACGTTGTCAAGTTCAATCAAAACAATTGAGTTCATCTGGATTAGGGGATAATGTTCTTAAATATATTTCAATGGATGGTAGAATTGTATTTGATATTCAAAAAGAGATACAAAAGGGTCATGCTCTCGAATCATATAAATTAGACGATGTTTCATCTCATTTCATGAAGGGTCGTGTAATTGGAACATGGTTAGGAGTTGATCCAAAATTGAAACGTAAAATTACTAGAATTAAAACTAATACTCTTGGAAATCTTAAACATAGTGACTATGTTACGTTTAATGTAAATACTAAGTATGGTTTAGTTAAATATGAAAATGGTAAGAAATTTAAAATAATTGGTCTTAATTCAAAAGATAAATGTATTGGAATTGATGGTAATGTAAAGACTATTGAAAAACAATTTGGGAGTGAACTAATATCCTATGAGTGGTGTTTAGCAAAGGATGATATATCTCCTCAGCAAATATTTGATTATCATAAAAATGGAGGGAGTTCTGGTAGATCAAAGGTAGCTAAATATTGTATTATGGATTGTGAACTATGTATCCATCTTCTACTTCAATTAGACTTTATTCCAAATAATATTGGTATGGCTACTGTATCGTGGGTTCCATTATCATATATCTTCCTTAGAGGACAAGGTGTTAAAATTAATTCTATTATTACAAAAGAGTGTTCTGAAAAAAATACACGTATTCCAACACTAAAAGGATTTACAGAATCTAAATTAGATGATGGTTTTGAAGGTGCTATTGTATTAGAACCCACCCCTGGAATATACTTAGATGACCCTGTAAGTGTTTTAGATTATGCTTCACTTTATCCATCATCTATTATTGAGAAAAATCTATCACATGAAACATTCATATGTTCTCAAAAAGATATAGATGAAAATCCTAAGAAATATAAACCTATTCTTGAAAGATTGGGTGAAGAAAATTATTGGGTTATCCATTATGATGATTATGTTTCAGAATTAAAAGGCAAAACCGTACATAAGTATAAGGCCGATACAAAAACAACTTGTTATTTCGTAAAGAATAAAAGGAATGAAGATGATACAATTATAAAAAAATCAATGGGTATTATACCAACAGTATTACAAACTCTTCTTGAACAGCGGAAGGCAACACGGAAACTTATTAAGTTAACAGATGATGAAAATAAAAAGAAAGTTCTAGATGGTATTCAATTGGCTTATAAAGTAACTGCTAATTCAGTTTATGGTCAGATGGGTGCTAAAACAAGTTCAATATTCTTTAAAAAGATAGCCGCATGCACTACAGCGATTGGTAGGGAAAGAATATATGATGCGGAAAAGGGTGTAAAGGAATGGGCTATGGCTGAAAATTATAATTTACCGGAAGTAATTTATGGAGATACAGATTCTGTATTTGTGAAGTTTTCTAGAAAGCACCATGAAACCAATCAAATACTAGAAGGTAAAGAAGCATTAAAGTATTGTATTGAGCAAGGAGTTAAAGCTGGGGAGTGGATTACAGAACACCGTATGTCTAATCCTCAAGATTTAGAATATGAAAAAACATTCTACCCATTTATCTTAATATCTAAAAAGAGATATACTGGTGATAAATATGAGTTATCCGCGGATAAACCAAAAGAACGCACGTCTATGGGTTTAGTTACAAAAAGACGGGATAATGCTCCTATAGTTAAATATGTATTCGGTAATATAATTGAAATTATAATTAATCAGAGAAGTGTTGATAAGGCATTTATATGGTTAAAGGATATCCTTGATAAGATTAAAGAAGGTAAAATTGATCAATCGATGTTTATAATATCAAAATCATTAAGAGGATATTATAAAAATCCACAGGGTATTGCTCATAAGGTTTTAGCTGATAGAATGGCTGAGCGTAATCCAGGTAATAAACCAAAACCAAATGATAGGATCCCATACGCTTATATAAAAATGAAAGATACAGATTTGTATGATTATAATAATCGTTATAAGAGTGGTAAAAATAAAGGTAAACCCAAGCCGAAAAAGATATTACAGGGAGACCGTATTGAGAACCCTGATTTCATACAGGAAAAAAATTTAAAATTAGATTATGGATTTTACATTTCAAATCAAATAATGAACCCTGTAAAACAGGTTTTAGATTTAGAGAAGAGCGAAGATGAAACTAAAATGTTCTTCGAAACATTCATTAATTAAGATATCTAATTTAATCGGTTATAATATTTTTTTTCTTTTATATAATATTATTATATATAATGGCCGGAGGGTTAATGCAACTTGTAGCATATGGAGCACAAGATATATATTTAACGGGTAATCCCCAAATAACTTTTTTCAAAGTAGTTTACCGTAGACATACTAATTTTTCAATGGAATGTATAAATCAGAGTATTAGTGGTCAAAGTTTTATTGGGACAACCAATATAAATAATAAGGCGACCGTAAATATTTCTAGAACTGGCGATCTAGTTACAGGATTATATGTAACATGCGATCAAAGTACCGTCGATGGTATTTGTGGAGATCATTTAATAGAAGATGTTGAAATAGAAATAGGTGGTCAGAGAATAGACAAACATTATCGTGAATGGAATCAAATATGGAGTGAATTAACAACACCTGTTTCAAAAAGTGAAGGATTTAAGTATATGACAGGAGGATTTAATAATAATTTAGTGAGTGGTAGTGCAACTTACGGAACTAATCAACAATCAATACAATATCCATTGAACTTCTGGTTTTGTAGAAATCCTGGATTGGCTTTACCTTTAATTGCCCTCCAATATCATGAAGTCCAGTTAAAAATAACATGGGGAATAGGATATTATAATTCTTCTAGTAATGAGAATTTAACAAGGAGAAATCAAACATTATCTGAGGCCCATCAGTTGGAAGTATGGGCCGATTATATTTATCTAGATACAGATGAAAGGAGACGATTCTCACAAGTTTCACATGAATATTTGATAGAACAGTTACAAATACAAAAAGAAAAAGATGTTAGTAATACAACATTTAAGTTAAATCTCGAACACCCTGTGAAAGAATTAATTTGGACAACACCAACTGATTCACCGATGACAAATCAAAAAATAAGATTAGAGATTAATGGTCATGATAGATTTAGTGAAAGAGATAAAGAATATTTTACATTAACACAACCATTTAATCATCACACATCAATTCCAGGATATAATATTAAAGAAACAGAAAAACCTCAATACATTGAACCAATCAAGTTATCAGTTCTAACACATCATAGTGAATTAATCACGCTAAATCAAGCATCAATTGGTGATACGGGGACACCTACTTCAGCGACGCTTATTACATTTAAACAAGGTACTTCAAATATACCTAAAATAGGAGATGTTTTAAATATAGCACTGGGTAGTGAACATGTTGCTAATGCTGTCACTGACGTAGTTGCTCCAACATTCCAAACTGTTACTGCTGTATCGAGTGATACAAATCCTATTATAACAATATCACCCGGTATTTTAAGTTCAAATATACCCAATGAGTTTAGTAATGGAGATGGTATTAGTATTACTATTCTAGCTAGAACCCAAGATCCACAATCAAGGTGTTCACAGTTAAAGAAAGATATTTATGTTTATTCATTTAGTTTAGAACCCGAAGAACATCAACCATCTGGAACATGTAATTTTTCTAGAATAGATAGTGCGAAACTTATATTATCTTCTACTTCAAAAATAAGTAATATCTATGCTGTTAATTACAATGTTTTAAGAATTATGTCTGGAATGGCTGGATTGGCTTATTCAAGTTAAATAGAATAATAATTAATGTTTATATTACTTATATGGGAGGAGGTATATTACAATTGGTTTTAAAAGGGAAAATAGATACATATCTAACCGGTAATCCTGAATTTAGTTTTTTTAAAGCAGTCTATAGGAGACATACAAATTTTAGTATAGAGTCAATTAAACAACAGTTGACAAATGTGGGTATCGGAGAAAGGACTATAAAAACGACTATATCTAGAGCCGGAGATCTAATAGGTAAGATAGATTTAGAAGTTGTTTTAGATAGAGGGGATGCTAGAAATGTTTCTGAAAATGGAACATATTTAAATTGGACAAACAATACGGGACATGCTTTTATTAAAGAATGTGAAATAGAAATAGGAGGACATACAATTGACAAACATTATTCTCAATGGATGGATATACAAAATGAATTATACGATATAAATGAACAAGAATGGATTGGTTTAAATAAACACCCTGGTAAAATAAGTTATTTTAAAAATGGTAGTAAAGATATAGATTCTCAAAAATTAAAATTATATATACCATTACATTTTTGGTTTTGTGACAATCCGGGATTATATCTACCAATTGTTGGGATAACTAAACACGATGTAAAATTAAATATAGTTACACGTTCAGTTGAAAACTTATTTAATTTAGATGGTGAATTAAGTTATACAAATACAGTCCCTCAAATAGATATGTGGTGTAATTATATTTTCTTAGATAAAGAAGAAAAAAGAAAGTTCCTATTAGAAAAGAAAGCATATTTAATACAACAAGTTCAAAAGTATGAAAATGATATAAAATTAATTAATCCTATTAAATTTTATCATCCTGTGAAAGAAATTATATGGGTTTCTCAAAATAATAATGTGGTGTCTGAATCTGGTAGTGGTAATTCAGATACAGATGTTCTCTCGAATATATCTGGGCAAGCTCAAAATCAGAAAAATGATTATTTTAATTATCAGGCTAGTTCACAATTAGACACTGAAATTATATATGCACAAACATCATATGAATCATTTGGAACTGCTAAATTAAAATTAAATGGTATTGACCGGTTCTATGACAGAGATGCATCTTATTTTAGATTAGTTCAACCATTACATTGTAAACAGAAAGTCCCCAGTAAACATATTTACTTGTATAGTTTTTCATTGAATCCTAGAAAATATCAACCAAGTGGGAGTTGTAATTTCTCAAAGATCGATGATGCGGAATTAATATTTACTAGTAAACAAAATTATACGAATCAAAAATTAAGTGTTTATGCTGTGAATTATAATGTTCTAGTTGTTTCAAATGGGATGGCTGGCTTAGTTTATAAATAAATTTGATATATATATATATAGAAATTATAAAAACGAATATGGGTATCAAAGAAGATATTATTTCAGCAGTTGGAGAAAAAACACTTAGTTATATGGAATTAATTGATACTATTGTAAGGATGTATGGTGAAGAAGGTGTAAATGACGGAACATATATGGATGGAGATACTTTACATTCATATATGAGTAATCTCCTAGGAGAAGATCTTACAAACTTGGCTAACTCACTCTATAATTGTCATAACGCAAGTAAAAAATTGAAGGTTATTTACAATACAGTAGAAGGTGGTTTCATAAAAGAAGTTTAATTAATAAGTTATTTATTTAAAAACTCTTTTCTTAATTTTTCAATTTCATCTTTAAAATATTTCTTCAATGAAATATTTTTTTGTTTTTGTTGTTCTAATTCTTTTTCAAGATCATTTATTTTTTTATTTTGTTCTTTCATTCCCTTGACTAGATACGTTGTAAGCCTAGCATAATCTACAGAAAGGATATTATCATTATTATTTTCATTTACTAAGAGTGGAAAGACATCTTTCATTTCTTGAGCTATAAATCCAACATCTTCTTCACTATTACTTTTCCAATTAAATGATACTGGATTTAGTAATTCTATTTTACTACTGATATTTTCAGTTAATGATGATATATTTTCTTTGAGATTTATATCTGAATACTCCAGCCATGCTGTGGCTCGTGCTCTTTTAGTTTCTTTAATATCAAAATTACCATTAATTTTGATAAAATTAGAGGTTGTCCCTTGTGTATTACCATATATTAAAGAATCACTCCCCTTTCTAGATGAATCTATATATAGATAGTAACTACCCGTTGTGTCGGTGATTGGACCGGCTTGATTTCCAATACAAATGTTATACGAACCTTTATTATTTGACCCGGTATAATAACCTAACATAGTATTGTAATTGCCTGTTACAGCTCTACCGGCACCCCTCCCAATAGCTGTATTTCCCGAACCTGAAACGCATGTATATAATGCCTCCACTCCGAAACTACTATTAAAACTACCTATACTATTACTCCATCCAGCAGTCTTCCCTACAAATGTATTCCTTAACCCGGTTGTTGTATGATATCCAGATTCATAACCAATAAGTGTATTTTCATCCCCACTACTTAAACGGTTTCCTGA
>Ga0129324_10002666_pt1 | contig 10823 bp, 15 predicted proteins | sample CPBDNA_7_FD_96879 | JGI IMG/M metagenome (GOLD analysis project Ga0129324, IMG submission 96879) | Freshwater to marine salinity gradient microbial communities from Chesapeake Bay, USA - CPBay_Spr_15_0.2_DNA | ecosystem: Environmental > Aquatic > Marine > Coastal | place: USA: Chesapeake Bay... | reverse complement strand
CGTGTCTTGCCGAGTTTCCACATCGCAATGATGTTCGGCTTCTTGTATCCGAGATACTCGGAAATCTGCTGGTTCGTCATGCCGCTTCGCTCATTCATATTATCACGGAGATACTCAGCGAGCTCATAGGTGTCCCCGGTATTCATCGTCTCGATAGGTCGTCCGACGGGTCGTTTCGTCGTCTTCATTCTTTCTGTGGTACCCATCCTCTTCCCTTTCGGTCAAATCCGCCGTGTCAGTCGCAAAGTGCGTCTGCATCAACACCTATATATATACAACAAAAATCTCGAATTAAAAGCAGTAAGTCGTGAGTTTCCGAATGGGACACACGAGCTTTCTGGCTTTAGATAATTTAAGTTGATTTAGATAGGTTTAGCGATCTGGAAGTGAGAACAATATCAACAGGATATTCTCGGTTAATGCGTCGTTACCCCGGTTAACGCGTGACGAAACCGCGTGTTGGGAACGACGAAACCACGATAATTTAGCAGCGAAACCACGAGAATTGACGGTTCTACACGAGAGGCGACCGACGTATTGACGACGAAACCACGTGGATTTGAAGCGAAACCACGAGAGCACGGTCTATGGAGGCGAAATAACCGCGACGAAACCACGTGGATCGGCCCTTTAAGGCGCATCAAACGTGTTTTCGCCGTGAAGTCCGCGTGGTTTCGTCTCACTTCAACGTCCGTAGTGAACTCGTCAGGAGGTTCGTCATCTTGACGATCACCCTTTTGGACGGAGTGTGAGACCGGTGTTCTTCCAATTCAATCATGTAGCCGAGGATGCCGCCCGCCTTCGTGATGCCCCTGATGCGCGCTTTGAGGTCCGTGGGGCGACCGGAGCCGCCATTCATGCGCCAGTGCAGCAGCTCAAGGTTCATGCGCACAGGCACGCGCTGATGGCCGACAAACTTACGGCACAGCTCATAGAGGCGCATCGTGATCGGAGAGCTGATCTCGAAATACTGGCGGGGGACAGAGAGTGTTTGTCCGTCCATCATCCATAGACCGTATAGCCACTCGGAGATTTTAATCCGAACACCGCGACGGATTATACCGGTTGGCTTCCTGTGCTCGATATAGTCAGCCTCGTCGATCCAGCCGCGACGCATGTTTCCCCGGATAAACTCCCCGTCGCCGAGGTCGGCGTCCACGCTCGACTTGATGAACGTACCCTTGAGCCGGTCGAGGCTCTTCTCAAAAGCATCGTAATCCTTCTGGCTTGGACGCTTCTTGCCTATCGCTCTGAAATAGTCGTGAGGGGAGAAGATCAGCGTTCGAGACGGCTCGTCGCCAAATTTACGCCGCTGATCCAGCATCATCCTCGCATAGAGCAGGATGCGCTTGTCGTACATGTCGGCGACCCCATCGCTGGTGCCTTTGATATCGACGTAGGACTTGTCTTTCTCGGTGTTAAGCTGGACGCGAATCACAAAGGTAGGACGACCCTTTTCAGGAACAGCAAAGAACGGCATCGACATGATATCTCTGACGTCTCTCAGGTTCGAGATGCCGTCGTCTTGACCGAGATTGAGTTCCGGCTGCTCTCTAACATCTTGTTTCATAAGGATTTCCCCTCGTGGTTTCGTCACAATATCAGAAACCACGCGGTAGTAAACCCTTGAAATCGCACTATGTAGGCACGTGGTTTCGTCAACAAAACCCGATTCTCGCAGGGGCGCAATGACTCGTGGGGGCGCAATGACTCGTGGTTTCGCCGCTATCGATCAGAAAAATCCCAATAGAACAACGCGCTACAGACTCATTTCTCATAAGATATATTATGCGCCAAATAGAAAAGGCGGCTGACCGAAGCCAACCGCCCTTTTCATTTCGATGACGCGGGACGCTTATGCAGCGGTCGCGGTACCGGCAATCATACGCCACTGACCACCGAGGAAGATCAGCGAGGCAAACTCGTCGGCAGCGTCAAACGTATAGGTATCAGCGTTGACCGCCGTGACGACAGCGCCGCCAGTGTCAGCCATCGTGCGCAGCACGATAACATGTTCCTGACCTTCTTCGCCGTCGGCGATGGTAAAGTCAACGTCGGCAGCGTCGTCAATATCGAGAACGGTCGAACGGGTCGCGATAGAAATAGCACCGGCAGCGTCGAGAACTTCTGGGGGAAAGCTACGACCGGAGGCGAGAACTTGGATGAACCAAGGCAACGCCGAATTCTGGATCAGTTGGGGGTGGTAGGCAGACATGTCTTGTACTCCTGAAAAATCGATTAGTCACTCATTATACCATGACTATATATCGGACATCAATGATAATGCGGGCTTTTCACACCGCTCGCTGGTTAGGTCGGTATCGCCCCCGACAGGTGTCACGAGAATTCCCTCGCTGGTATCCACAGACTATTGCCACGCCGCCTTGACCGGATCGGGATTCGGACTGCGCAGCTCAATTCTTTTTCTTATGCCTCACGCTGAAATACTTCGGCTGACTCAGCCACGTCACACCAGCTCCTCCGCAGCATGGGCACTTCCACCATTGGAGACCCCCTTTCGACGAGAGGATTGACCCTGAGCCTTCACACACAGGACAGAGCATAAGCTTGATCCTCTGGCAGCAGGGGAAGTTTGATCCACGCAAACATATCGGGCTCAGCCGTGACGTGGAACTCAGTTCGAAACGCTCTCGCCGACTGCCAGCCGGACAAGACATATGGACCGCTCTCGCCCTCATCGAAGTAGAAGAGCGTCACGTGATCGTCTGGACACTCTCTCGGGTCATACTCGGAGATTGGCCGGAACTGCATCAGTACATTCCCAGTTGATCGTCGCGCGCATAGAAGTCGTCTGCGTCCATCAACATGCCATCTGCTGCCGTACCCATCGTGGCTCGGATAGCAGGCTCTTTCTTTTTCCGCTTCACGCTGTCAGACTTTTTCAGGAGCGCCTCGAACGACCCTCCATTGAAGTTCACGATATCGACCGTGATCCTCTTTGCATGACGTTTCAGCGAAGGCGCTTTCAGGATCGTCCCGATGGCCGCTGTTGTTGCGTGCTTGATGGAGTAGCTCTCGTCGGCCCTACGGACAGCAAGAGGACTACCAGTAATAGCTTCGAAGCCCTTCTTAAAGGTGAGGAAGTCCTTGAACATCTTGTTTTCGACGGTGCCATCGGTGAGCATGATCAGCATCGAGACCGGAGTCTTGGCCGCCTCTTCTTTCCTGATGACGACGATCCTACCCTGAACGGAGTGCGCGTTAGGGTGAAGTTTCAGCCACCGCTCACTGCCCCATTTTTCGATAAAGAAAGTCATTTGATCCGTCCTCTTTGACTTTCACATATTAGTCAGTCAGTGATGTATGTCAATCAGGAATACGGATTTTTGAGCGTAAGCCGCGTTTCTAGCAACCGACTGTACGGCTGCGCGTTCTTCCATGCGTCCCTGACGCACTCAGGGGCTACCTCAGCGGGGTCACAGCCTTTTGGGAGGAATGACACCCGAGTCTTTAAACCGATGCCTGTGAGCTTCCCTGCGGCTCTGAGAGCGCTTTTGAGAGCCTCTTCCTCTCCATCCCACATGATCGTCACTGTTTCGAGGCCGCACTCACGTTTCAAACGTCGGAAAGCATCGAGCTGGGAGGGTCCGCTGCTGGTCTCGGAAAGGTGCTTGCCGAATGTACCGACCGGGATGATGTGTTTCATCTCGTCGAACTGATCGATGGCTATCTTCTGCGCGATCACGTCAAACGCCCCCTCTCCCACGAGAACCTCACGGGCGCGGACCCCAAGAGCTTTGTGCCCGTTATAGAGAAACCGAGCCGTTCCCGGCAGCTTCGCTGGAAACAGGTACTTGGTGTCACTGTCTCCGGTCACGTCACGGCCTTGGAATGTGACGATCTTCCCGTCGAGGTCGCGGATCGGAATGATAATCCTGTCGCCGAAGTTCTGGGTCATCATTTTCCCCTCGTCGGTCTTGTACGAGTAGGTGCCAACGAAGGAATACCGAAGGTCGAAATACGCCGCGTACTCACCGGAGACGCCACGTTCTTCGAGGTACTGGGCGTTCCTGCCGTCAGTCGTAGGGAGATTCATACCGGAGGGCAGCTTGAGCGTGCCCTGCTCGACCGCGACCGGCTCCGCAAACTTGCGCTTGGGCTGGTATCCGAACATCTTGAGCGTATCTGAGACGTGCTGGGCGATCACCCTCTTGTCTGCGGTCTCAAGGTGAGCCCCGACATAGCTCCACTTGGTGTAAGCGGCGTCACACTTGAAGCAGTTCCCGAAGCCGGTCTCTGCGTTCATGTAGACCTTCCAGCGGTCGTCCCCGCACGTGGGACACTCTCTCAGGTTCAGTTGGACGCCGTGAGAGCCGTGAGTGTGTCTGAAATCGACGCCCTCATAGGTCAGGTAGTCTTCCATATCCAGATCGTCGGTGAGGAAGCTCATTATGAACCCCTGCCGGAGACCACATGGATGAACCGCATACGCCGGTACTCGGAAACACATTCGAGATAGAAGCCCTCTTCACCGTTTCGGTGAGCGGCGAAATAAAGGTGCAGCCGTTCCTTGTCGGCCTCGTCAGGACGACTGATCGAGAGAACGACGTCAGCGAGGCGGATTTTGTTGTAATCCTCCGCGACGTGTTCCTTCTTGATCGTCTTCGCCTTCGATCCTTCTCGGTTCGTCTGTGTTGCCGTCAGGAGCGCAAGGTCTTCTTCTTGAGCGAGAGCGCGAAGGCCACCGTAGATTTCTTTCATCTGGAAGCGCTCTTCCAGACCCTTGGTCTCGGGAGCCATGATGTCGGCGTAATCGACAACGACGAAGTCGAACTTGACGCTCTGCGACTCGTACTTCCTGATCAAACGACGAAGATCGGATACGCTAAAGGAGCCGTTCGGATACTCGTGCAGCTTAAACAGGCCAGAGGTAGGAGCGGCCAGAACCTCCTTGACGGCTTTTTTAACCCTGACGGGTTCTTTCCGAACGAGACGGAAGTCGATGCCGGACATAAATGAGTCCATGCGGTCGGCTTGGATTTTCTTCGAGACTTCGAGCGACACAAACAGGACGTTGTGACCCGCGCGGCACGCATTGATACCGAAGTTCATCAAGCCGATGGATTTACCGGCTTTCGGTCCACCCATGAGCAGACCCATCTCTCCCCTGCCCCATCCATTCTGATAGAGCTCGGCGTCGAGCTGCTTGATCCCGGTCGTGATGCCGCGCTTCTCAATCTTGCCACTGTCTTCGTCGATCCGCTCTTGCGTTCGGACGTCAAGGTTTTCGAGCAAGTCAAAGCCGCCGAGTCCATCGACCGCGCCGACTTCAAGGGAGCGCATCAGGATAGAGCGAAGGTCATCGACGGACTCGCCTGCATCGAGACGGGTCGCCGTCTCCATGATCGCCTCTTCCACGGCCCGGCGCTGAGCAAAGACCTCGACCTGCTGAACCGTGTACTCGCGGTTCGAGAGATCGGCCTCCCCGTATATGTCTTTGAGGGCGACCTTAATGTCGTCCAGCATTTCATCCTTGATGAGCCGCTTGGACTTCCGCTCACGAAGCTCGTTGGTCAGGACTGCGAAGCTCGGAGACTGGCGATATTTCTGATAGTGCTGGTTCGCGAAATCCATCAGGTACCCATAGGCACCTTGCTCGAAATACTGCGGTTCAATCAGCCCTTCAACGCGCGCCATAAACGGTTCGTCGCGGAGAGCCATTGCCAGAATTTTGGTTTGAAATGCCTGATCAAAATCATACGCTGGCGCGGTCATTCGGTACCCTTTGGAAGTGAGGAATTAGTCAGTATTAACGTACTATACCATTCTCGCATTAGGGTCAAGAATTCGTGACAATTACGTCAGCGTTGAGCGACGGCGAGAGCGTCCTTGACGGCGAAGGTACCGAAGCGTTTCGCGGCGAAGGCCGCAGGGAGTGCTCGCTTCTGGATCATTGCTTGACCGAGGGCGGCGCTCAGGTTGCCGCGCTTCCTGATCATCGAGCAGAGATACTCTGCGTACTCGATCTGCCACGGATGATCCTCGAACGCAGGAGCCTTGAAGAACGGATGCGCGGTGAAGACCGTGACTTCGCTCAGGTGGCGCTCCCAGCTCAGTTCTACCCTTGCGACGAGACGCGGGTGATAGAGCTGGTTCGGACTTGGTGCCCCTGCCCAGCCCTCTTCTGCGGCAATCTCGATGACCGTGCGACAGTAGAAGTCATATGGGATACCGGAATTGTCAGCGTGACACATGGCGTTCCAGAACGAGCGCATCGTGCCAATCTGGAAGTTCCGCCATGAAATTGGCTTGATGAAAATCGGCGCTCGGTCCCAAGAGGTATATTTCCCCTTGCTATTCTTGGAGACGATCTTCCCCCAGTTGGTGTGAACCAGCCGTTTGAACTCTTTGGAGAAGCGGTCGATGAACAGGAAGAGAGACTGGCCGGGGGAAAGGTCTCGATAGCCGAACCACTTCCTCCCGACCAACTCAGGGTACAGACTGAAATCGGTCGTCGGGACAAAGCGCGCTACGATAGCATCGAGCGTGGTCGCCTTGTAATGGAACCCGAAAGTGTCGCCGAAAAGGTCTGTGTTATTTGTCATTATTGAAGAAAGCCGGGGTTACAAATTCAGGTTCAATATCGTCTTCGTAAGCCTCGATAATCTCACGTACGATGCCGGAGCGGACAATATCCTCCCGACCGAACTCGACGATACCGGCGCTCTTGATATTGCGACAGCGCTTGACCGCATCGAGCAGTCCAGTGATACCGCGAAGGTCCGTTTGTTTCAAGTCACCATTGACTGATATTCTGCTATTTTCACCGATGCGGGTGAGGAACAGCAACATCTGTTGAGGCGTGGTATTTTGCGCCTCGTCCAGAAGGACGAAGGCGTTCTTGAATGTGGTGCCGCGCATGTAGGCCAGAGGCTTGACCTCAATGCGTTTGTTCTTGACGAGGTACTCGACCATACCGGAGCCGAGACGTTCGATCAGAATGTCTCGAACAGGCGCGAAGTAAGGGTCGAACTTTTCGTCCATGTCGCCGGGCAGGAAGCCCAAGCTCTCACCGGCTTCGACCGCTGGCCGGGTGATGATGATCTTGTCGATCTTCTTGTCGCGGATCAGGTCTGCCGCATATGCAGCGGCGACGTACGTCTTACCGGTACCAGCCGGACCAATGCCAAAAGTGAGGGTGTTGGTTCTCAGGGAGTTCAGGTAGAGCCCCTGATTTTCAGTCATCGCCTTGATAGGCTCTGTAGTGCCACGGTGCCGAACCTCGTCCGGCTCCATTTCCAACTCAGGAGACAGGAGTCGGTCCAAGTGGCGTGGCTGAGACGCCCTGCCCCTCTTTACGTTCCTGTCTCTATTCGCATTTTTGCACTTCGCCATAAGAGTTCACCCTTTTATTTGAGTTACTCTATTATAGTCAAATTTGACGAACAATTCGCGGCTTGACTTTGGAATTAAGCAGCTTTGTAGTGCATTTGGTTTGCGTGCCAGATTTCGCTCTCCTGACGGTAGTAAAACTCTCCACCGACGACGCACATATCGCGAATTTCGATGGGCTCGAACACCGACTGTTTCGTCTGCGTGTCGCAGTGAACCATCAGGAAGCCGTTCTGCCAGATACGACCGTTGCAGTATTCGGCCCGGCGAACGTGACCGCCACCAATCTGGACCCACATAGAGGAGCCGTACTGGCGGCTGTAGACCGGAGTCATGACGAACTTATGGTGATGGCCATTCCAGCCGGGGACACCTTCGTTTTTGCCATTCGGGAAGTGATCGCCGAGGAGCGCGTCCCACAGGAAGTAGTTGTTCTTCGCAATTTCCCGGTTGGCATCTGTGTTCGACCATGCGCGCAGGTCAGCGACCCCGACATACTCAAGCTCGAACTCGTCCAGACCGAGAAGCTTCGATACCGTGAAGCCATGCAGATCACCGAGAAGGGACCGCAGAGCCGGTGTAGCTTCGCTCAGGTGACGGATCAGACGGAACTCGTGGTTTCCTTCAAGGAAGACGATGTGAGCGTCAGGGTTCGACTCACGCAGCTCGCGCAGGAAGTCATGAACCCACTTCACTCGACCAACCACGTCCCAAGTGCGAGGGTCTTGCGTGTACCGGCCAAACTCAGGCAGGTCGAAGATATCGCCGTTGAGAAAGATGCAGTCAGGTTGGACGCGCTTCGCGGTATCGAGGAAGACGCGGCGATAGAAAGGATCGCAGTCGTGGTCATGAAGATCGGACGCGACGAGGACGGTACGGAAGCGGCGACCGGAGTCGCGCTGATACCGTCCCTTGAAAGCCCTCTTCTCTTCGTTGAAGGCTTCCATCGGATCACGCGAGGCGTGACGGGCGATATTGAGTTCCATTGCGCGAGCGCCACGGGAAAGTTTAACGCCAGCCTGACGCTTGAATTCCTCGAACGTGCCAAAGTAACGATTCCACGTCGCCTCGGAGATGCCCGACTCACGGCGGAAGCGTGCGCGAGAAACCTCTTCGTCGCCGTTGGCTATCCAGAAGCGACGGAGCCGTTCGATACACTCGGTAGGCGTCCAGTGTTCCATGAACAATTCGGGACGTTCTGAGAGCGGCTCTTCCGAATACCGAAGACCGGCGCGGTCAATCAGTTCGACTTCGCCCAGTCCACGCATCCGACCGATGCGGTTCCTGACGGTCTTCTCTTGCAATCCAAGATGACGGGCAACGTCGGAGAGCGTGGGATACCCGTCAAAATCATTGTAGATCAGGGCGATATCGAGATCGTTGATTGGCTGCGCTTTCATACGGCTAGTCTTCCTGTTGTGTCACGAGGTTGTCGTCGGCCCACTTGATCAGCGCATTGCACTGTCGCCACGCATCTTCGTATTGATTTACGGTTGCGAGCTGCCAGCGGGTGAGTTCGTCGAACCCAACGGCGGAAGCTTCGGGATCGGAATAAGGAGATTGGCCGGAGGGATCGGGCACATCACTGGACCGGTCGATACCGGCAATTGCGTCGTTGAGCAGGCTGACGTAACCAGCAGACAGGTTGAGATCAGCACGGACCTCAGCCACTTGGGATACTTCATCGGAAAGGCTCCTGATATTGTCGCCGAAAAGGCGCGCTTGTTCCGCCAGATCGCGGGCGTGGTCGATGTCAGATGCGGCACGAGTTTGAATGCCCGAGCGAAGCTCTTCTTCTCTGACGACAAGAGTGTTGATGCTCTCGGTCAGCTTGCGACTTTGAGCGGCGTCAGCGAAGGCGTCACGAGTGATCCATCCGCCTGAGAAACCAAGGGCCGCAGCAGCGGCCCCTATGATCAGCAAGAGTCTCATTCTTCTCCGTCTCCCGGTCGCTGTCCGAGGATGCGATCAATCAAGATCGTCGCTCCGAAGTAGGCAAGCTGAGGCCAGCTCAGGAAAACCAAGAGCATCGGAATGACCGGAACAAGAGCACCAATGACCGAGGCTACAGCGGGCACGAACATGGCGAGCGCGGTGAAGGTGAAGACGAAGGCCGTAGTCTGGATCGCACTTACCCAAGCCATACGCCGACGGTTCGTCAGCTTGATCTCGGTGACGGGCGTGTCGATTATACCGGTCATGAGTAGGTCCAAAAACGAGGGAGAGGCTTCGAGCGGTCAAAGTCGAGATGGACAAACCGCTGATCGATGGAGCCGTGTTGCTTGAGGCCGATGCGCTTGCAGCCGGACTTCATGGCAATCTCAACAATACGGAAGGCGTCCGTGAGAGACGCTCGGATATCCAGAGCCTCCCCGGTGGTGTGAGCACCGTCTTCGCCTGTGTCAGACACAGCCTTGTTGCTTGCCGGGGAGCGGTACCAAGAGTTGATGTAAATCGGTTGCCCGAAGTCTTCTCTCAGGGCATCCATCCACGCGAGAAACTCAGCCGTGGTTTTGACTTTGCCCGTCCGACGGTCACATACTTCGTAGGGACGGAAATAGCGACAGGGCCAAGAGGCCCAATCGTCTGGATCGATGTCTTCCCAATTTGGTGCATAAATCTGTGTCATCTAAACCTCGATACGGAGTGTACCCGAAACTCAATTATCAGTCAATGATAACGGACAATTAGAACAGGAGACCAACCGCAGCCACGGCCACGGCCCCGATTACAGCGGTGCCAATCGAGGTAGCGATAGCGATAAAAACGGCAGACTTCATCTGTTGGTCGCGAGCGGATTGCAGAAGGGCGCGCTGCATATTGTTCTCGGCCTCAACCGTAGCAACACGGTGTTCGAGGCCGACAACGCGGTCACGGTTCTCGGACTGGCGCTCGACGGTCGCAGTAAGGCGACTCATCCACTCCCTCATATCATTGATGACCTGAGACAGACCTGTGAACTTGGTGTCCATGTTGTCGCGGAGTGCTTTGAGCTCAACGGAGAGCGTGTCGCTCGTAGGATGGATTTCGGTAGACATAGGATTCCTCACGCTCCCGTTTCATATATAGCGTATTATACAGGAAAGGGAGTTGTTACTCAAGACAGAGCTACTATCAGGCAAAGCCCTGATCTTCGGGATGCACCGGCACGAGATACGCATCCAGCAACGGTATCTCGACCGACGACAGAATGACGAACGGGTCAGACATGGTGGCAGGCGTGATGATCTCTTGCACTTCCGTTTCCGGGTCGATCTCGCCGCGAACAGCGGACACGATCACGATCCCGGTTGTCTTGTAGATTTGGATCGGACTGACTGCGGCAGTTTCGCCGCTCAGTTCATCGACAGCGAACAGGCTCGGCACAATTGCCTGCATGGTCGCAAGGTCGGTAGTCGCATAGAAGTATCCTGACATCTCTGTCTCCTTAGTTTCCAACTGCGGTTTCGAGTTCGGCGTTGGTATGGCGT
>Ga0129324_10002664_pt1 | contig 10830 bp, 10 predicted proteins | sample CPBDNA_7_FD_96879 | JGI IMG/M metagenome (GOLD analysis project Ga0129324, IMG submission 96879) | Freshwater to marine salinity gradient microbial communities from Chesapeake Bay, USA - CPBay_Spr_15_0.2_DNA | ecosystem: Environmental > Aquatic > Marine > Coastal | place: USA: Chesapeake Bay... | reverse complement strand
CTGATTTCGGTGGTGAAGTTGAAAGGGTTCTATCAATGGTTGATGGTGTGCTGCTATTGGTGGATGCTGCAGAAGGTCCGATGCCACAAACAAAGTTTGTTTTAACAAAAGCTTTGAGCTTGGGTTTAAATCCAATTGTTGTAATTAATAAAGTTGATCGCTCTGATGCTAGAATAAATGAAGTATTAGATGAAATTTTTGATTTATTTGTTGCTCTTGATGCAAATAACGATCAATTAAACTTTCCAGTTTTATATGGATCTGGAAGAGCTGGGTGGGTTAGCACTGAACAAGATGAACAAGGTGAGAATTTACAGCCATTATTTGAACTAATTAAAAAACATGTACCAGCTCCAAATGTAGATAAAAAAGCTCCATTTACAATGTTGGCAACAATTCTGCAGCATGATCCATATTTGGGCAGAATGTTAACTGGAAAAATTTATTCTGGAGTAGCGGAAGTTAATATGCCAGTTAAGGCTCTAGATATTGATGGAAAACAAGTTGAGCAGGGAAGATTAACAAAAGTATTTGTGTTCCGTGGAGTTGAAAAAGTTTCGGTTGATAAAGCAGAAGCTGGTGACATTGTTGCTTTAACGGGGCTTGTTAATGCTTCTGTTGCTGATACACTTTGTAGTATGGAAGTGGTAGACTCTATCTCATCTACTCCAGTTGATCCTCCAACAATGTCTATTACCTTAACTGTTAATAATTCTCCATTTGCAGGAACTGAAGGAAGTAAAGTTACTTCAAGAGCTATTGGTGACCGTTTGTTTAAAGAAGCAGAAAGTAATGTTGCAATTAAAGTTACTGAATCAGATGGAAAAGATGCATTTGAAGTTGGTGGTAGAGGTGAGTTGCAGCTTGGTGTGTTAATTGAAACTATGCGTCGTGAAGGTTTTGAGCTTTCTGTATCAAGGCCAAAAGTTCTATACCAAAAAGACGAAAAAGGGAATGTACTAGAGCCAATAGAGGAAGTATTGGTTGATGTAGATGAAGAATATTGTGGAACTGTTGTAGAAAAATTAACTCTACGTAAAGGTGAGTTACAAGACATGCGACCATCTGGAGGTGGAAAGACTAGGTTAACATTCCATATTCCTTCTAGAGGACTAATTGGTTACCAAAGTGAGTTCCTTACTGATACTAGAGGTACTGGTATTATGAATAGGCTTTTCCACGGTTATGGAGCATATAAAGGAAAGATCGAAGGTAGAAGAAATGGTGTTTTGATCTCCATGGAGAATGGTGCAGCAGCGCCATATGCATTATGGAATTTAGAAGCTAGAGGAACTTTGTTTATTACTTCTCAAGTAAAAGTTTATGCTGGAATGATTATTGGTCAACATAGTAGAGATAATGATCTAGAAGTGAATCCAATTAAGGGTAAGCAATTAAGTAATGTTAGAACTAGTTCAAAAGATGAGGCAGTGAAACTTACTCCACCAAGAGAGATTAGTCTTGAGCAAGCAATGTCTTATATTGACTCTGATGAGTTGGTAGAAGTTACGCCAAAAAATATTCGTTTACGTAAAATATATCTTGATCCTACTGAAAGAAAGAGAAATGCTAAGAAAATAGGATAAATTCTAGGTTTGTTCTTATGAGGTTAAGTAAAAAAAATATTAAAATTATTGGCGCTTTTATCAAGGCGCCAATATGGATTTCTATGTGCTTAACAATATTTTTCTTTGTGTTTTCTTTAATAGAAAAGGATTTTATAGATTTTTATTTTTCTGTTTCTTTTATTGTGGTTCTTACTCTAATATTTTCATATTTAAATTTAATAATATTTGGTTTTCCTGCCTATTTTCTTCTTAGAAAATATAATCTTTTTTATTCTAATATAGTATTATATTTTGCTTTTATAATTGGTTTTATCCAAGGATTTATTATGCCTTTGGGAGGCCTACAAACAACTATTATTACGTCAATTATATTTGGAGCTTCTTTTGGAATATGTGCTTTATTTGTGGCATATCCATTACTTAAAGACATTAGAATATATAGATCGCAGTAAAATTAGTTTATTTATATAGGGCTAAAGAAACGGCCTTATATTTAAATTTAATAATAAAAAACTAAGACTCTAATGTGAATGCCGCAACATATCCATGTATTAATCCTGCAGAGAATAAAAATAATATGATAAAACAGCCAATATTTAGAAATTTTTCACCTAAAATATATCAGTATATATTATCAGCAATGGTAATAATTATGTATATATGCGTATGCGTAGAGGCCGATATTTATGTTCCAGCTTTTCCCCAGATGATTAAGTATTTTGGTATAGAGGAATGTGAAGTTCAATTAGTTTTAGGAGTTAATTTTTTGAGCCTTTGTATTGCTGGTTTAATCGTTGGTCCATTTTCTGATAGTTACGGAAGACGGAAAGTTATTTTATATGGTTTATTATTTTTTATGTTAACTAGTATAATTTTAGTAAAAACCAATGATTTTCAGGCATTATTATTTTGGAGATTTATGCAAGGTTTTGCAGCTGCTGTGCCAATGGTTTGCGCTGGGGCTATGCTTATTGATACGTATAGTGGTGAAAAGGTGAGTAAGTTAATTGGGATGATTAATGCCGTGATCACTGCAGCAATGGCTGGGGCACCTGTTATTGGGGCTTATTTAAGTGAGGAGTATGGCTGGAGATCAAATTTTATTGCAGTGATGCTTATATCAATAGTGGCTTTCGTATTCTTCTTACTATTTATTGAAGAGAGTTTGTCTGAGTCATCAAGAAGGAAACTAAATATAATTTCAATTTGTAAAGATTATATAAAGGTTTTTAAAAATTTGCCTTTTCTATGCTATTGCCTTTTAGCATGCTTTCCATTTATTACTATAGTTGTTTATATTGCAAATCTTTCAGTTATATTTGTGAATCATTTAGGTATTAGTCTAGAGGATTATAGTTATTATCAGGCAACTACAATGGGGATTTTTGTTATTTTTTCTTTTATGTCTGTGTATCTAATTACTAAGAAAGGTTTAGATTTTACAAAGAATATTGGAGGTATATTTTCTATAATAGGAACTATTAGCCTATTTCTAGTCAGTATTATTGATCATACGAATATTGTTTTTATTTGTATTTCTATGGGAGTCATTGCTGCAGGTGGCTCTTTAATGTCAGGTACTTTTGGCATGAAAACTTTATCAATTTTTCCTGAAATGAATGGAATAGCTCTAGCTGCTTGCACTGCTATAAGATTATTCCTTATTGCTATTTTTGTGTTTTTGAGTGAAATATATTTTGATGGAACAATATGGCCGATATCTATAATTATAACAGGTTATGCTGTGTTTACTATTTGCTTATATTATTATTTAATAAAAGATCAACAGATTAGATTAAATCAGGACGGCGTTGCTTAGTTCTTTCTATTGCATTGTCTTTTCGCCATTTATCAATATTTTTATGATGTCCAGATAATAAAATATCAGGTACTTCCATATTTTTCCAAGCAGCTGGTCTTGTGTATTGGTCGTATTCTAATAGATTTTGATATTCGCCCGTTGCAAAGCTTTCTTCTTTATTTACATCGTTATTATTTATAACCCCTGGTATTAATCTAATGCAGCTATCAATTATTGTTAATGCGGCTATTTCTCCTCCAGATAAGATATAGTCTCCAATACTATATTCAATGAAATTATATTTTTCAAAAATACGTTGATCAACTCCCTCGTATCTTCCGCAAAGCATGATAATGTTTTTATGCATTACAAGTTCTTGGGCGCAAGCTTGATTAAATTTCTTTCCCCTAGGGCTAAAATAAACTAATTGAGAATCTGGTTCTTTTTTTAAAGCATCATCAATTGCTCTTCCAATTACATCTGGGCGCATTAGCATTCCAGTTCCACCACCAAATATTTTATCATCTATAGTTTGATATTTATCTAAAGCGTAATCTCTAATATTAATAGTTTCTATTTTAAATAAATTATTATCAATTGCCTTTCCTGCTATTGAATAGGCTAAAGGTCCAGGGAACATCTCAGGGAAAATAGTCAATAATTTTATGTTCCACATAGAAGGTAATGCTTTTAATGATGATTATAAGTGGAATTATATATAATTTTTTGTTAGTTCGCTATTAAAATTATTATATGCTATAAGTTAACTTACAAATAAAAGAAATATAAGTAGTATCACAAAAGTTTTTCAGTTTTAGATTTTAAGGTTTATTTAAATGAATGAGAATAGTTGCATATGGATGGACGGCGACTTTGTAAAGCAAGATTCTTTAAATATAAGTCATTTAACTCATGGCCTGCACTATGGTACAGGGGCCTTTGAAGGCATTCGTATTTATAATGGAAAAGCATTCAAACTTAAAGAGCATATTAAGAGATTTCTTCACTCAGCAGATGTTTTGCTAATGGATCATGTATTTTCAGCAACAAATATAGAGCAAGCTTGTGTTGAGTTAGTTGAGCGTAATAATATTAAAGATGGCTATCTTAGGCCTCTTGTTTTTTTGGGTTCTAAGAGTATGACAATTGGTATGGTGAACACTGTGCATGTAATGCTTATGTGTTGGAAAAGGCAATATCCATATTATGATAATATACTGAAGAAAAAGTCTTTGAAGCTACAAATTTCTTCTTTGGTTAAGCCTGCTTCTGATTCTTTTCCATATTCAGCTAAAGCTAGTGGTTTATATGTATTGAATCATGTTGCAAAAAAACAAGCCATAAATAATGGTTATGATGATGCTTTATTACTTGATTATAGAGGATATATATCTGAGGCGACTACTTCCAATTTTTTTATTGTAAAAAATGATAGCCTTATTACTCCTACAACAGAATGCTGTTTAGATGGAATAACTCGTCAGCTTATTATAGAAATAGCAAGGCAGAATGATATTGATGTTAATATAAGGCATATTACAAGAGATGAGTTAGGCGATGCGGATGAAGTGTTTTTAACTGGAACTGTTGCTGAAATAAACGCAGTAAAGTTGATAGAAGAACATGAGTATAAAAATAATTCAGTAACTCAATTGCTTTATTCAAAGTTTTATCAGTTAACTCAGGAATTATAAAAATAAGTGGGGCAAAACTGCCCCATAAGTATCTAGATAGAGATTAGCCTTGGCGTGCTTTTAAGCGTTTGTTTTTTTTGTTAATAACAAACTTACGGCCACGACGGCTTACAACTATACAATCTTTATCTCTTTTTCTTGCGCTTTTTAATGAATTTACAACTTTCATAATATTTTCTCCTAATAATTCAAGCAACATTAAGCACTGTTTTTCGCTATTAGTCAATTGTTTTTTAATATTTTTTGCTTTTTTTTAAAGCTTATGCTATATAGCTTGCATCAATAGAAGTAGGCAGTTTAATATGGCGGATGTTAATGTTGTTTTATTATCAGGAGGAAAGGGCACAAGATTATGGCCTGTAAGTAATAATTCTCAACCGAAGCAATTTATTATTTTGCCAAATATAGGCTATTCAAGTTTTCAAATAGCAGTTTTAAATAGTTTAAAAATTACTTTAATTGATAATATTATAATTAGCACTAATATAAATTATAAGAATTTTATTAAAAATCAATTGAGTGATCTAGGGTTATTATTTAAGGATTCTCAAATTATACTTGAGAATTCAATTAATAATACTGGAAAAGCTATTTACGATGCATGTGTTAAATTAAAACAAGAAAATAATGACAAGATAACTTATTTTTTGCCAACTGATCATGGTGAATATGAAGATAAAGATTTTTTAGCAGATAGTTTATTAATAATAGATCCTAAAAGAATTACTATATTTGGACAAAAAACCTTAGAAATATGTAATAGATTTGGGTATATAAAAACTGGTAAAAAGATCTCTGATAATTATTATCAAGTTGTAAAATTTGTAGAAAAGCCTAAGAAAATGTATTTTACAGAGGTCGAATATAGTAATTTAGGTGTTTATCTAGCTAAGCCTTCTGTTTTTTACAACGAATTTCATAAGCTTCATCATAATCTTATTGGGCAATTTTCTTTATCACTTTCTGTGGATAAAATTATTTCTGAAAAATCAAAAATACTTAATGTTATTGAGGTGGATTTTAGTTGGTGTGACCTTGGGTCTATAGAGAGTTTATATAAATATTGTGGGGATGCAGAGTTTCATTGCTGTGAGGTTGATGTGCTTGAGATAAACAAGTTTAACTGCATAAATAAAAAATTTAAACTAAGTTATAAAAATAAAATACTTAAGATTATGAAGATATGAGCTTAATATCTGTTATAGAGGTGGTACCCGCAGCCAGACTTGAACTGGCAAGGGCCTAAGCCCCACGGATTTTAAGTCCGTTATGTCTACCATTCCATCATGCGGGCAGAAAAGCAGTAACAATATTTTACAATGACATTTAACTTTAAGCAAGGAAAATTTTACTATTAATGTAGTTTTTTTATGTTTTTAGTACTACTCCGTCAGTTTTATCCCATGATACATAGGCTCTTGATCCATAATCTAGAAGTATGTTTTTAGATCTTGCAGAGGTTAGGGCGCTAATATGAACTATTTTTTTACTAGGTAGCATTACATGATATATTATTTGATTGCCAATAAATGATATATCAACAATTTCTCCAGTAGCGTGATTATGTGAGTTATCAGTTTCTTCGCTATGTATGCTCATTTCTTCTGGGCGCACTGCTACCCATACTTCATCGTTGATATTTGTTTTTTCATGTGAGCTTACAAGCATCGGTGACTCTATTTCATCGCTGCTTATAGTTAGTCTGTTCTTGTTCTTATTATCGGTTACAAATCCATGGAATAGATTAATCGATCCAACAAATGTAGATACAAATCTAGAGTTAGGGGATTCATATATATCTTTAGGGGTTCCAACTTGCTGAAGCTTTCCATCCTTCATTACCGCCATGCGATCAGACATTGACATCGCTTCTTCTTGGTCGTGAGTTACAATTAAGAAAGTGGTGCCTAAAATACGTTGTATATTAGTTAGTTCGACTTGAGTTTTCTCACTTGTTTGGCGATCAAGCGCGCCAAGAGGCTCGTCTAGAAGTAATACTTTTGGTCTTTTAACTAAGCTTCTTGCTAAAGCTATTCTTTGCTTTTGTCCACCAGAAATTTCTGTAGGTTTTCTATGAGAGAAATTACGCATTCCTATCATTTCTAAAACTTCATCAACTCTATTTTTAATTTCTTGTTTGGGTAGCTTTTCTTGTTTGAGGCCAAATGCAACATTATTCCATATATTCATATGTGGAAAAAGGGCATATGACTGAAACATCATGTTAACAGGGCGTTTATATGGAGGGACATTGCTCATATCTTCTCCATCAATGAAGATTTTACCACTGTCTGGATTTTCAAATCCTGCAATGATTCTCATAAGAGTTGTTTTCCCGCAGCCTGATGGTCCTAGTAAAGAGAAGGACTCTCCACTTAAAATATCCAAGCTTATGTCATCTACGGTTTTATAGTCGTTATATTTGAATTGTTTAGAAATATTTTCAATTCTAATGATAGGTTTGGTTGGGTTGCCCATGTTTTTAAACTTAAAGTGGATCTATGCTAAAAAAGAGGATACAATATTTTAATATTAAGCGCTATTGATTTTTAGAATAAAAACATTATTTATATGTTATATATATAGAATAAAATTTAAGGAGAGTATTTTGATGAAAACAGCTTTTTTATTTCCAGGGCAAGGCTCACAAGTGGTGGGGATGGGAAAAGAATTTTATAATAATTTTACTGTTGCAAAAGATGTTTTTGAAGAAGTTGACGATGCTTTGAATCAAAAGTTATCAGATATTATTTTTAATGGGTCAATTGAAGAGCTTACTCTAACGGAAAATGCTCAGCCAGCAATAATGGCGACTTCAATTGCTATATTGCGTAGTTTAATGCATGAATCAGGTAAAACTATTGATCAGCTTTGTCAGTATGTTGCTGGTCATTCTTTAGGTGAGTATACGGCTCTTTGCGCTGCTGGATCTGTTTCGCTTAGTGATTGCGCAAAACTTGTTAAATTAAGAGGAAAAAGCATGCAAAATGCTGTTGCTCCTGGAGTTGGAACAATGGCTGCTGTTCTTGGAATGGATAAAGAAAAGTTAGATCTCATCCTCAGGGAAGTGAGTAAAGAGGGGTTGGTTTGTCAGGTTGCGAATGATAACTGTCCGGGTCAAATAGTTGTTAGTGGGCATGTGTCTGCTGTAGAGTCTGCATGTGAATTAATATTAAATGCAGGGGCAAAAGCAAAAATACTTCCAGTTAGCGCTCCTTTTCACAGCTCTCTTATGAATCCTGTTCAAGATATTATGCTCAGTAAACTTAAAGAAACAACGATTAATACTCCCAAAGTGCCTCTTATTTGTAATGTTTTAGCTAAGCAAATTACTGATCCTGCGCAAATTATAGATTGTCTTATTGAGCAAATCTCTGGCATGGTTAGGTGGACCGAAAGTATGCGTCACCTAAAAAGCTTGGGCGTGTTGAGTTTAACAGAAATTGGTGTTAGCAGGGTTTTATCCGGTATGAATAAAAGAATTGATAGTGAGTTTGTTTTGAGTAACATTCGTACTATAGATGATATTAACTAAAAGGTAATATTAAGTTGCCATTAATTTATAACTCAAGATTTAGGAATAAGAATTATGACAAAAGAATTAGATGAGAAAAGTTTTAAAGAGCTTACAGAGTCTTCGGATAAGTTAATATTGGTAGATTTTTGGGCTCCTTGGTGTGGTCCTTGCAAGCAGTTAGCTCCAATTCTTGATGAGGTTTCAAAAGAAATAGGGTCTAAAGCTGAAATTACTAAAGTTAATGTTGATGAATTTCCTGACATTGCTGGTAAGCATAATGTTAGGGGGATACCTACTATGATTTTATTTAAGGGCGGCAGCGTTGTTGCTACTAAGGTCGGTTCTTTATCAAAAACAGCGTTAATTGATTGGATTAACTCTGCTCTATAATAAATTTGAGGCTTAATATTTATAATAACATTATTTTAATGTTAGGCCTCTTGAGTTGTTTTTAGATTAAGTTTTGGCTAAATTTAATTTGATTTTGTTACTTATATCCTCATGTTTTAAGCATTCCTCCTTTTTCTATAGATCTCTAATTGCTCTTTATTTCATTAGCAATCTATTAATCACATATTCAATTATTTACTTGTTTCTCATGCTCTTTTATTAGGGTGATCTGTTGCTTTCAGTTTTTTAACAGTGCGTTAAAAGCACTATAAATAAATAATAATTTCTTTTTTTTTTAAAGTCGCTCAACTAATAGTTGTTTTGGGTAGGGATCAATGATATATTATTAATAATAGCTAGTGTTAACTTTTGTGTTACTTGCATATTGTTTTCTAGTTTTTCTTCAATTATCAAAATAGGTTTCAAATTATGTCTATAAATAAGTTTATCAAACCAGTTATCGCAACATTATTGTTGCCTCTTAGTGCTAGTGCTAGCGCTATGTCTATGGGAAATGGCCCGGCAAGTGATACAGATTATTTCTATGCGGGTGTGAAAGCTGGTACAGTTATGCCGGGTAATACACAAGGAAATAGTGATTTACAAAGTGTAACAGGAGACAAAACATACACAGCTGGTGTGTCTTTTGGTAGAAAGTTCCAGGATAGATTTGCGGCAGAACTCGAGTATACTTATAGAGCTAAAAGTGACATAGATAGCTCTTCTCTTGTCGGCGACATATCCGCAACAAATAGTTGGGATGCTAGTGCTAATACATTTATGCTAAATATGACGGCAGACTTGTTAACTGGTTATGCTGTTAGGCCATATGTAAAGCTTGGCGCAGGTGCTTCTAGTAATAAATCTGCTGATTATGTATTAGTTAATAATAATGAAACCTCTACATGGAAAGGAAAAACTACCACTGAGTTTGCATGGAATCTAGGTTTTGGCGCGACTATTAATACTAGTAAAATGATAGATACTAATATTGAATATTCTTATGTAGACCGTGGTGAATCCAAAACAAACTCAGATGTAACTTTTATTGATTCTTCTGGTGGATCATCCACAACGGCTGGTACTGCGAAGACAGGTAAATTACGCGATCAAGTTATAACAGTCGGTTTAAGATTCAAATTTTAATTATAAATATATATAAATATTATAAGGAGTAAGGTTATGTCGATTACTACAGAGTTTAGAGAAGCATTAAGAAAGATTTTGACTCAAAATCCACCCAAGCTAGCAAGTAGCTTGCTACTTGTGGAAAAATATGAGAGTGGTGAATATAGCTTGAGTGAGCTTATAACTCAAATGGAAAACAAGTTAGGTTTTAGCCTTGCAGCAAAAGCTAATATTCAAGGTGTAGGGTTTTCTGATACCACTACTTCAGCAATCGTCGATGCGATTGAGGCTGCTGGAGGTACTGTACCACCGACGTTGAATAAACTTGATATTATTGGTGATCCAGCAACTACTGCGCTTGTAACTGGTGAAAAGAAAATTCTAGGAGCTGTTAATGAGGTAGCTAACTTTATTTCTGGTGTTGTAACTCCTGGTAGTTCTTACCAGCTTGTTAGCACTGCGAGTGGTGTTTTAGGTACAACTCAGTTGTCAGCTGGAGCAGGAATTAAAGGCACTCAATTAGCAGATGATGCAGATATTGTTGGAACGCAGTTATCAGCAGGCGCGAATATTTTATCAAGTCAATTAGCTGGTGGTGATATAGTTGGAACTCAGTTATCAGCAGGTGCAGCGATTGATGGAACTCAGTTATCAGCAGGTGCAGGTATTTTAGGTACACAAATTGATACAATTTTAGGCACTCAAGTTTCTGGTGCTACTTTAATTGGGACT
>Ga0129324_10002663_pt1 | contig 10831 bp, 10 predicted proteins | sample CPBDNA_7_FD_96879 | JGI IMG/M metagenome (GOLD analysis project Ga0129324, IMG submission 96879) | Freshwater to marine salinity gradient microbial communities from Chesapeake Bay, USA - CPBay_Spr_15_0.2_DNA | ecosystem: Environmental > Aquatic > Marine > Coastal | place: USA: Chesapeake Bay... | reverse complement strand
ACATTTAAAAAAAATAAAAAATATTTTGTTAAAAGTTTGAATGAAAATAAAAATGTTTTAAAGAAACTTAATAAAAATCTTTTTTTATTTTTTACGGGTACTGATAGAAAAGCAAATTTAATAGCTAAATCATACGTAAAAACGTTAAATAATAAAAATTATAACAACTTAAAAAATATAATGGATTTAGTTGATAAAGCTACAGCTTATTTAAAAAATGATAAAATAGATGAATTTGGATCATTGCTTCATGACTCATGGATTTACAAAAAGGAATTGTCTAATTTAGTCACGAATGAAGTTATAGATAGCAATTATAATAAAGCTATGAAAAATGGAGCTTTAGGAGGAAAAATATTAGGTGCGGGTGGTGGTGGTTTTATGATTTTTTATGTGCCACCTTCAAATCATAGTAAGTTTAAAAGAGCTTTCAAAAATAAAGTTTTGGTCCCATTTGAGTTTGAAAATATGGGTTCCGAAATAATTTTTAAAAATTAAATGATACAATTTCGTCATCCATTAATGCAAAGTAATTTTACCAAAACAGACATAAACTCTGTAATAAAATTTTTAAAAAAAAATGATATTTTGACTCAAAATAAAAAAGTCAGAGAATTTGAAAAAAAATGGTCAAAATGGCTTGGCGTCAAATATAGCGTGTTTGTAAATTCAGGCTCTTCAGCAAATTTGATATCAATCAATATTATAAAAATAATAAAAGGAGAGAGGGGTGAAATTATTGTACCATCTCTTACATGGTCTTCTGATATTTTTAGTTTAATACACTGTGGATTCAAACCAGTTTTTGTTGACATAAATTTAGAAACTTTGTCTGCGTCAACAGACCAGATAATTAAAAAAATTTCTAATAAAACTAAAGCTGTTTTTATAACTCACGCACAAGGTTTTTCGGGGGTAACAAGCAAATTAATAAATATATTAAAAAAAAAAAATATACCTTTAATCGAAGATGTTTGCGAATCCCACGGCGCAAAATATGGAAAAAAAAAATTAGGTACTATAGGTCAAATATCAAATTTTTCATTTTACTACGCTCATCATCTATCAACAATTGAGGGTGGTATGATTTGTACTAATGATAAAAAAATCTATCATTTGGCAAAAATGCTAAGATCTCACGGTTTAGTAAGAGAATTAAAAGATAGCAGGATAGAAAAAAAACTTATAAAAAAATATCCAGATCTTTCTCCTCAATTCATTTTTTTACATCCAGGATATAATATGAGAAATACTGAAATTGGAGCTGTTATTGGCTTAAGTCAACTTAAAAGACTTAATTCTAATAATAAAAAAAGAACAAAAAATTTAACAGTTTTTTTAAAACATATTAACCCTAAATATTTTTTTACAAACTTCAATACAATAGGAAGTTCTAACTATGCCTTTCCAGTTATTTTAAAAAATAAAAATATTAAGTTAAGAAATTGTTTAGAAAAAATTATGCATGAGAATAACATAGAGTTTAGAAGGGGAAATGCCGGAGGTGGCAATCAACTACGTCAACCTTACTTAAAAAAAATAGTTAAATGGAATATTAAAGATTTTAAAAATGTAGAATTAGTGCATCATTGTGGATACTACATAGGGAATTTTCCTGAACTAAAGACAAACAAAATTATTACAATTTGCAAAATATTAAATAAAATAGAAAAGTTTGTATGAAAATAATAACTTTCACCAACTCCGCCTTTGTTGATAATAGAGGCTTTTATTGGACTTCGTGGATAAAAAAAAAATACCCAAAATTGAATTTTATTCATGATAAATTTTCTATTTCTAAAAAAAATGTTCTCAGGGGTTTGCATGGTGATAATAAAACATGGAAATTAGTAAGTTGCGTCTTTGGAGAAGTTTTTTTTGTATTAGTAAACTATGATAAAAAAAGCAAAAGTTATTTAAAGTTCAAAACTTACAAGTTAAGTCATAAAAATAGAATTCAAATTTTAATTCCACCCAATTATCTCAATGGTTTTTTATGCATGACAAAACATTGTGTATTTCATTATAAGTTAGCGTATAGAGGTGAATATAATGATGTAAAAAATCAAATAAATTTAAAATGGAATGATAAAAATTTAAATATTCAATGGCCTCAAAAAAAAAATTTAATACTTAGCAAACGAGATAAATAATGAGAAAAATATTAATTACTGGTGGTGCTGGCTATATCGGCTCTATGCTTGCAACTGAATTGATCAAAGATAAAGAAAATTATGTAACAGTAATAGATCTTTTAAAGTTTAGCGAATCATCAATTAACCATTTATTTTTTTTTGATAACTTTAATTTTGTCAAAGAAGATGTGAGGAATATCTCTAGAATAAAAAAATTTATTAGAGATAGCGATTTTATAATTCCTTTAGCCGCTCTGGTGGGTGCTCCACTTTGCGAAAAAAATAAAAAAATTGCCAAACAGACTAATTTTTTATCTATTAAAAATTTAATAAAAGAGTGCAAAAAAAATCAAAAAATTATTTATCCAACAACAAACTCTGGATATGGAATTGGTGAAAAAAATAAATTTTGTGATGAAAATACACCTCTGAGGCCAATATCATTGTATGGCATTACAAAAGTAATGGCTGAAGACGAGGTTATGAAATATAAAAAATCTGTAAGTTTAAGGCTGGCTACAGTTTTTGGAGCTTCATACCGAATGAGAAGTGATTTAATAGTAAATAATTTTGTTGAAAAAGCTGTAAGAAAAAAAAGATTAATAATCTTTGAACCACAATTTAGAAGAAATTTTGTACATGTAAGAGATGTAGTTTTTGCTTTTTCTCATATAATTAAAAATTTCAAAAAATTTGAAGGAGAGGTTTATAATTTGGGATTATCGAGTGCTAATATTACCAAGTTAGAATTGGCAAAAAAAATAAAAAAAAAATTGTCAATGACAAAGATAATTATAAAAAATTTTAAAAAAGATCCAGATCAAAGAGATTATTTTGTTTCTAATAAAAAAATTGAAAAAAAAGGATTTAAAGCTAAAATTTCGCTTGAAACAGGAATTGATGAATTAATAAGTGTATTTTCTAATAATAAAAACATATTAAACAATTATTAACTTTTAAATATTGATTATTTTTATTTTTTTTTGAAAAAAAATTTTGATACTTTAAAAGTATATAAAAACAAAATTTTAATTTTACATAATTCAAATATTAATTATTCTCAAAATGAGATCAGACCTATTTTAGAATTTTTTTTTTAAATTTTAATATTTTCAATTATCAAGTTTATTTTAATAACTATTGAGACCCACTATAAAAAAAAATTAAACTCAAAAAAAATAGTTTTTTTTATTTAAAGATGATCTGAAAAGTATGCTTATCCATTTTTTGTATTAAGTATTATTATGAGTTAATGTTGATACATTTGGAGGCTATAAAAATTAACAAAGTGGACAGACTATGTTTACATAATAGAAAAAAATGAATAAAGAAATAACAATATGCATAATCTTTGATAAATGACAAAAGCAACTAAAAAGCTCAAATCTAACAAAAAAAAATATCTGTATGTAGTCCACTGCGTTGACACAGAGGGACCTATTCATGAAAGTTTGAAAGAAACTTTTAAAAGATTGTTAAATACTTTTGATATTAAATTAAGACCAACAAAAAAAAATTTAAAGTTGATACAAAGTAAATTAATAAATTTTAAAGGAAAAGAGACTGCAATTCAAAAATGTTTTTCACCTAGTATGTTAGCTTATAATAACAACTGGAATAAGATAAAAAAAATGCTGAATAATATTCAATCAAAAAAATTTAGGAATATATTAAAAGATGATTTCGGGGGAGGGTGGGTTTATTCATGGCATTGCGTAGATCATTTAGGATTTGAGTCCAACCCTAGAAAAAAAGATAAAGGATATGGAAAAATATTTAAATTTTATAAAAAAAGAATAAAGAAAAAAAATTCAATCAAAGATGAAATCAATTGGCATTTTCATCCTCTTTCTTTAAAGCGAGGAGCTCTTCACGCTGCAACATGTTATTCAAATAATATGAGTTATATTAATTATATTTTGTGTCGACGAATAATAGACGATAACTGGTTTCCAGCAGTTAATAGGCCAGGATTTCATTCTGAAAGATCAGATTCAAATTTATTTTTAGAGCAATGGATTCCATTTGATTACGCAAATCAAAATACAAATGAGAAAACTGATCAGCCAGATTTGAGCTCAGGAAGATTTGGAGATTGGAGAAGAGCACCAAAATCTTGGAGAGGTTATAATCCAAGCATTCATGATTATCAAATACCAGGAGAATGTAATAGGTTTATATTTCGTTGTTTGAATATAGGAACTAGATTTCGAAATTTAAACGAAACTCACATTAATCAAGCTTTTAGGGAATCAGAAAAGCACGGTAAGGCTATACTTGCTTTTGCTAATCACGATTATAGAGATATGACTCAAGATATAGAAGACTTAAGAAAAAAAATTTTTAAGATTAAAAAAAATTTTAAAAATGTCAAAATTAAATATGCAGGAGCCCATGATGCTGCAATAAATTTATTGGGCTACCAAGCCAAACCAAAACCAAAATTGAAAATTATTTTGCAAAAAAACAAGTTAATTGTTACATTGATCCTAGGTAAAATTTTTGGTTCGCAGCCTTTTTTGGCAATTCAAAGTAAAAAAAAAAAATATTTTCATGATAATTTAGATTTGATTATACCAGGAAAAAAATGGAGCTATATTTTTGATGAACAGACGATTAGCCTTAGTGAGGTTAAAAAAATAGGAGTAGGAAGCGCTGGTAAATATGGATATTATGATGTTCAGACTATAACTATTTAATTTACATGTATAAATTGAAGTAAATAAATTAAATAGATTATCTAATTAAAATAGAGCAAAAAAATAAAGTCTCAAAAAATTTAACTTTTTTAAAAATAAATACATTATATCATACAAGTGATTGAATATGAAAAAAATTAAAAAATGTTTTGTTTCCTGCAAAGATACAGCTAGACAAGCGATAGCTATAATCGACAAGAGTTCTTTACAAATTGCACTTGTAGTTCAAGGAGAGAAATTAAAGGGAGTTATTACTGATGGGGATATTCGTCGCTCAATCTTGCGAGGAGAGACTCTTGAAAGTCCAGTAGAAAAAATTATGGAAAAAAAATTCAAATTTTTACCAGAGACTTATACTTCCCAGGAAGCTTTAGCATTTATGGAGCTTAATAGTTTAAAACATGTACCTATACTGGATAAGAGAGGTCGTATAATTGATCTATTATTATTAGATGAATTAATTAAATCACCTTCTCAATCTATTGATGTTATTATTATGGCTGGTGGAGCAGGCAAGAGATTAGGATCATTGACAAAAAATTGTCCCAAGCCAATGTTGCTCATGAATGAAAAACCTATTTTGGAAATAATTCTGCAACAATTTATTCAGGCTGGTTTTAAAAGATTTTATTTTTCGGTTTATTATTTAAAAGAAAAAATTAAAAAATATTTTAAAGATGGCTCTAAATGGAATATAGAAATTCATTATCTTGAAGAAGATAAGCCTCTTGGCACTGCAGGATCATTAAGTCTGTTGCCAGATAAACCAAGTCACCCTGTTCTGGTTGTTAACGGCGATGTATTAACCAAGATAGATTATAATCATTTGCTTCAATTTCAAGCATATCACAAGGCAGATATTCTGCTTTGTGTTAGGGAGCATATTAGCAAAATTCCTTATGGAATTGTTAAGATGAATGATCTGGATGTCCAGGCTTTAGATGAAAAACCAACTCTTACCCATTTTATTAATGCTGGTATTTACATGTTAAACCCAAGAGTGCTAGATTTTGTTCCTAAAAATACTTTTTTTGATATGCCTGATTTAATAAAAAAAGTAATAGAAAAAAAATTAAAAATTAAGGCTTTTCCTATTCATGAATATTGGCAAGATATAGGAACTCCTAAAATGTTAAATCATACAAAAAAAAATTATTAATGAATAGACGCGAAGTTAAGCGTATTGCAATTGTTGGATTCGGTAGCATTGGCAGACAGCATCTTCGAATTCTTAAAAAAATTCGCCCAAATATTGAGGTAATTCTCGTTCGATCAGGTATAGGGAATTATTACCCTGAAGAAGTTTTGGCCAAAACTTCTGTTTCTTCAATTGAAGAGGTATTAAAAATGAAATTAGACGGAGCAATTATATCTAGCCCTGCGCCTTTTCACATCCCTCAAGCCACCAAGTTTCTTGCCGAGGGCATCCCTCTTTTGATTGAAAAACCAATTTCTAATAACTTGACTGGAATTAAAGACTTTAAGGCATTAGCTAAAAATAAGCAGGTTCCTATTTTGGTAGGTTTTGTACTTCGTTATTCTAAAAGTTTGTGTTTTTTTAATGAAATGCTTCTTTCGGGTCGAGCTGGCAAGCTCACTTCCGCAAATATTAAATGCTCCTCTTATTTACCTAGTTGGCGGCCAAATCTTGACTATCGTATCAGTGTGTCTGCTAAAAAAGATCTTGGAGGTGGTGTTTTGCATGAACTTAGTCATGAACTTGACTACGCTAATTGGATTTTTGGTCCGTTCTTAAGCATTAAGGCTTTAATTGGCAATAGTGGTAAACTAGATATTGATGTTGAGGATGAAGCTGATCTTAAATTACTTTCTAGTCAAAGCCTACCAATTTCCATCCACTTAAGTTTTTGCCGCCAAGAAATTATCAGAAGGTGTATTATTCAAGCCTCAGAAGGAACGCTTGTTTGGGATGGAGTTAAGAACATAGTTAGTTGGAAACCTAACCAGAAAAAAATAGAACGATGGTCGTTCAATGATAAGCGAGACTTACTTCTCGAAAGGCAATTAAATCATTTTTTTGGATGCATAGAACAAAATGATGTTCCTTTGGTGTCTCTTAATGATGGAATTTCGGCATTAAATCTAGTTATGGCCTCTAAGCAGTCCTATCTCCAACAAAAAATTGTTAAGATACAAAATAAATAACTATTAGTATATAAAATGAATTAATGAAAACTTTTGCGTTTGTATTTGCTCGTGGTGGTTCAAAGGGAGTTCCTTATAAGAATATTAAAAAACTCATAGACAAACCTTTAATTGGACATACTTTAGAAATTGTAAATAAACTGCCAGAAATTGAACATTGCTTTGTATCTACAGACTGTCCTGAGATAGCCCGTGTATCTAAAAATTTTAAATCAATTGTTATTGATCGCCCATCAGTGCTAGCCCAGGATGACAGCAACGAGTGGATGGCCTGGCGTCACGCAATAGAGTGGACAAGAAACAAATTTGGTGATTTTGATCGATTTGTCAGCTTGCCAACGACAGCACCACTTAGAATATTGAGTGATGTAAGAAGATGCTTAGATGCGCTAGATAAAAATACAGATGCTGTGATAACAATAACACCCTCTCAACGTACACCCTGGTTCAATATGGTAAAATTTAATAAAGAAAAAGAAGGGTATATGAATTTAGTCATAGAAAATTCTGATAAAATTACAAGAAGACAAGATGCTCCTGCCGTTTTTGATATGACAACCGTAAGCTATGTATTGCGACCAGATTTTATTATGAAAAAAGAAAATATTTGGGAGGGTAGAGTACGTGGCATTATAATTCCTCAAGAAAGAGCTATTGATATAGATACAGAGTTTGATTTTAAAATAGTTGAATTTATAATGTCCCAGCGTGTTAGGAGCAGTTCTTGATTATAAATAATAAAGCAGTTTTGATAACAGGAGGAGCAGGTCGTTTAGGGTCTTCATTCGCACGAGCTATTATTAAGCAAGGAGGAAAAGTTGTTTTGGCAGATATTGACAAAGCCAATTTACAATTGCTTGAAAATGAGCTTGGAGATAAGAAGTGCCTAGGAATTGTTGCAAATGTTAGCCATTTAAAAGAAATGGATCTGTGCATTACCAAAACTGTAGAAAAATTTGGATGTCTCGATGGAGTTATTCACTCTTCGTATCCTCGCTCATCTGGCTGGGGTACAAGATTTGAAGATTTGAATCAAAAATTTTTAAATGAAGATCTTACTCAGCAGTTAGGTGGAGCTATTTTATTTTCACAGAGAGTCTTGAATTATTTTGTAAAACAGGGATATGGAAATTTAATTCATATATCGTCTATTCAAGGAATCACAGCACCAAAATTTGATCATTATGTAGATACTGAAATGACTTCTCCAATAGAGTATACTGCGATTAAATCTGGAATTATTGCTATAACACAATATTTAGCTAAATATTATAAAAATAAAAATATCAGAGTTAACTGTGTTAGTCCAGGAGGCATTTTTGACAAACAGCCTGACAGCTTTGTTCGCAAATATCGTAATTCTTGTATTAATAAAGGCTTACTATCTGCTGAAGATATAATTGGATCTGTTTTATTTCTTCTTTCAGATTATTCTCAATATATTAATGGTCAAAATATTATAATTGACGATGGATGGACTTTGTAAAGAATGAGTAAAAAAATACTTATTGATAAAGCTGATATTCAATTAGACTCTAGCTTGAAGACATCATCTTTTCAGGTAGATCAGCAAATCGTTAATATTCTACAAAAAATTTTAGGTAATGGAAAGCATTTTTTGCATGAACCAAGATTTAAAGGCAAAGAACAGCAATATGTCAAAGAGTGTATAGATTCAACTTATGTATCTTCCTTAGGAAAGTTTGTTGATCAATTTGAAAGAAATTTATCAGATTACACTGGTGCAAGACGTGCTGTTGCGGTGGTAAATGGTACTGCTGCTTTGCAAGTTGCATTGAAATTAGCAGATGTTATTGAAGGGGACGAGGTTTTGATTCCTACACTTACTTTTATTGCTACTGCAAATGCGGTACATTATGTTGGAGCCACTCCTCATTTTGTGGATTGTGAGGAAAAAACTCTAGGTATCGATACGATAGCACTACGCAGTTGGCTAAAATATTGTGCAGAAACCACAACTAATGGCTGTCGCAATCGTCGAACTGGAAAGAGGATTAGGGCACTATTGCCCATGCATACTTTTGGACATCCTTGTGATCTAGAGGGTTTGCAAGCTCTTGCGCATGATTATAAGTTAGCACTTGTCGAAGATGCCTCCGAATCTCTTGGAAGTTTTTATCAAGGAAGGCACACAGGAACTTTTGGCAAGCTTGGAGTTTTGAGTTTTAACGGAAATAAAATTATTACCACGGGTGGCGGAGGTGCAATTTTGACAAATGACGAACAGTTAGCGGATAGAGCTAAACATTTAACGACTACTGCGAAATTACCACATAGATGGGAGTATGCTCATGATGATATTGGATACAATTTTCGCATGCCTAATTTGAATGCTGCCCTTGGTTGTGCCCAACTAGAGCAGTTAGATAATTTTCTACAATCTAAGCGGAGGTTGTTTGAGCGCTATTTTGATTTATTCAAAGATATTCAGCAGATTGATTTTATGAGAGAGCCTGAAAAATGCCGGAGTAATTATTGGCTGAATACACTTATATTAAATGAAACTTTATCAAGTAAAAAAGATACTATTTTAGAAGCAACCAATAATTCTAATTTTGCCACTAGGCCAGTTTGGGGGCTAATGCATCAGCAAATACCTTATATAAAATGTCAGCAGGCACCTTTGCCAGTTGCAGAATCTTTAGCAAAACGAATTATTAATATTCCTAGCAGCGCAGGGTTAGCATGAAAGAAATTATTCTTATTGGCGGAGGAGGTCATTGCCATTCGTGCATTGACATAATTGAGCAAGAAAAGATTTATCAGATTAGAGGAATTGTTTTAGCTAGTTTAGAAAATTCAATTCCCATATTAAAATATCCCGTAATAGGTACAGACGAAGATGTGCCAAAATTGTTAAAACAAACAAAAAATATTTTAATTTGTATTGGACAAATTAAAAATTTTAAAATTCGAAAAACATATTTTGAATTTCTTAAAAATCTGGGAGCGAATTTTCCAATTATCAAATCACCAAATGCATATTGTTCACGTCATGCAAATTTAGGAAAAGGAACTATTCTAATGCACCATGCACTTGTAAATTCTAATGCTCAAATAGGATTTAATTGTATAATTAATAGCAAATCATTAATCGAACACGATACAATAGTTGAGGACCACTGTCATATTTCAACTGGTGCAATTGTCAATGGTGCAGCAAAAATAGGAATGGGTAGTTTTGTTGGAAGTGGGTCCGTTATTAAAGAGGGAGTTGAGATTGGCAAAGGAGTAATCATTGGGGCGGGAAAGACTGTAATTAAAAATGTCTCTGATGGCACAATAATAAAATGACTGAAAGAACACTTGTCATAGCCGAGGCAGGAGTAAATCATAATGGCAATCTTGATTTGGCTAAGCGTTTAGTTGATATCGCCGCAGATGCGGGAGCTGATTTAGTTAAGTTCCAAACTTTTAAAGCCAATCAGATTGTTACAAATAATTCGCCAAAGGCAAATTATCAAATTCAAGATACTACAAAAAATCAATCACAACTTGAGATGCTTCGACAGTTAGAACTGACAGAAGAAATGCATAAAGCGCTAATGAAATACTGCATGGAAAAAAAAATTGGTTTTTTTTCTTCTGCATTTGACATTCATAGCCTAGATTATTTAAACTCACTTGGATTAAATTACTTTAAAATTCCTTCTGGAGAAATTACTAATCTACCATATTTGCGTCACGTTGGGTCATTTGGAAAACCCTTAATTCTTTCAACTGGCATGGCAACACTTGAGGAGATTGATGATGCTTTACGAATTTTTTATGGAGTCGGTGTTGACCGAAAAGATATAACCATATTACATT
>Ga0129324_10002662_pt1 | contig 10835 bp, 10 predicted proteins | sample CPBDNA_7_FD_96879 | JGI IMG/M metagenome (GOLD analysis project Ga0129324, IMG submission 96879) | Freshwater to marine salinity gradient microbial communities from Chesapeake Bay, USA - CPBay_Spr_15_0.2_DNA | ecosystem: Environmental > Aquatic > Marine > Coastal | place: USA: Chesapeake Bay... | reverse complement strand
TAACGATTTGTCTAAAAATGATTTGGTTAATTTAATTAAAAAAGATTCAAAATTATCCAGATACGTTAATGAAAACAGCAAAATTATTAAAATAATATTTATACCTAATAAACTAATCAATATCATTGTATAATATATGTCATTAATGAAAAAAATTTGGATACTCTGTTTGATATTGCTTTTAATACAAAATTGCAGTTTCAAACCAATATACTCAAAAAATCAAAAAGTAAATTTCTATATTGAAAGTATTAATTTTAGCGATCCAAGCAATAATATTGCAGGTTATATAAAATCTAACTTAAACAATTACATAAATAAAAAAGATGGAAATAAATATATAATTAACACAAATATTCAATACAATAAAAGAGCTTTAAGTAAAAATATAGCTGGTGAAATAGAAAAATACGATCTATCTCTAAACGTATCATTTGAAATTAAATCAAAAACCTTAAACAAAAAATTAGATTTTCAAGAAAACTTTATAATGGATAACCTTGGTGATGAAATTGAAGAAAGAAGATATGAGGAAAATGTTAAAAGAAATATGGCTCTTTCAATCACTTCTCAATTATTAATATTCTTATCAAGAAATGATAATTAAGTCTTACGAATTAGAAACTTTTAAAATACAAAATATAGACTATTTCTTATTTTACGGCCCAAATACAGGTTTAATTGAAGAAATAATCAATAAAGTTTTTAAACCTATCTTTACTAAAAATATAATAAACTACGATGAAGGAGAGCTGCTAGATAATATCCATTCTTTTAAAGAAATGGTTTTTAATAAATCTTTTTTTGATGATAAAAAATTTATTATTATTAATAGAGACTCAAATAAAATTTTAAATATTATTCAAGAGTTAATAGATTCTAAAATAACAGACTTAAAAATAATTATCAAAGCTGGCACACTTGAAAAAAAATCTAAACTTAGAGATTATTTTGAAAAACATAAATCTACAGTAATTACCGCATTTTATGAGGATAACTATAGATCATTACAATCAATGGTTCAGAAAATTTTTAAAGAAAAAAAAATTAATATTTCCAACGAGATTATTAATTTAATTATTGAAAGGTCAAAAGGAAATAGAATAAATATTACAAACGAAATACAAAAAATTTTATCTTACACTAAAAGTAACAATAAAATTAACTTGGAGGATGTGCTAAAACTTACAAATCTTGTTGAAAACTATAGTATTTCTGAGCTTGTAGACCAAAATCTTGTAAAAAATAAAAAGAGAACAATTAACATATTAAATGAAAATAATCTAAATTCAGATGAAAATATTTTAATTATAAGAACTTTTTTGAACAAACTAAAAAGATTAAAAAAAATAAAAATTGATTTAAATAAAAATAAAAATATTGACCAAGTCCTTTCTTCATCAAGACCACTAATATTTTGGAAAGATAAAGATATTATAAAACAACAACTGAATAAGTATTCTCTTTCTGATATTAAGCTTTTAATTCACAAAGTAAATAATTTAGAGTTAATAATTAAAAAAAATAATCAAATATCTGATCAAATTTTAAATAATTTTATTCTAGAAAATTTAATATCGACTAATAATGCAATTTAATAATTTCAATTATTTTATTTAGTTGATCAATTTCTTTATGAAAAAAAGTTATTGATCCTTTGTTTCTTCTATCATTTTTTATTTGAACATTTATTCCGATTTTTTCAGATATATTTTTTTCTAAATCGGCAATATTTGCATCCTTAAATTTAGTATTTTTATTTTTATTTTTTTTAAAAATTTTAACAAAACTTTCGACCTGTCTTACAGAAAGTTTTTTTTCTATTATTTTATTTGCAATAAATTCTGCATTATCTAAGCCTACTAATATTTTTGCATGACCAGAAGTTATTAATCTATTTTCAATCATTTCTATTATTTTTTTGGGTAAAGATAAAAGTCTTAAAGAATTTGTTATATAGCTTCTGCTCTTACCAATAAATTTTGAAACTTTTTCATGATCATAATCAAATTCATCAATTAATCTTTTATAACCTTGTGCCTCCTCTAGAGGATTTAAATCATGTCTTTGAACATTCTCAACAATTGCAAATTCGAGTGATTTTAGATCGTCGACTTCTGTAATTACAACCGGAACTTCATTAAGTCCTGCTTTTTGAGCAGCGAGCCATCTTCTTTCTCCTGCAATTATTTCAAATTTTTGTTTATTCCCTTGTGATGTTCTTGCTATTATTGGCTGTATTACTCCCCTTTCTTTAATAGAATTTGTTAAATCTTCTAAACTATTTTTATCGAATATTTTTCTTGGCTGATATTTATTGGGTACTAAATCATTTATGGGTATTTGATTTTTTTGAAATGCAATTTTTGTTTCACCTATCAAAGAAGACAAGCCTCTTCCTAATCCTTTTTTAATTTTATCCATTAAGCAGCACTTTCTTTTTTTAATTCTTGATTGATAAATTCATCAGTAAAACTAAAATAAGATTTACTACCAGGACAAGATTTATCATAAATTAAAACTGGCATGCCATGTGAAGGTGCTTCAGACAATCTCACATTTCTAGGTATTACAGTTGTATAAACTTTTTCACTAAAATAATCTCTAGCTTCTTTTTCAACTTGTGAGGAGAGTTTATTTCTTTTGTCATACATGGTTAAAAGTATACCTCTGATTTTTAAATCAGGATTTAATTTAATTTTTATTCTCTCAATTGTTTTCATGAGTTGAGTTAATCCTTCAAGAGCAAAAAACTCTGTCTGAAGAGGAACCAATAGAGAGTTAGAGCTAACTAAAGCCATCACTGTTAATAAGCTCAGTGACGGAGGGCAGTCAATAAGGACATAGTCGTAAGATCCTTTAAAAGTGTTTAAATACGTGCCTAATTTAGCCTTTAAAATAAAGGCCCTATTGCTATCGTCAGCTGTTTCTACTTCTAATCCTGATAAGTCTACATTTGAAGTAATGATATCTAAATTATCAAATTTGGTTTTTTTAATTGCCTTAGTAATTTCCTGAGATCCATTTAATACTCCATAGATACTATCACTTGTGTTGTCCGTATTAGATAGTCCTAGACCTGTGGTTGCATTTCCTTGTGGATCTAAATCAATTACCAAAATTTTTTTTTTTAATTGCGTGAGTCCGGCCGCAAGGTTGATTGCTGTTGTAGTTTTTCCTACTCCACCCTTTTGGTTTATGACAGAAATAATTTCCATTTAATTTTATTATAATTTTTTTAATTTTTTTTTTTTATTTTTTTAATATTTACTAAAAAAGAATCATTGTTTGTTAAACTTTTTTTTTCTGAGTATTCTAATGCCCATTTTTTTTTTGAATTTTCAAAAATTTTTTTTCCACTCTTCCCCATAAAAAAAATTAAATTTTTATATTTAGAAAAGTTTTCATATACTAAATCTAAAACAATTGGCATTGGTTTGAATGCTCGAGACATAATCGTTCCTGTTTCTAAATTTTTTATCTCATAGATATTTTTTTGAAAAACTTTTGTGTTTAAATTTAATTGTTCTGAAACTTCTCTTAAAAAACGACTTTTATGATAGCTTTTTTCGTAAAGATGAACACTCATTCTATTTTTCATGTTTTTTAGTATAATTGCAACTACAATCCCTGGCATGCCTGCACCTGAGCCCAAATCTGTTGTTGTATTGCTATTTAAATCAATAAAATCAATTATTTGTGCTGAATCAATAATATGGCGGTCAATTATAGACTTTTTCGATGCTGTATTTTGACTTATAATATTTATTTTTTTATTTTTCTCAATAATTAGGGAAATATAGTTTTCAAAATCTAAAAATGTTTCACGTGAAACATTTAGATGATTAAGTCTAGAGTAAGAATTAAAAATTTCTTGATCCATTAAGCTATATGCTTAATAGACTTTCTTTTAACGTGTGACAACAAAATATATACAGCTGCTGGCGTTATTCCATCGATTCTAAGAGCTTGACCCATAGTTTTTGGCCTTATTTCTTTAAATTTAGCTTTAACCTCATTAGATAAACCTGAAAGCCCATCATAATTAATTTTATCAGGAATAATTAAGTTCTCATCCCTCTTAAATGCTAAAATATCTGCTTTTTGCTTCTTTAAATACCCCCTGTAATGAGCATTAATTTCTACTTGTTCGTCAATTTCTTTACTAAAATAGGGTATTTCAGGCCATATTTCTCTAATTTTGTTCATATTTACGTTTTTTTGAGTTAGCACCTCATTTGAGGACCTCAATATACCATCTTTGGCTATTTTAATTCCGAATTTTTCTGCTTTAGATGGTGAAATACTAGATTTGATCATTTTTAAATTAATTTTTTCAATTTTGTCGAATTTATCTAAATATAAAGATTTTCTTTCTTCTCCAATTAAGCCAATTTTTATTCCCTTGGCTGTTAATCTTTGATCTGCATTATCTGCTCTCAAACTTAAACGATATTCTGCTCTTGATGTAAACATACGGTATGGCTCCGCTACACCCTTAGTAACTAAATCATCGATCATTACTCCAATGTAGGCATCAGATCTATCAAGGATAAAAGCCTCAGAATTTTTAACAGATAAAGCTGCATTTATACCAGCTATAAGTCCTTGTGCAGCTGCTTCTTCATATCCTGTTGTCCCATTAATCTGTCCAGCAAGATAAAGGTTGCTGATCTTCTTAGTTTCAAGTGTCAAGAATAGTTCACGTGGATCTATATAGTCATATTCTATAGCATATCCTGGCCTTATAATCTTAACATTTTCTAAACCATTGATATTATTGCATATTTCTTGTTGAACTTCAGATGGGAGCGATGTGGAGATCCCATTTGGATAAATTGTGTGGTCATTAAGGCCTTCTGGCTCTAAAAATATTTGATGACGGGCTTTGTCAGCAAATTTTACTATTTTATCTTCTATAGACGGACAATATCTTGGACCTACTCCTTTTATGTTGCCTGAGTACATAGCACTTTTAGATAAATTTTTTTTTATAATTTTATGAACCCTCTCATTTGTATAAGTCATACGACATGACACTTGTTTATTAAAATTTTTTTTGGTTAAGAAAGAAAAAAAATAAGGATCATTATCTGCAAATTGTTCCTCAAGATTTTCAAAATTAATTGTTCTTGCATCTAACCTTGGAGGCGTGCCAGTTTTTAATCTTCCAATTTTAAAATCATATTTTGCTAATTGTTCACTCAAACCTGTTGAAGGTTTTTCATCGTACCTACCTGCTGGTGTTCTTTCATCACCTATATGTATCAAGCCATTTAAAAAAGTTCCTGTTGTTAGTATTAACTTGTTGCATGATACCTTTTTGCCTTTTTTAGTTTCAAAACCACTTATAGTATTTTTATTAAAAATAAACTTTATTACAGGATCTGAAAAAATCTTTAAATTACAATAGTTTATAAGTTTTTCTTGCATAAAATTACGATAAAGCGCCCTATCTGATTGTGTTCTTGGTCCACGTACAGCTGGACCTCTGCTTCTATTTAATAATCTAAATTGTATACCTGATTTGTCGGCAATATCTCCCATAACACCATCAAGTGCATCTATTTCTCGAACTAAATGACCTTTACCTAAACCACCTATTGCTGGGTTACATGACATCTCACCAATAGTTTCTATTTTATGAGTGAATAGAGCAGTGTTAACTCCTAGTCGAGCGGAAGCTGCTGCTGCCTCGCATCCTGCGTGACCTCCACCAATTACAACTACATCAAATGACAAATCATTTTTCATGAGGTGAATTTATATGTGATTACATAATTTACAAGACAGGCTCACTATTTTGTAAATAAGCATTGGTTATTAACAGTTTTGATAGAAAATCCCTACAAAACGTGGCAAATAGGGGGATTACTTACCAATGCAAAAATCTTTGAAAATACTGCCTAATATCTCTTCTACATCAACTTTTCCAACGATCATCCCCAAATGTCTAGTAGCTAATCTTAAATCTTCCGCTGCTTTATCAAAATCTTCTATTTCTTTTTTTTGATTAAAGTTTTTCAAATGGTCTAAACACTGTTCCAAATTTTGTCTGTGTCTTTCTCTAGTAATTAAAATATCATCACTAGTTATAAATTTATTTTTTAAATTATTTTTTATTTTTGAAATTAGTTCATCAATATTTTTATTATCTTTGATTGAGATTAAAACATGATTTATGTTTTTTATTTCTAAGTCAATTTCTTTTTCTAAAAGATCAGACTTATTTATGACTAAAATTGCATTTTCATCTAATAAACCCTTCAAAACATCATTAAAATCAAGGCTTTTTGCGTCTACTACTACAAGCTTTAGATCTGCTTCTTCGGCTCTATTTAAAGATAATTTAATACCTTTTTTTTCTATCTCATCTTTAGATACTCTTATTCCAGCAGTGTCAGATATTATTACAGGATAACCATCTATGCTAAGATGAGTTTCTATAACATCTCTTGTAGTACCAGCTATTTCAGAAACAATTGCAACATCTCTATTTGATAAATGATTTATTAAACTAGATTTCCCAGCATTAGTTGGTCCAAGTATTGCAATCTTAAAACCTTCTCTAATTCTTTCTCCAACTTTTTGATCATTTAAAATCCTTTCAATTTTTTGAATAACATCTTTTGAATCATTTTTGATTTCATCCAAAATATTGTTTGGCAATTCTTCATCTGGGAAATCAATTTTAGCCTCAACGTGTGATAACATTTTTAAAAGTTTTTCTCTTAAAAAATTAAATTGATTTGAAGACTTTCCTTCCATAATTTTGATAGCTTGTTTTCTTTGAATTTCAGTTTCTGCAGAAATTAAGTCTGCAATACTTTCGGCTTTGAGAAGATTTATTTTTCCATTTTGAAATGCAAGCTTAGTGAATTCACCTGGTTCGGCTAGTCTACAATTTTCAACGCAAGAAATTGTGTTGAGAATAACATCTATAACCGCTTTACTGCCGTGAACCTGTATTTCGGCCATATCTTCGCCTGTATAGCTCTTAGGGCCAGGAAACCACAAGATTATACCCTCATCTATTAGCTCATTAGTCTTGATTTTATATATTTTTCTTAATGAGGCTGTTCTGGGCTCTGGTAGTTTTTTTCTTGTTAATAATTTTATGACGTTTGTCGTTTCTTTTCCCGAAACTCTTATGACGGCTATCCCAGATATTCCTGGTCCGCTTGAAAGAGAATAAATAGTCATTAGAAAATTTAATTATTAAATAAAGTATACTAGAACTTAAATTAAATTTTCAAACATTTCTTTTAAATGGTCTTTATAATAATCGTGAGAATTTACAGATGATTTATAAATTGGTTCTCTAGCTTGAGTTATACTTACTGTTTTAATAGGTGTTGTAGAATTTTTATGAAAGTTTAAACAATTATCGTCCCATTCCAAATCACAAAATTTTAATAGTTTTTTTATTTCATTTTCTTGATCAGAAACAAGTTTTTCATATTCAACTGTATGAATAAATTCAGGTATTTTTGAATTCCAAAATTTCATTAAAAATTTATAACTGTTATAAAAACTTGAAATATCCTTTTGATTAAATGCCCAATTCATTTTAGGTGATGAAAAATTATTCTTGTAGATCGATAAGCAATTATCTTTTGGATTTCTATTGCAATGGATAATTTTACTGTTAGGGAAAAAAATTTTAATAAACCCAATATACATAAAATTTAATGGAGCTTTGTCTGTTATTATTTTTTCATCAATATTAAAAAGTTTAATTGATTTAATGTACTGATTATAAATTAGATTTTGAGAAGAGCTTTGAAAATTAATAATTTTTTGTTTATCTAATTTATTCTCAAGAAAAAAATTATTTTCTATATTTTTACTTAAAAAATAAAGCTCGCCTGCACCATAAACTTTTTTATGAGATGAAATTATTTGCTCAGTTAAGGTTGTGCCAGATCTTGGCATTCCACAAATAAAAATTATTTTTTTATCTAAGAAACTTCTATTGCTTTCATTTAAATCAATATTTTCAAAAATATTTATAATATTATTCATAATATTTACATTTACATTAATATTTGATTTTCTTTTAATCTCTGAAATATTGTTCGCAGACAAAATAAATTTAATTGCTTTTTCTGGTTCTTTTAAATCATCGTGTGCTTTTCCAAGGGCAAAAGAAATTTTTGCTTTTTCAAGATCTGTAGAATCATTCTCTTTTAAAATTTTTTCCATTTTTGAAATGTGAGAAATAGTATCTTCATTTTTCTTGGAGTATTTATAAATTGAACTTAAAATAGAGTGAGCCTCAATATTACTTGGATCAATTTCTAGAATTTTATGGATTGTTTGAGTGGCTTTATCTTTTTTTCCCAAACTATTATATGCTCCCGCTAAATGTATTAAAATTTGTAAAGGATTAGCATTTTTTTTTTTTGCAACAATTAATCCCTGTTCATATAATTTTATAGCACCATTAATATCATTAAAATCAGATTTTAAGTTCGCATAATTATTGTAAACATTAATATAGTATGGGTCTTTTATTAAAATTTTTTTATAAACTTCTTCTGCCTCATCATATTCATCTATATTTTTTAAAGAGTTAGCCAAATTATTCATTGCTGCAATATTGGAATTGTCAGCTTTAATCGCTGACTCAAAAAAATTAATCGCTCTTTTGTGGTTTTGAAGTTTTTGACATGCCATTCCAGACAAATTCAAAATAAAAGAATTTTTAGGAAACTTTTTATTAAGTGTTTTGCATCCTTCAATTACTTTTTTATAATTTCCTGCTTTGAAATAATTTTGAAGAGTTTTAACTTTTGCTACAAAGTCCATATTATTGGAGTTAAAAAATTAAGCAGGTTTATTCATTGAATTAAAAAACTCAGCGTTATTTTTTGTATCCTTTAATTTTGAGCTTATAAACTCAATTGCATCCATCGTTCCCATTGGTGCAATTATTCTTCTTAATACATTCATTTTTTGTAAGTCATTTTTATCAAACAATAATTCTTCTCTTCTTGTTCCTGATTTGGTTATATCTATAGCTGGATAAATTCTTTTATCTGCAATTTTTCTATCCAATACAGTTTCGCTATTACCTGTGCCTTTAAATTCTTCAAAGATAACCTCATCCATCCTACTTCCAGTATCGATTAGGGCTGTAGATATAATTGTTAACGATCCACCTTCTTCAATATTTCTGGCTGCACCAAAAAATCTTTTTGGTCTTTGTAGTGCGTTTGCATCCACACCGCCTGTAAGAACCTTACCTGAGCTTGGTATAACTGCATTGTAAGCTCTACCAAGTCTAGTAATAGAATCTAAAAGTATAACTACATCTTTTTTATGTTCTGTTAATCTTTTTGCTTTTTCTATAACCATTTCTGCAACAGCTACATGGCGTTGTGCTGGTTCGTCAAAAGTTGAACTTATAACCTCTCCTTTTACGGTTCTTTGCATATCCGTAACTTCTTCAGGTCTTTCATCGATTAGGAGCACTATCAAATAACACTCGGGGTAATTTTTTGCTATTGAGTTTGCTATACTTTGTAAAATCATTGTTTTACCAGCCTTGGGAGGGGATATAATTATGGATCTTTGACCCTTTCCAATAGGGCTTACCAAGTCAATTAGTCTTGGGGTAAGATCTGGTTTTTTTTCTGTTTTGGATGTTTCAATTTCCATTACCAGTTGTTTGTCTGGATATAATGGAGTTAAATTATCAAATGCAATTTTATGCCTAGATTTTTCTGGTTCTTCAAAATTAATTTTGCTTACTTGTAATAAAGCAAAATATCTCTCACCTTCTTTTGGAGCTCTAACAGGTCCTTCTACTGTATCTCCAGTTCTTAGACCAAACCTTCTAATTTGACTTGGGCTTACATAAATATCATCTGGTCCTGGTAAATAATTAGATTCCATCGCTCTTAAAAAACCAAATCCGTCTTGAAGTAATTGTAATACTCCAGCTCCGGTAATCTCTTCTTTTTCAGCAACTTTTTTTAAAATAGCAAAAAGTATTTCTTGTTTTCTAAGTGTGCTGGCGTTCTCAATACCGAGCTCTTCTGCTTGAGAAATCAGTTGTTCAGAGGTTTTTAGTTTTAATTCTTGAATGTTCATTTTTAAGGGATTTTAAAAAGGCTTAATTGATGTTCTTAATATAGTTTATCTATACAAAATTTCAACCCTACACAGGTTTAAAAATAACAACAAAAACAATGATAATTAACAATAAAGTTGGAAATTCATTTAACCATCTGAAAAATTTTGAAGACTTTGTGTTATTGTTATTGTTAAAGCTCGACACGAATGATCCTAAATAAAAATGATAAACAGACAGTAAAATTACCAAAATTAATTTAATTTGTAACCATTTGGTGCTTATAGTTTCAAATCCAATTTGTGAAATTAAAATCAAACCAAACAACCAGCTCAAAATCATTGCTGGCATCATAATATAATTGTAAAGCTTTCTCTCCATAGTTTTAAATACTGCACATATTTCTTCTCTGTTCATATTTTCTGCATGATAAACAAATATTCTAGGCAAATAAAGAAGGCCTGCCATCCAAGAAATAACAGCTATTAAATGTAAAGATTTAAAAAGAAGGTATGTATTCATTAATTAAATATTTTTCTTAATTAAAGAATTTATCATTAAAATATGATCATCATTATCATTAAGACATGGAACCATGTCAAAATTTTCCCCTCCAGAATTAATAAAGCTTTCTTTACCCTGAATTAAAATTTCTTCTAATGTCTCGACACAATCAGATGAAAAACCTGGAGATATTAAAAGAACATTTTTTTTTCCTTCTTTTGGTAGGATTTCTAAAGTTTTATCAGTATATGGC
>Ga0129324_10002661_pt1 | contig 10839 bp, 13 predicted proteins | sample CPBDNA_7_FD_96879 | JGI IMG/M metagenome (GOLD analysis project Ga0129324, IMG submission 96879) | Freshwater to marine salinity gradient microbial communities from Chesapeake Bay, USA - CPBay_Spr_15_0.2_DNA | ecosystem: Environmental > Aquatic > Marine > Coastal | place: USA: Chesapeake Bay... | reverse complement strand
TGACAGCGCACATTTCCGCAGTTCAGATATTTTCACATTTGGTATGATTCGGACAAGGGGGAAAAATGATTATTGACAGTTTGAAATCTTTGGCGGTGCCAATCGACTCGTTGAAAGGTTTGCCAAACAATCCGCGCAGGGGAGATGTCAACGCGGTGATGGCATCTCTCTCGCGTTTCGGTCAGCGCAAGCCGATCGTTGTTCGACGCGATGACGGAACAATTCTTGCTGGCAATCACACTTGGCTTGCTGCGCAGGAATTAGGCTGGAAAGAAATCGCGGTCGCTTATGTTGGCGATGATGATGTGACGGCGCAGGCTTACGCGCTCGCCGATAATCGAACCGCCGAACTTGGTTCGTATGATGACGAGCTATTGAAAGAACTCATTGATTCAGTTGGCGAAGTTGATCCTGATCTTTTGAAAGACACTGGTTGGTCAGATGATTCAGTCAAAGAATTATTAGAAAAAATTGAATTAGAAAATCCAAAAGTTATTAATGAAGATGAAGTTCCAGAGCTACCAGTTGAAGCGAAAACAAAGCTAGGTGACATTTATCAACTTGGCCGTCATCGTCTGATGTGTGGTGATAGCACTGATGAAAATCAAGTTGCAAAGTTAATGAATAATCAACTTGCTGATATGATTTTCACAGACCCTCCTTACGGAGTTAATTATGACGGCGGTCATGCAAATGAAAAAAGACGTGAAAAATTAAAAAATGATAATGCAATTAATATGTATGGGTTACCAATATTAAATGCATTTAATTTTTCTCAAAAAAATGCCGCTTTATATTTATGGTTTGCAGGCACAAAAGTAAAATCAGTTATAGAAGGTCTTGAAAAAGCTAACTGGGAAATTAGAAGTTGGATTATTTGGAATAAAAATATGGCTCAATTTGGAGCTATTGGAGCGCAGTATAAACAAAAACATGAACCATGTATTTATGCATTTAAAAAAGGTCAGGCTGTCAACTGGTCTGGTCCAACTAATGAAGTTTCAGTTTGGGATGTAAATAGACATTCAAAAAATGAATTTCATCCTACTCAAAAACCAATAGAATTAGTTACTAGAGCATTAAAAAACCATGATGCAAGTATTGTTTTAGATTTATTTGGTGGTTCAGGATCGACTCTTATTGCAGCAGAGCAAACTGAACGCACTTGTTATATGATGGAATTAGACCCTAAATACTGCGATGTCATCATTCAGCGATGGGAAACTTTGACGGGTGAGAAAGCCGTGTTGATTAACAATGCCGAATCCACCAAAGCCTAACGAGATCAAGCGCAAGACGGGCAACCCTGGCAAGCGCCCGTTGCCACGCCAAATGAATGTTGTGGCGTTGCCGATGGCACAAGAACCGCCAGAGCCACCGCGACCACTAGGACCTGAAGGCTTACGATTATGGCTTCGAGTTTGGGAAGCTGGCCGTGCGTGGATCAGTGCGACAAGTGACATCGAACATGTTTTGATTATGTGCGAAACAATGGATGAAAGAAGCCAGCTTCGATTGAATGTTCTTCGTGGAAGCGATTGGCGTGATCGAGTTGCTTTGCGTTCGATTGATAGCCAACTAACCTCAATGCTGTCATCGCTAGGATTCAATCCGATTGATCGTTCCCGTTTGGGAATTGCAGAAGTTCAAGCTCAATCAAAAATTGATCAGCTAATGTCTCGACGCCGTGAAGAAAAATAAAACAGATCGCTGGCCACCAAAGTTTCTGACACCGTTGTCAGATGATGAATATAAAAACTCACGCGGTGATGATGTCATCGACTTTGCCGAAACATTATGTCGCATCACAAAAGATTCGATTGCTGGTCGTTCAGGTGAACCACTTATTTTTCGACCTTGGCAACGAGAATTGACAAAAAGTTTATTTGCTACAAAAAAAGATGGACATCTAAAACATAAGGTTGGATTGATCGGACTTCCGCGCAAGCAGGGAAAGTCGGCGTGGCTTTCAGCACTAGCCTTGGAACATCTAGCTCTTGGACCGTCGGGTGGTGAGATTTATTCTTGCGCGGCTGATAGAGATCAAGCAAAAATTGTTTTTGGAACAGCAAAAGAAATGATCAGACTAGAACCTGAGCTTCAATTTCTTCAGGTGTTCAGGGATGCAATTTACAATCCCAAAACAGGAACAAGTTATCGCGCACTTTCTGCCGAAGCATTCACCAAAGAAGGATTGTCGCCAACCTTTGTCGCCTTCGATGAGCTACACGCACAACCCAATCGTGAGTTGTTTGATGTTATGTCGCTGGCGATGGGTGCAAGGCGCGAGCCAATGTTGGTTGCTATCACAACGGCTGGTGTGAAAACAGATTCATCAGGTAAAGATTCCCTTTGTTATGATCTTTACAACTATGGAAAAAAACTTGCATCGGGTGAATTGGTTGATCCATCTTTCTTTTTTGCGTGGTATGAAGGCGATGAAAAAATTGACTATCGAACAGAAGAAGCGTGGGAGATAGCAAACCCAGGCTATGATGACATTTGCTCAGCCGATGATTTTGCCAGTGCGGTTTTGAGAACACCCGAAGCAGAGTTCAAAACGAAAAGATTAAACATCTGGACTTCGACTCAAACCGCTTGGCTACCTGCTGGAACTTGGGAAGCTCTTGAAGATCAAAACCGTCAGCCGATGGAGATGGAAGATGTTGTTCTCTCCTTTGATGGTTCTTTTTCTAACGACTCAACTGCACTGATTGCATGGCTCTTAGGTGGAGAAAAACCTCACCTGACTGTGATCGGTTTATGGGAACGCCCACACGATGCGGGCAGTGATTGGTTTGTTCCTGTTGCAGAAGTTGAGCAGACAATTATCGGCGTGACTCGTTCTGGCAAATTCAATGTTCGTGAAATTGTTTTTGATCCTGCCAGATGGAATCGAACTTTTATGGTTTTGGATGAAGAAGGTTTACCTGTCGTTTCTTATCCAAACTCTGCGGAGCGTATGGTTCCGGCAACCCAAAAGTTTTATGAAGCAGTAATGAATCAATCTTTCACCCATGATGGTCACGAAGGATTGGCTCGACACATCACCAACTGTGTGACAAAACAATCATCGCGTGGGGTGATGGTTGCGAAGGCATCGTCAAAGAGAAAAGTTGACGCCGCCGTTGCAGCAATCTTTGGTTATGACAGAGCAACACAACCACCTGTTCCAAAAGAGCCGACAGTTCGGTTCTTCTCCTTCAATCAATAGGGGCAAAATGAAAAAAACAGATATTCCAACGATCGTTGAAATTGCTGGCGTCACTCTTGTCGCTGCTGGAATTGCTTTGTTTTCGATACCTGTCGCAATGATTGCTCTTGGAACTTTTCTTGTATGGATTACGGAGAAAAATAGCTGATGAGTCTTTCCAAAAGATTTAGAGTTCTGAACGAAAAAAGAGCAGACAATCAATTTGTCGAGCCACTGATTCCAGGTCGCCCTGCTTACAGTATGCCATCAGGTGTTGAAGTAACTGCTGACTCATCGATTCGCATGTCCACTGTTTATGCTTGCGTTCGACTTCTAGGTGACACGATTTCATCCTTACCTCTGGGCGCTTATGTCCGGCGCGGTCGCAACCGTATTTCTTACACTGCTGTTTATGGCAACCAACCAGAGTGGGTCAACAAGCCAAACCCTGAAGCCACACGCCTTGAATTTTTTGAACAACTACTTTCATCTTTGAACCTTCATGGCAACGCCTTCATTTTAACTGTTCGCGATGACTCAGGCGATGTGATTGAACTTTATTGTGTCCATCCAGACGATGTGAAAATTGAGCGTCTAGGAGTAGGCGAGCCACTCATCTATAAAATGCGCGATCGCTTTGGAAACTTTAGCCAGATTCTTACAAAGCGCGAGATGGTTCACATTCCGATGTTTCGTTTGCCAGGCTCTCACTATGGCCTTGGACCTATCAGCGCCGCCCGTCTCACGGTTGGAGCTGCTATTGCAGCCGACACTTATGCAGCAGCCTACTTCGGCAACGCTGCCAATCCTGGCGGTGTGATCGAAGTTCCTGGTGAGTTAAGTGATGAACAAGCTGATGACATTTATCGTCAATGGAACATGAATCATGCAGGTCCTTATCGAGCAGGAAAGATTGGCGTTTTATCAGGGGGTGGACAATTCAAACCACTGCAACTCAACGCAGCCGACAGCCAACTTCTTGAAAGTCGTCGCTTCAATGTGGAAGATATTGCTCGCCTGTTTCGAGTTCCCGTTTCACTTCTTGGTCATCCTGTGGCTGGTGCGATGTCGTTTGCATCTGTTGAAGCTCAAAACTTGTCTTTCGTACAACACTCACTTCGCCCACTATTAGAGCGAATCGAACAAGCTCTTTCACCATTACTTCCTGAACCAGATGGCTTCATCAAATTTAATCTTGACGCCCTGCTTCGTGGAACTACTTTGGAACGCTATGAAGCCTACACAAAAGGATTGCGTGAAGGTTTCCTTTCACTCAATGATGTTCGCGCTGTGGAAGATTTGTCACCGTTGGGTGAAGCTGGCGATCAGCATCGTGTTCCTTTGCAAAATATCGATGCAGCCGATGCGCCTGAAGTTGGCATGAAACTTCGCTCTGAAATTATTGCCAAACTTGTTCAAGTTGGATTTGATCCAGAAGCAGTCTTGCAAGCTCTTGACATGCCAAACATCAAACACACCGGCGTTCCATCAACTCAGTTGCAACAAGTTTCAACCATTGATCCAGAATCACCTGGATCAGTTTATGAGGTTGAGTAATGCCCTATTTGATCAGCGACGGTCAATCCGATTGTGAAGGTTGGGCAACAGTCAAAGAAGAATCAGATGGTTCTTACACAACGATTGGCTGTCATACAACCAAGCAAGACGCGATTGATCAAATGGTCGCTGTTTCAATTTCTGAAGGAATCGAACCAGCAGGCGAAGTTTCCACTCGCGCTGTTGATCTATCAGTTCCAGAATTCATCCGTGAAAATGCCAGTCGCGGTTTGAAGTATTACGAAGAAGGACTTGGGGGAGATGGCCTCGTTGATGCAACAGTCAGAGCTGCTCGCGAAATGGCAGCAGGTCGCATCACCGAAAACAAAGTTCGCAAGATGGCGCCCTGGTTCGCTCGACACAAAGTTGATGGACAGGCACCAAAAAACAGCGATCCCTCTCATCCAGAATATCCAGGCGCAGGTTTAGTCGCGTGGCTTCTTTGGGGCGGAGATTCCACTTTCAGCGATAGAGCGCAGAATTGGGCGCAACGCAAAATTGATGCGTTTGACGCAGAAGCAGATTCAAGGAGCAAAATGAAAAAGATTGAACGCCGCACCTACACCGTGCGGGATGTTGAAGCCCGTTCAGAAGATGGGCAAATGCGCCTGTCTGGTTATGCTGCTGTTTTTAATGAAGCGAGCGTGCCACTTCCCTTCCGTGAGCAAATTGCACCTGGTGCATTTAGAAAAACTTTGCAAGAAACACCCGATGTCAGATTGCTCATCAATCACGAAGGGTTGCCTTTAGCTCGAACAAAGAATGGCACCTTAACTCTGGTTGAAGATGAAATCGGACTTCGCTTTGATGCAGACTTACCAGACACCACAGAAGCTCGCGATCTTTACACCCTTATTCAACGCGGCGATGTTGATCAGATGAGCTTTGCTTTTCGAGTTATCCGTCAAAAGTGGAGTCAAGATCGAGATGAAAGAACATTGACTGAAGTTTCCTTGGCTGATGGTGATGTCAGTGTTGTCACCTATCCTGCCTACCCTGCAACAACTGTTGAAGCGCGTGAAGCACTTATCAAAGCAGTTCAAGCAGTCAAAGAAGGTCGAGAAATTTCAGGTGAATCACTTGTTGTCCTTCAAAACATCTTCAGCGATCTTGCAGAAGGTCACGAATATGTGATGCGAGCTGTTGAACTTATGGGAAGCCTGCTCAGTGTTGATGAAGCAGGGTATCACGACGAAGATGATGAAGAAGATTCTGTTCGTGCTGTCGATACTGTTGGAAGTTTTGTTTCTTGGAATTCTTCTGGCGGTCGAGCGCGTGGGAAAATTGAGCGAGTTGTTCGTGAAGGTTCTGTTGATGTTCCAAACACCGACTTCACAATCAATGCCGAAGAAGGCGATCCTGCTGTTTTGATTCGTGTTTATCGAGAAGTTCGTGATGGGTGGGAGCCAACTGACACTCTTGTTGGTCACAAATCATCAACACTCACACTCATCGATCCACTTCCAGAACCAAGTCCTGAAGAAGCAGCACGCAAGATTTCTTTGCGTTTAGCAAAGGCAATCATAAACCAAGCAAAATAATTTTCTGTTGGCAAGATGTCAACAGACAAGTCGGAGTGTAACCGCGCACCCTTTCGCGCCGCGCAGGAAGCACCACCACCTGAAAATCAACTCAATTCACAAGGAGTTCCAAAAAATGTCTTATCTAGACAAAGTAATTGAGCGCCGTGATGCAGTCAAGTCAGAGATGGATGCAGTTCTTGAGGCAGTAGCCGAAGAAAACCGCACCGATCTGACCGAAGAAGAAACCACAAAGGTTGATGGTCTTGTTGCAGAATCACGCTCTCTTGATGAAAAAATTGAAAAACTAACAGCACAAGCTCAGGCAGATGCAAAAGCTGCTGAAGCCCGTTCTGCTGTTGTAGAAGTTGCGATGCCAAAGGCATCAATCACAACTGTTCGTTCAGAGCGTACTTATCGCCCTGACTCTGGTTCTTCATTTGTTCGCGATGCGTTCAATGCACAGGTCAAAAATGACTTCGTTGCACAAGAGCGTCTTGCGCGTCACATGAAAGAAGAAGAAATCGAGCGACGCGATGTTGACACATCAAACTTCGCTGGACTTGTTATTCCACAGTATCTTGTGGATTTAGCAGCACCTCTTGCCCGTGCAGGTCGCCCAACGGCTGACTTTGCAACAAACAAGATGAACTTGCCACCTGCTGGAATGTCTCTAGAAATCAGCAGAATGACCACAGGCACATCAACTGCAATTCAAGAAACACAGAACACTGCTGTTTCTGAAACTGACGCCGATGACACCCTGCTTTCCATTCCCGTGAGGACAATTGCGGGCCAGCAAGATCTATCGCGACAGGCGATCGAAAGAGGAACAGGAATTGACACATTCGTCATTGCTGACCTTATTCGTTCATGGCACACCACACTCGATGCACAGGTTCTTAATGGAACAGGCAGCAACGGTCAGTTCACAGGAATCCGCAACGCAGGTGGAAACGCAATCACATTCACCTCTGGTTCTCCAACAGTTGCGTTGCTTTATCCAAAGCTTGCAGATGCGTTGCAGCAAATTCAGTCAAATGTGTTCACCACACCGACACACTGGATTTTACACCCACGACGACTCGCATTTTTGCTCGCTGGCGTAGATTCATCCAACCGCCCACTTGTTGTTCCAACAGCAGGCGGTCCAACAAATGCAGTTTCAAGTGGCGCAGGTGTTGCACAGTACGCAAACAGCGGTTATCAGTTGCTTGGACTTCCAATCATCACTGATGCCAATGTTGGCACAACTTACGGCGGAGCAACCGATGAAGATGAAATCTATCTTGTTGATTCACGCGAAATGCACCTATGGGAGCAACCAGGATCACCGTTCTCGCTTCGTTACGATGCGACAGCGCCTGGCAACTTAACAATCAAGACTGTTGTTTATGGGTACAGCGCGTTCACTGCTCAGAGATATGCAGCAGCCGCTTCAATCATTAGCGGAACTGGCTTAACTGCACCAACCTTCTAGTCTTTAGAAGGCACACAACTTGTGTGACCGATGATGGCATCCCCCGACATCATCGGTCACACGCTTAAAGATTCGGGGGAATCTATGAAAACAGGACACAAAGTTTCATTCGGAATCTGTGATCCAGGCATGGTCAATGGTGAGTTCGCTTATCAGATGATTCAACTGGCACGACTTCGATCAGATAAAATTGGCTCCTTTATTCGAGTTAAAGGTTCAGGACTGTTGAGCAAGTTGCGCAATCAAGTTGTGAAACGCTTTCTGGATTCAAAGGATTCAGACTGGTTATTGATGATGGATTGCGATGAAATTCTTTCTGTCGCAAACTTCGATCTTCTCTGTTCAACAGCACACGAAAAAGAACGACCTGTTGTTTCAGCTCTTGTCTTTGCCGCCTTCGGCTCACCCACCGATTTGTATTACAAACCAATTCCAGCGATATTTCAAGACGCACCTGAAGGATTCCTTCCGCTTTACAAGTATGATCAAAATTCAGTCTTTGAAATTGACGCTTGTGGAACAGGTTGCATGTTGATTCACAGAAGCGTTCTTGAAAAAATGCGTGAAGTTGCTGATCCCAATCAAGGCCCTGACTGGTGTTGGTTTTGGGATGGACCTATCAATGGCAAATGGGTTTCAGAAGATTTACTTTTCAGCCGACGAATTAGAAATCTTGGATTTCCGATCTATTTCCACACAGGCGCAAATCTTCCACACTATAAAAACTACTGGCTCACAGAAAAGCATCATTTGGCATGGAAAGAATAAAACAACTTTGGCGCCGTCAGAAAAAAACGGCCACAGCGATTCCAGACTTGGAACACGCACAGCTTCCACCCGCAAAGAAAAGGATTCAGAGTGGCAATCACAAACGGATACTGCACCCTAGCAGAACTGAAAACCGCGCTCGCGATCACTGACGCCATTGATGATCTTTCCCTTGAAGCAGCTATTACTGCAACAAGTCGAATGATCGATGACTACACCAACCGATTCTTCTATAAAGACGGAACTGTGGAAGTTCCTGTTGTTCGTTATTACACCGCCGTTGACTGGTTTCAACTCTATGTTGATGACTTCACTTCCATCACACAAATTGCAACAGATGACAATTTCAATCAAACCTATTCAACGATTTTCGCCGCAGATGATGCGATGTTTGAACCGGTGAACAATCCTCGCCGTGGCTGGCCTTACACCCGCCTTCTTGCCATCGGCTCTTATATTTTCCCCGCCAACCTTCCTCAATCAGTTAAGGTCACGGGAGTGTGGGGATGGTCTGCCGTACCGTCTGAAATCAACGCTGCGTGCATCATTCAATCTTCACGAATCTTCAACCGCCGACAGTCGCCATTCGGGATCGCAGGAAGCCCTGACATTGGCACCGTTCGACTTGTTTCACGACTTGACGCCGATGTCGAGTTGCTCTTGCGACCGTTTAGAAAAGTGACGGTGGCTAAGTGATACCAAGTCAAGTTCGGGATGGCTTAAAAACACGCCTTCAAACAATTTCTGGCCTTCGTGTCTTTGATATTATTCCCGAAAATCCACAACCGCCAGCAGCAGTTGTTGGTCAACTTGATTTGAATTTTGATATTGACAACGCTCGCGGTTTAGATTTAGCAACCATTGAAGTTTTTGTTCTGGTTCAAAGATTTTCTGAAAGAGCAGGTCAAGACAAACTTGACGCCTATCTTTCAGGAACAGGTGCAACATCTGTGAAAGCAGCCATCGAAGGTGACAAAACCCTTGGTGGAGCATGTAGCACACTTCGAGTTCTTAGTGCAGAAGCAGGAACTTATGAAACAGCAGGAATCCAGTTGCTGTCCTATCGTTATCGAATCTCAGTTTGGGGTTAAAATGGAATACATAATCATTTCAGATTTCAAAGTTTTTGGAAAAAGCAAGGGTGAAACACTCACCAAAAAAGAATTGCTCCAAGATGGAATCAACATTGATGCTCTCATCAGTGCTGGCCACCTTGAAGTAAAATCAACAACCACAAAACCAGCATCAGAAGGAGTCATTAAATAATGGCACGCATTGTTCTCACAGACGCATCGGTCACTGTCAATTCTGTTGACCTCAGCCAATACATCGCGAGCGTCACGATCAGCACAACTCGCGAAGTTGTAGATACCACAGGGTTTTCGACTTCTGGCGCACGCACGCGTGTTGCTGGGCTTCAAGATAACTCTCTCACATTCGAATTCCATCAGGATTTCGAAGCAGCCGCTGTCGAAGCGACAATTTTTCCGCTTATCGGTAGCACCACAACAGTTGTTGTTAAACCAACTTCAGAAGCCGTTGGAGCGACAAACCCATCTTATACCAGCACCGCTTTAGTTTCAGAGTGGACTCCACTTGCAGGAAGCGTCGGCGAACTCAGCACGGCCTCAGTTTCTTGGCCAATCTCAGGAGCAGTCACTAAAGCAACTTCCTGATGCAGATTCTCGACATCAATCACAACAAAAGGAGCGTAATTCATGCCCAAACTCGTTCTCTCGAACTGTTTTGTTTCAGTTGATGGAACGGATTTGAGCAGCCATGTTGCATCAGTTTCATTGGAAACAGTCTTTGAAATTATTGACACGACAACACTGGGCAGCATTTTTCGCACCAAAGTAGCAGGACTTGGAGAAAACTCTGTAACCTTTGAATTCCATCAGGATTTCGGATCAGGTTCAGTTGAAGCAACCATTTATCCCTTGCTTGGCACAAGAACAGAATGTGTGATCAAGCCTGTCAATGCAGCAACAAGTTCAACAAATCCAAGTTACACTTTCCAAGCCGTGATTTCTGAATGGCGCCCAATTTCGGGCGCTGTTGGAGTCTTGGCAACGGTTCCTGTGACTTTTCCAATCTCTGGCCAAATAACAAAAACAACAATCTAAAAAGGGGGAAACATAATGGATGGTTTATCTGTTAAAGTCGTGTTGGTTGAAGGCGATGTGGAAAAGATTTTTCCATTACGCCCAAGAATCATCGTGGCGTTTGAACAAAAATACAATAAAGGGTTAGCAAAACTACTTTCAGAAGATCAAAAACTAGAACATATCTACTATCTAGGCTGGGAATGCCTTAAATCG
>Ga0129324_10002658_pt1 | contig 10842 bp, 9 predicted proteins | sample CPBDNA_7_FD_96879 | JGI IMG/M metagenome (GOLD analysis project Ga0129324, IMG submission 96879) | Freshwater to marine salinity gradient microbial communities from Chesapeake Bay, USA - CPBay_Spr_15_0.2_DNA | ecosystem: Environmental > Aquatic > Marine > Coastal | place: USA: Chesapeake Bay... | reverse complement strand
CCATAAAATAATGCAAAGCTAAGTACTTTATCTTCTTAATGCTGCCCTGATTTAGTTGAGTCGAAATAATAATCTTATATAATAAATTTAAGTAAAATATAAGGAAAAAAGGAATTATAAAATCAACTAGAAGAAAGTATAATCAAGATTTTAAGATTGAAGTTTTTAAGAGTGATAAAATATTTTCTATAGCTGCTTTAGAGTTTTTGAGCAAATTAGAGGTGGATATAAGGTCTTTAGCCACAGAGGAGAGTTATAAGAATAAAGGCTATGCTAGACATATAATGCAATTGCTTGAGAGATAGATAAAACAACAGGGAAAAGAAGTTATTAAAATTCATGCCGTGGATACTGCAGAAATACTCTGTCGTAAACTGGAGTTTAATGATAATTTCAATATCAAAAGATATAATTGATTTAGGAAAGATGTTATATCATGTATCCTTTTTGCTCCAAATGAGAATAAGAGGCTGCTTGCTGATCATAATTTTGAAGTTATTATGCAGTCTCTTGATAGAGAAGGAGATGCTTATATTAGGGTTGCTAAATATGCCTCAACTATCTAAAAAATAATCTATTCCTTTATAAACTTTTTGTTTGAGATTTTCAGTAATTATATCTCCACAGTAACTTACATGTAGTGCATCTTTAGGCTTTATAATGACCCATTCAAGTTCCATTCTATTAGGATTATCTTGCGTTCCTTCACTAGGAATTACTCCTATATCTGTTGAAGTGTCAGTTGCTTCAAACATCAGAAGTTTTTGTTTAGTGCAAGGAGAGATAGGGCATCTTCTAGCATCAAAAGTGATCACTGAAGAGATCATTTCAGGTCTGTTATTTGCAAAAAACTTAGAAATATCTCCACCATTTGAGTGTCCACTAATTATAAATTCAGCAAAATTAAAATTAGAGAATTTCTTCTTTAGTTCATTTCTTACAAATAGAATATTTTCCTCTCCTCTAACCCATAGATGCTTTCTAGCTTCTACTTGGCTACTAGATTTAGTTAGAAACTCTAACCCATCTGTGTCACCTAAAATATCATGTTGAATTGAAATAAATAGATATCCTTTGCTTGTAAAATATTTCGCTAAATATTCCCATTGTTTATATTCATTTATAAAATTAGGGTTTGCTAAATGTTCTTGCGCTTGATATCCAGGGTTAAAAATTACTATAGGTAAGGTATTTTGTGCATTTTTAGGAGTGTAAATAATAACTGGAACGGATCTTGATCTAGAAGAGTCAATTAATTCTAGTTCTGTGATTTGCATAATGTCATTCCTTTAAGATTGGTAATATCTAACGGCCAGTTCTAAAACTAGGTCTGCTTGTTGCTTTACTGCTTTTAGGTGTTTTAGGTGGTGTAGGAGAGGGAGTAAGTGTAAAAGAGGACCTAGAATAATTAGTGCTGATATTTGTTTCTCCGTCTGGATATAATTTTTCAGTTGTTTCAGAGCTAAAGCTTTTCATTGAGTAGCTATCTATAATGGTATCCTTTGAAGATGAGCGACTAATCTCATGAGAATAATATTCTTCATGCTTCATTTTTAATAAGGGTAATTTACTTACTTTTTTTTCTAAGGAATCTTTATTTACATTAGAATGGGATTGAGCTTTATTTAGGTCAATCAATATTTCAATTGGTTCAATATCTTGTGAAGTGGTATGCTCTGAATTATGTTTTTTTATGACTTTATTTAAAACATGAAAAAACTTTTTAACTTTATATTCTTCTTTGGAACCTATTACAAGCTCTCTTTTATGCTGTTCTATTAAATTTCTAAAGACTTTTAGATCTTGAGTGGTTAATCTCATTAGATCTTCCATATCAACTTGATCTTTTAATTCAGAGCGGTTATTTATTTGATTTATATCATTCTGACTAATTCCTGTGCTATGCATTTTTGTAAGATCGCTAAAATTAAACTTTGAAGGAGTGATGTTTTGTAAAGGAATGTTTTTAGCTCTTTTTTGTGCAATATCCTGTACTATTGTAGCTAAAAGCTCATTACCTAAACTATAATTTTCTTCTCCAATGGTTTCTTTGTTTTTTTCAATCTTAACTAATTTTTTTAGGTGATGCTGGTAAAATTCTCGATCATTTTTATCAGATCCTAACTCACGTCTTTTAAAATTAAGTATTGCCTTAGCTTCATTTTTTAGCTGTTGAATGCTTTTCATCGCTCTTCCTAATAATTATACTTTAGTAATTCTAGCTATTAATTACTAAGATATAGTTAATTAGTTTTTTTACCAACAACATGTATTATTGGGTTTTCATCAAGAGAAAACATCCTAGCTAAATAATTATTATAAAAATTACTTATAGAAAATTCATTAGGATCCATGCTATCCAGTGTGATTTCTAGATTAGGTGCAATAGTAGATTGATCTTCTTCTAAGAAAATAATAATTTCACTACCAAGAGGTAGAGAATTAATATCATTTAGAGCTGATTTTCCGTTGCAAGGTTCAAAAATTATGTCCATTGGATTCTTAATTACTGCTGATAGAAAGTCAAAGAAATCTTTTGTTAGCATTAGGTTATGAATAGAAGTGCCTAGATAATGAGTGTTTTCTATAGAAATTCCATGCATATCAACATAGATTAAAAATTTGTCTTCGTTTGAAAAATCAGGATTATCTTTATATAAATTTCTTAAGTCTAGTAATGGTCCGTTAGCATTTTTATCTAGAATGTCAATTATTCCATCGCCAATAACTATAACTTTTTTAAATTTATCTCTAAGTGAATCTAGTTTTTTAAGATAATTATCTTCATTATTATGTTATATTAATATCTTAATGAGTCAAGAGTGGTGTAATATATATAATTGAAAAAAGAGCATAAAATTAGTAGAATACATATAAATATTTATTCTAGAGATAATAATAACAAGTGTTTAATATAATTTACAATTTTTGTCTATTCATGTTCATGATACTATTGCTGTCTTCTTATTTAGGAAGATGGTTTTGGCTATGTGATATGTTATCAAATTTTAGATTATATTATGTTTTTATTAGTATAATATTTCTTCTATTTGCTTTAATATTTAAAAATAAAATATGTATTTTGTTACTAGTAGGAGCAGTAATCATACAAGGGTTTACTATTTATCAAAGCTATAGAAATCCTCTAAATATATTAAATAAAGAAACTATATCTGAAGAAATAAGTTTATTACAATATAATGTCCTTTATTCAAATAACAACCATAAAGAAATAGTAACTTACCTTATAGAAAATCAAGCAGATTTGGATATAATTTTTTTACAAGAAGTAATGCCTGACTTAAAAGATGAACTTAAAAGAATAGAAAATTATTTTCCATATAAAGTTATAATTAATGAACCATGGTATGGACGTGCCTTTTATAGCAAGATTCCAATTTTAAGTCATGAAATTAAATTTTTTAATAATGAAGCTGTTGATACAGAAGATCATCGACTTAATTCTAAAGATAATATTTTTCCTGGTCCAGTTCATTATTTGGTCGCTCATCTTAAGACCAAGGAGCAAGAAATACCTATTACTTTTTACGGTATTCATACTACTTCTCCATTTCCAAGAGAGTATGGGGAGCGCCGTAATAATGAATTAAATTCTATAGCTAAAAGAATTAATCAAGATGTTTCAAGTAAACATAAAATTCTGGCCGGAGATTTTAATATTAATTCTTTTTCTTATTGGTATAAATTACTAGAAAAATCTACAGGACTTATTTCTAGTGAAAGAGGGACTGGAATAAACAATAGTTGGCCAACTTGGATGAAATTTAACTTACTACGCATATCAATTGATAATGCTTTAGTATCAAAGAATATTCTTGTTAAAGAAAGAGTAATTGGCAAAGATATTGGATCTGATCATTTGCCTGTAATTTTGAAATTAGATTGTATAAAATGAATAAGAGTGGATTTGTTGAATATATACTTGATCTTTTATCCTGCTATAAAAAGGTTACTGCTCGTAGAATGTTTGGAGGATATGGCATTTATTCAAATAAAATAATTTTTGCCCTTATTATAGATAACGAACTATATTTTAAAATAGATGGTCAGTTAGCTCAAGAATATAAGAAATATGGTTCATATCCATTTACATACCAAAGAAATAATCAGACTATTGCTTTTAGCTATTGGTATGTACCGGTTGAAATCATTGAAGATTCAGATCTATTAAAAGACTGGTTTAATAAAAGTTTTAAAGTAGCTCTTGAGAATAAGCTTACAAAGCAAAATTAAACTGCTGCAATTGTTTATTTTCAATGAGATAGTAATCATTTATATCAATTTCTTTTAAAAAATCTTTGTCATGAGATATAATTACTAGTGCTCCAGGGTAGCTATTTAATACCTCAATTACATGATTTTTTGTTTCTAAGTCAAGATTATTAGTGATTTCATCCAAGATCAATAACTTAGGAGTTTTAGCAGCAATTTGTGCTAAGCTTAGCCTAGCTTTCTCTCCTCCTGATAGAGTGGAGATTAAAGAATTTACTTCTTGGTTTTTGCGAAATAGAAAGTCATTTAAATGGCAACGTATTTTAGACATTTCCCAGTTGGGAACTAATGAATAAATGGCTTCTATAACTGTTTGGCTATTATCTAAAGTAGAATAATTCTGGTCAAGATAGCCAACGTCATTAGATATATTCCAACTTCCTGTTCTGTTTATATTGGAATGATTTAAAATGCTTTTAATAAGGGTGGATTTGCCGCTAGCATTATCTCCAAGAATAGCTGTTCTGTTTTTTGATCCAACCTCTAGATTAATGTTTTCTAATATAGTTTCTGTATACCCAATGGATGCTGATTGAATAGAGATTGCCGATTTATATCCGATATCTTTGGAGGTTATTGAAAATTTTGGAGATATTATTTCTGGCAAACGTAATTCATCTAATTTATCTACTAGACTCTGTTTTTTATTATCAATAGCTGATTTCTTATTACCTGTTGTTTCCTGTGCTTTTTGTGCTTTGCATTTACTTGTTATGGTTGGCCATTTTTTCTGGGCAATAGATTTTTTTCCTTTTTGTTTGCTTTTAGCTGCTCTGGTTTGTTCTTGCATTAAATCTTTATGTTTATCTTTCTTTTGTTTATTGAGTCTATATAACTCATTTTCAATTGAGGCTCTTTTAGATTTTATTTCATTAATATAGTCGATATATATTCCAGAGAATATTGATATTTTTCCATTATCAATATGCCAAAATATATTGAAGTAATTTTGTAATAATTCTTGATCATGAGAGACAATAATTAATGTTCCCTTATATGATTTTAATTTTTGTATTAGTGATCTACGGTTTTTAATATCTAAATGATTTGTTGGTTCGTCAAGTAATAAGATGTCTGGATCTGTAGATAAAGCTTGAGTGAATGAGCGTTCAAATCTTTGTCCACCACTTAGATTTTGATGCTCATCTATGATTTGTGGTACGTAACTAATTACAATATCTTGTGACTCAAAGTTTTGTTTTAGTATATTAAGTAGAGATGATTTTCCACTACCATTATTTCCAACAATAGCAATATGATCGCCAGAGTTAATGATGCTGCTAAAATTTTTAAAGCAGGTTTTATGTGGAAATTCTAAGCAAAGTTTGTTTAGTGATAGGGGGATATGGGGCATGACTATCTCTTTAAAATAAAGTTTTAGGAAGTTTAATTTAATCTGCCTAATTCAAAGGCTATTTTAAGAAATGATTTTCATGTTCTATTAATGCTCTCATTTAAAAGTAGGACTTTATTCTAGTATGTTATGAATGATTTTCAATCTATTTTAGTTAAAAAACAATATAGTTTGCATAATATTATTTTAAATTTGTTTTGCTGCAACAAAATATACCAAAGAATTATAGTTGTTTTGTTTTGTGGTTTTTCAATCTATATTAAGGTGTGTTAAAATTAAATATAATGTTATTTGGAGATGGGTTTAGATAAAGTGGGGGACGCTATAATAAAATATATAATTATTATCCTATTATTATTTGTACGGTTAGACGCATTAGGTGCTGAATCTGTATTTTATAAAGATAAATTTAAAATTAAAAAAGATGATGATTACGTAAAAGATGAGAGGAAGCTTTTGTTATTGCTTGCAAAAGATAAAGAAAATGCTGAGTTATGGTATCAGCTTGGTTTAACACAAAGATACCAAGATAAGTTATTAGAAGCCTTCGATTCTCAAAATAAAGCAAATAAGCTCTTGCCAGAAAATGTTGATATCAAATTGGAATTAGCCAGATTATATAATTTGAAGATGGACTTTAATAAAGCAGAGTCTTTAGTAAAAGAGGTTGTGGCTGCTTATCCAAACTATAAAGAAGCTAAAGAGTTAGAAGTAAGAATCAAACGTAATAAACTTTTTAATATAAATTCAGAGCTTTATAAATGGAATATAAATACTGGATATAGACATTCAAATTACTCAAGAGTTTCTGCTCCTAATGCTTACACTAGCTTTTTTCAACTTGGAAATTGGGTTACAAAAGATACTTTAATATATGCTAGGCTTGAAGATTCTGAAAGTTTTAATAATCGTACTAAATACTATGAACTTGGGGTGGCCCATATACTGAATGATATATATAATGTATCTTTTGGAACCGGATATTCAACGGATTCAGAATTAATTATGAAATCTGCTGCAAGTGCAAAGGTTATTAATAACCATAAGTTTTTAGGCGATGCTTGGATTACGACGAATATTAAACAATATAGATATAAAGATATAAAAGTTACAACAATAAAGCCAGGTATTAGATATACAATTATTGATAATGTTCAAATCAGTGGGAGATATATAAAAATTATTGACAATGGAAAGAATTTGAATGGTTGGGATGCGCGTATTGATTGGCAAACCCCTATTGAAAAATTAAGATTATTTGGTGGCTCTTTTGAAGAATCAGAGATGGAAGATTATAAAGAGATAAATACAAAAGCATATTTTACTGGATTTTCTTTTGCCTTTACTTCTCAGGTTACTCTTCGTATGTCATACACTCATGAAGAGGAAGAAAACTCATCTATAAAGCAAGTTAGCTTGATGGCGTTATCATTAAAATTCTAATTAAAGTTTTGCTTTTTAGGATTTATATGTATATTATAGGAGGTCATTAATCTTTAATCTTGAGAAAAATTTTCATGTTTAATAAGCTTTTTTCAATAATTATTTTGTTTTTTATATTAACTTCTTGCGGTCCTGTGTATCAAACAAGCTATTCTTACTCTCCTCCTGAAGAAATGGCAGGAAAGCAGTGTTTGAGCTCATGTTCTGCTCAAAGACAAAGCTGCTCTAGTAATTGTAGAGATAGAGAGCAAACTTGTGAAATTGTTACGAGATCTTTAGACTTGGCAGAAAGTCTTTCTTGCAATAAAAGAAAAAAATATTGTAATAGTAATCCAGATGCTAGTGGGTGTTTTTCTGATAAATATATGGATTGTAATAAATCTAGTGGATCTCATAGTAATTGTGCAAATGAAAAAAACGAATGTAAAATTGAGTGTTTATCATATTACAATGAATGCTATATAAATTGCGGTGGAAAAATTGATACCCAAAGAATTTGTGTGCATTTTTGTGATAAGTAAGTATAGATCTATAATATAGCTGCATCTAGTTTTAATGTTTTTTCTTGAAGTTATGTCGTTTAAGTGTTTATATAGTTACTAAATAATAAAATATTCTATTACAGAAATAGCTATCATATGACAGAGATAATAGAGACAAAATTTACTGATGCTCTAAATGAGCGCTACCTGGCTTATGCTTTATCTACAATCATGTCTAGATCACTTCCAGATGTACGTGATGGTTTAAAGCCAGTTCATCGTCGTATTCTTTATGCGATGCTTCAGTTAAAGCTTGATCCTAAATCTGCTTATAAAAAATGTGCCAGGGTTGTTGGTGATGTTATTGGTAAATATCATCCACATGGAGACACAGCTGTCTATGATGCTTTGGTACGTTTAGCACAAGATTTTAGCATTCGTTATCCCTTAATTGAAGGGCAGGGTAATTTTGGTTCTATTGATGGGGATAATGCAGCAGCTATGCGTTATACCGAATCAAGACTAACAGAAGTTTCTTTATATTTATTAAAAGATCTTGACGAAGATACAGTTAATTTCAAATCGACTTATGATGACCAAGACAGTGAGCCAACTTTGGTTCCAGCTAGCTTTCCAAATTTACTTGCAAATGGCACTGAAGGAATTGCTGTTGGAATGGCCACTTCAATTCCTCCACATAATATAGCAGAGCTTTGTGATGCGTCATTAGCATTATTATCTAACCCAAACACTAGTATAGAAGAATTATTAGATCATATACAAGGACCTGATTTACCTACTGGTGGCAAAATTAATGAAAGTAAAGATAATATTATTAAGGCTTATACAACTGGTAAAGGTAGTTTTAAAGTAAGAGCAAAATGGCATAAAGAAGATCTTCCTCGCAATAATTATCAGATTATTGTTACTGAAATGCCTTATCAAGTACAAAAATCTAAATTAATAGAGAAAATGGCTGAACTCTATAAAGCCAAAAAGCTACCATTAATAGATGATTTCTATGATGATTCAGCAGAAAATATATCCTTTGTTATTAAGCCAAAGAGCCCAAATGTTTCAGCAGAAGTGGTAATGGAGTCTTTATTTAAGCTAACTGATTTAGAATATAGAGTTAGTTTTAATATGAATGTGCTTGATAGCAATTCAGTTCCTAGAGTAATGAGTCTTAAAGAAATCTTAGAGGAGTTCCTTAAGCACCGAGAAGTAGTTGTATTAAGGCGTTCAGAATATAGGCTTTCTAAAATTAATCACAGAATTGAGTTACTAGAAGGATTCTTGATTGCTTACTTAAATTTAGATGAAGTTATTAGGATTATTCGTTATGAAGATGAGCCTAGAGACGAATTAATGAGGATATTTGGACTTACAGAAGTTCAAGCAGAGGCTATTCTTAATATGCGCCTTAAATCTTTACGTAAACTCGAAGAAGAATCTATAAGAAAAGAACATGGTGAACTTATTGTAGCTAAATTAAAGCTAGAAGATATTATTGGAAATTCTAAAAGTCTTAAGAAAGTTATTAAAAATGAACTTAATGAGGTAAAAAAGAAATTCTCTTTAGAAACTGAATTAGGTGCACGTAGAACCATTATAGATTTTGACGTAGATAAAGCAGTGCCTGTTGTTGATATAGAGGCTTATGTTACCAAAGAACCTATTACTGTTATTTGTTCAAAGCTTGGCTGGATTAGAGCATTAAAAGGACATGGTCTTGATACTGATTCTATTAAGTATAAAGATGGAGATGAGCAGAGATTTATAATTGAGTTATTTACTACAGATAAAATTATAGTATTTAGCCAAACAGGTAAATTTTATACTATTTTAGCTCATAACATTAATATTACAAAAGGTGATGGTAATTCTATAAATATATTACTTGATTTTGAGCCTGATGAACAGATTATTGATATGCATCTATTTAAAGCAGATAGAAAAATATTGCTTGTTAGTAGTTTTGGTAAAGGATTTATTGTTCCTTCTAATGAGGTTTTAGCTCAAACAAAATCTGGTAAGAAAATAATGAATTTAACGATCGATGATGAAGCAAAGCAATGCATGCTAATTGAAGAAAATCATGATCAACTTGCTATGCTTGGAAGCAGCAGAAAGTTCTTAATTATAAAAATAGAAGATATCTCTGAAATGAAAAAAGGCCAGGGTACTCAGCTACAAAAATATACTCAAGGTGCTAAGATGTCTGCAGTTAAACTATTTTCATCAGAGGAAGGTCTTTCTTGGAGATATTTGAGCAAGCTTCGTCATGAAAAGAAATTGAACCCATGGATTGGGAAAAGAGGGCAGGCGGGTAAAATTCCTCCAGCTGGTCTTGGTCGAAATAACAGCTTTTAAAATAGAATGAATATATTATAATTTACATAGACATTCTTAAAATGATTATGTTTTCCAGACAATATATTCACAATATTAAGCCTTATTTTTAAAAGCTATAGATTCTTTCTTCTATCTTTTAAGAACTTTATTATACTCATATTCATAGCATTGATTGATTTGAAATATAATTGATTGGAAAGGGTTTTAGAATATATTATGGGGTAAAGTGGCTCTATTAAATTAGATTCTCAATGAATATTGATGAAGAGTAATAATCTAATCCTCATGCTCTTCTTTATCATAAAAATCTAGTACATTATAGTCTTTAATCAATAAATATACTGATACTCCGCTAATAACTAATGTGATACAGATAGAAGTTCCTATTGTTATAAAATTTCCATTATAAAAATAACTTGCTATTCCTATTGCTATCGCAGTAGATATTAAGCGCATGGAGACTAGCATTGCTCCCATTCTACCTTTGGCACCTTTCACTGCAGAAAGAGCAAGAGGCCAAAGAATATTCATTGGATACACCATACTTATAGCTTCTACTAACATAATTAAAGTTAGGATTAATGGGTCTTTTATGTTTAGCAATGTTGCAATTGCTGTTAGTATAAAAAATATAAATATTAATAAAATTGAGATTTTAAAGCAATTAACAGTGCCAAACTTTTTTAGAAAGTAGGGGCTACTAAAACAACCTATCGCAAATACCGCAGAAATTGCTCCCTGATATAAACCAAAATCTTTGATATTAACACCAAGGTCATTCATGTATAATATTGGTGACATGCCAATAAATACCCAATAGCTTTGGCAAAGGAAAGTAAGTGTGATAATGTATAGCACTGCTTTGCGTGAAGTGAAAATAGGTTTGTAGTTTTTTAAAGAAAGGCTTATTTCTTG
>Ga0129324_10002655_pt1 | contig 10848 bp, 7 predicted proteins | sample CPBDNA_7_FD_96879 | JGI IMG/M metagenome (GOLD analysis project Ga0129324, IMG submission 96879) | Freshwater to marine salinity gradient microbial communities from Chesapeake Bay, USA - CPBay_Spr_15_0.2_DNA | ecosystem: Environmental > Aquatic > Marine > Coastal | place: USA: Chesapeake Bay... | reverse complement strand
ATTCATTCGGAACGAAGTTTCTATTATTTCTCCTCAACTCATAGTCTGTATTTTCATATTTTTCATATTAAACTTTAACGTAACGTTCCAAAGCAACAATTACAGGCCAGCCATGTAAATCATTATCTTGGAATAGTTTCAACAAAGTATTAACACGTTCAGTGTATTTAACATTATAAATTTTATCTAATATACTTACTAATTCATTAATTTCCTTATCAACCGGTGTTGGTTCAATATAGAAATGATGGGAATTATCAACAACTTTAATATTACCGTTATATAATTTTTGTTGTTTTCTATGCAAGTGTCTAGGTAATTGTAATAGGTTTATTTTAGCACGATAAATATTATTCATAACTTTTACTTCAATATTATCTTTCTCATTATACATTTCCTTGGACGTTCGTTTAACTCTTGGTACAACTAATCTCCAACCTGTAGCTAATTCATTTTGTGATAGTGGTTTAATAAATAGACTCATTAAACAAGTATCATGTTTTTTTTTTAAATAATAACTATTTGTAATTATTTATAAATATAAATATAAGTTATATTAGATATGAATATATTCGATGTGATGAACTGGAGTCAAAATAAGAGATATAATCCAAGAACAAAACGTTATATTAAATTAAATTGTAAAATATATAAAACATTTGAAGAAAAATATACTAATTTATTCCCATATAATTATAGCTATATTGATAGTATTGAAGACAGGGACCCTATTTCTTTTGAAATATTTTGGATTGAAGTAAATGGTCGCAAAAAATTTATATATCCTGATATAAATAAATTAATAATGTATAAAGATGAGAAATCAAAGATTCATTGTTTTGAAAAATCATCTTTAGAATATATGAAACATTATAATATTGATTATCACCCATCTACTATGGATAAACTGCCATCTAACATTTTTGATAACATAACTATAATAAAACAAAATACTATATCTATATCGGATAAAGCTAAAAATATATTTAATTTATTTACAAATATATCTATATTCATTGATAGTAAATTGTTTATAGAATTAAATAATTTAAAACTAGATAAACTATATTATGAAACAAAAAGTTTTTATAATGATAACTTACCTGATAGTATAAAGAATGAATTAAAAATATTTATTACATGTGTTAATAAATATAATCAAATGCCAATTAGTGATAAACAATCATATTTATTAGATTGTTATGAAAAATTAGTAAAGTATAATTTAGAATTATATATTGTATATTATATAATTGTAGGTGGGTTAGCAACAGTTATTCCAAAGATTAAAGAGTTATATCCAGATATTATATGAATAGATTTATCTCAACAAATTACCTAACGTAATAGAACAAAATATATTATTAATAAAAGTAAAATTCCTCCAATTACACCAAATAAAATAATACTATTTGATTTTGCTGGAGCAGCTACTTGTGTAGAGCTTGCTAGTGGTGTAGCAGCTGATTTAATAGAAGATTCAGTTATAGGTCCAGCTCCCGGTGCTATAGGTCCAGCTCCCGGTGCTATAGGTCCAGCTCCCGGTGCTTGAGGTGCTTGAGGTGCTTCAGGTGCTAGAGGTCCAGCTTGAGGTCCGGCTTGAGGTCCGGCTTGAGGTCCGACTTGAGGTCCGGCTTGAGGTCCGACTTGAGGTCCGGCTTGGCGTGTAACACGTTCTGATGGAGGAGGAACAAACAGTGATGATGTCTTCCATATATTATGTAATTCAGTAAAATTCGCGAAACATGTATTTATATTAGTACATTCTCCATAACTAGATTGACCAACTGTTAAAGTTGGTTTTAATACTGGGTCTTTGGAGATAAATGTTAAATAACTATTAATAACAGCTTGTAGTTTACCTAATATTATACTAAAAACAGAATTATATAATGTATCATTTGCTTCTAAAAGTGTCATATAATTTTTATAATAATATTTTTTATTATCAGTAGAATTAAAAATATTTTTAGTAATATCTGTAGTAATGTTAGATATAAATGATTTTAAAAATATATTACTGATAAAAGTATTAAAAGCTGTAAAATTTTCAGATGATTTTGGTATAAATTGTACTTTATTAAATTCTGCTTTAATTGCTGGTTCTTGTTCCAAATTATATTCTTTATAAAAATTATTAATAGATTGTAAAATCATATCAGTTATAATAGCAGTATAATTATCTTGAATCAAACCAGTAATTCCATCTATTACAACTTTATCAATAGAATTTGTAACGAATCGTTGTTTTACTTCATTTAATTTTACAATATTATTTGTAACTATATTATATAAATTACTAAATTGATTTGTTAATATAGTATCATATGACAATTTTTGTAATTCCAAAACACCCTTTAATGAATCTTTATTAAATATTTCAACAGGCCAGTTAGGTACCTGTGAAAAAGATTGTGTCGATGTTGTAACATCAACAGACGACCCAGTTACAATGATTTTACCAGTAGATATTAAATTAGCTTGTTGTGAAATATTAATTGAATTTAATAATATTAATATCGTAAATTTATCTAATTCACTTGTTGAAGAAGCAATTAAACTAGATGTAGTTGGTGAACCATTTGGATTAAAATTAATAGGTTTAGCAGATAATGCATTATTTAAATAATTAATAAAATCTCCAACAGGTGTATTTGTTTGTTGAATATTAAGATTACTCGAACCATTCGGGTATTGAACTAAATCACGAATAGTAATTGATACCGCGCTATTTATCAACTTACTGAAAGAACTTCTAATAATACTATCATCTGGTTGATACATATAATAAACTTTAAAATTATAACTAATGCTAGGACTTAGTTCAGTTGTTTCAATCTGTTGATTTAGATCAATGTTTTTAACTATAATAGGTCCATTATAATTAAATTCAGGTGTAGAGTACATTGAATCATATATTATATTACTTAAATACTTCTCAAGAATTGTAATTTGGGTTGAATTTAAGAATACCGCATTATTTTGGGAAGATAGAAATGAAGGTTTTTTATTAAATAATAATTTAATATTTGTTAAAAATGAATCAACTCTATATGACCTTTGCATACTCTTTGTTAAGAAGCCATTTGTATCATCATCTTTGTTTGTATTATAAGTATAAGTACTATTTGTATTATCAGCATCATTTGTAGTCGAGTCAAAAAATAGTTTAGCATTATTTATACGTTTAATTGCTACTTTATTAGTTTCTTCGTCAAATAAATAAGGTATGTTTGATATCAAATGATTCAATAGATAACCTCCCTCTCTTTTATGTAATAAAATTTTATTAATATCATTTATACCAAATTGTAATAAAATTGAGGCGAACGATGAATTACTTGCTTTAATATAGTTTGTTACAATATTAGAAATAGTTACAGAGTTATTATTAAAATAACCAGTATTTAAAAATGTATTAGTAATGTCATCTAAAATATTAGCGGTAGACGGTATCATAAGTGTATCAAATTCAATTTGAATATTAAATTGAGATAATGTAATAACAGAAGCATTTGAGAAATTTCTTGATGTATTAACTAATGTCCAATAACTTGATGCATTTACAAAATCAAGGGTTCTAGTTGAACCATTAAAAAATATTTCTTCATCTTTACTAATAATCCATTTATTATTTATTAGTTTTATTGCCCATTTTGTATTGTTTATAGGATCAGTAAATGAAAATGGATTTAGACGTGTATCTCTAGATAATTGAGTCTCATTTCCATCTCCAACATTTAATAATACAATATTTACACGATTCTTATTCATATTACCAAATTTTGCGTAAAACTCATTTTTAGATAATATAGTCCATGTTAGTTCATCAGTTTGTGTTCTATCTATTACCAATTTTAACGCTTCATCTAATTTTATAATATCATCCAATATATATTGAAGATTTGATGATTTTAATGTATTGCTTGTTCCTAATCCAATAACTTCGTTAGTTTTTTCAGACGCTGCTATAATATTATTTACACCCCCATTTTGTTTAATTAATAAATATCTCCATATAGCTGGACTGTATATAATTTTAGTGTTTCTATAATTAATAATTTTAGTAATATCATACTGGTTGTCAGTTCTAAATTCACTTGTTTCATAATTAGCTGCGCTATAATTATTGTAATTATAATCGCCTTCATTTAATATCATAAATGAATTCATATTATCAACATCTTCCATGAATTTCCCACAACCCCATACATCAGTAGTATTATCTGATGTAACATAATATTCTTTCAAATTTACACCTAGTAAAAATTTAGTTCCACTTACTAATCTACTATCAGTTTTATCAAAAGTTCCAGATGGAGATTTATCAATTGCGCTACGGGTTATTACTCCTGGAAAACTAATAGAACCTGAACTAACTGATAAATCATTAAATAAATCTGGATCATACAGCCATTCATAATTTGTAAGAGGAGCACTACTTGTTGATAATGGACCGTTTCTTTCAATATAACTTGACAATGCCGCTGTTTTCTCGTCTTCCGTAGTTAATACACTTATCGAATTTTCTATAATATATTTACTTAAAAATGAATTAGCTATACACATTTCTTCAGTCTTCTCGGGGTCATTATCAATATACGTAAATAATCGCGAGACTAAAATAGGTGTAGGAATACCGTTAATATTTTGCATAATATGAATATTGAATCCTTTTTTATTAGTTACATCTTGGTATAGTATAAATTGAATATATATATTAGGGTTTGTAGATTTAACAAATATATTATTCGAGTTATCTTTTACACCTGTGCAAAATGAAAATTTTGGATCATCTTTAATTAGGGGGCTTTTACACGAAACATATAATCCATTAAAATTTGAAAATAACGAATTATATCTAGTAAATGTTGATTCGTTAATATTAATGTTAAAATTAGATAATAATATATAAGTAATATTTTTAGTTAGTGCGCAACAATTACTATTATCTTTTTCAGGTGGTTTAAAAAAGTCAAGAGAAACATTACCTGTATTATTACATACATTAGTCATTACTGGATTAATATTTATATCACGGGCAACTGAATTATTAATACTTATGATATTCTGACATACGGTATTTGGTTTAGTAAAATTACCCATATTAAAGTAAGGCTTTTCTGGACTACTTGTATCATTGTTATTTATTAACGAAGCGCATGTTGGATTATCAGAATATGGATTACCTTTCTCTGGTAAACTGGTAATATCGCCTAATTTAGTTGAATATATACTAAAACTGGTATTATCTATACTTCCTGTTCCTCTAGTAGAAGTACTATCATTATTTATCTTATTATCTAAATAAACATCAGCAGAATTTTTACCAGTTATAGTACTACTATAATTATTAGTATAATAATTAGAATTAGGATTTGATAAATCATATGTAGAAGTATTCGATTTATTAAGTGGTTTCATTAGAGAATCATAATATTGTGTATCCGGGTTATAATCTCTTGGTTTAACTAATTTAAAATTACTATCATAAAAATAATATCCTAAACACGCTTGAACTTCTTTAAATTTAGATACATTATCACTTGTAAGTTGAGCTACTCCTGTTGTATTACCTGTTATAAGCATATCATAATTATTTAAAATATCTATCATCAAAGGAATACCAAAAGGTATAGATCTATCTGCATCTAGAAATAATGGACATTTACTTGAAGGAAATTTATTTAAATTGACACCTTTAGTTGAATTTACACATGCGCATGTTTTATCACCATAATTTAATATTTTATTCATATTTAATGGTTTTTTATATACTATCTCAAATTTACAAAGATAGTTTATAAATAAAGCATGTTTAATACTTTTAATTTTAGTTACTTCTGTAACAGCAGGTGTATTAAATCGTATATCGCCAACATTAGATAAAGTTCTAAAATCAGTTTGATTAAATGGAATAAAACCAAAGTTTATATTAATATAATTATATGTATCGGTATTCGTATTCCAAAATGATTCAGCTAGAACATTGTTATCTTTAATAAACATAAATAAATAATCATTCGTATTTAAAATATCATCATCAATTTTAATTTTTTTATAATCATAATTTAATCCACTTGTAGTATTATCTTCTTGGTCATTAAATTTGATAGGTGTCATTGTTTTAGTATCATTGATAACACATCTTGAATTTGTATAATCCCAGATCCATTTATTACCAACTAATCTCGTACAGTTATTATTATACAATTGTTTAGCACACATATCGGTCATATATTTATTACAAGCTGAACCACCATTAGTATTAAATTTATTAGAAGTAACTTCTAATATATTATCAAACGATTTATCTGTAGAATTTTTGATATTTAATACAATGTCTGTTTTAGTAATATCTGTTTTTATTTTTTTTATATTTTCACTAGTCAATTCCATAGTATCTATAATATTTGGTAAACTAACATTAATCCTATTATTAAGAAGTAATGGTGAAGTATTAGCTGATGCGACAGCTGATTCTAATTTCCCATAATTCCCCGTTCCATTTGGATCAATATTATTTGCATCTGGTAGAGTTCTACAAAGTGCTTTCATTTGATTTGTATAAATAGTATCACCATTTATAGTATCAGTTTTATTTACTAGAAAATCGTGAATAGTTTTGCGTAAAACTATATCTGGTTTAGAAGGATCCCACAACTGTTGTCTTTGATTATTTGAATCAATTCCTTGTGAAACTAATATATTACCCATTATATTATATTATAAAATAAAAAAAAAGAAAACTAAATATTTAAATATAAAAAATAAAAAATAAAATTAGTTTATAAAAAAATCTAAATATACATATATGAGTATATTTAAATATATTGAAAATTTAGCACCATTCGGAATAGAAAATCAAGAAAATCAAGAAAAACTAATAGAAAGTTTTTTAGGAATAGGCGGTGGTAATAAACAAACATTAAATGCAAGATTAAAATCAAGACGAGATATGACTCAAAATACTAGTATTTCTGATGAGTTAATTATGAGTAATACCAATAATTTAGTAAATACTTTGGTAAATGATGTTATTGTTGCGAATGATATATTTATTGTAAATAGTACTCAGGCTGTTAATGAAATTATTATAGATAGTGTAGAATGTGCTGGTGATATAAATATATCTAATATAAAACAAACAAATATTATTACGACTGAAATGAAGAATGAAGTGAGAAATAAAGTTATTACAACTATTATATCAAATATATCAACTAGTATAAAAGATACTATTACTAAACAACAGCCCTCGAAAGATTATATAGGAGCAATAATAGATAAAAACAACGCAGCTCTCTCTGAATTTAATAAAGCAGGAAGTGATGAATTACAAAAAATGAAAGATACAGTCAGAGCTGCCGCAAGTGGTTTTTCATCAGGTGGTTTTTCAATAGGAGGAGGTAATAGTCAAACAGCAAATGTTAATATGGATTTAGCTACATCTGTTGCTCAAACATTAGGAATCAGTACAAGTGTAACTAAAACTTCACTTAATAATATAACAAATAATGATGCTTTTAGTACTAAAGTTAATAATTTTATTAGTATGATTAATAACATATCTGCTGAAAATATGATTGAAATATCAAAACTTAAATGCGGCGGTTCATTTAATTTAACCGATATAGAACAAATGAATGATATTCAAGCTACATTTGAAAGTTCATTTGATAATGAAGTAATTACAACTATATCTAAAACAATTACAACAAATATATCAAATGCATATACATCTTTCTATGATGCGATAGATATTGCCGCTCAAACCCAACCAGAAGAACTAACAGCGAAACAATATGATCTGGCTGAATCTATGCACTTGTTAACATTGTATCACTTATGCGCAACTGATACACCTGAAGCACTTGAATTAAAATGTGCTATAGAAAAACGTTTAATTGAACTTGGTGAATCTAATCCTAATGTTCCTTCTTTATCTGACGAATGTGCTCAATTCGCACCGGTTGTTGCACCAGTTGTTACACCAGTTGTTGCTCCACCAGTTGTTGCTCCACCAGTTGCTGCTCCACCAGTTGCTGCTCCACCAGTTGCTGCTCCACCAGTTGTTGCTCCTTCAGATACATTTAGTTTATTTAAACCACCATATTTATATTTTCTTATAGGCGGTCTTTTATTTTTAATATTAATAGTAGTATTATTATTATCTTCAAAAAAAACTCCAGATTTTAGAGGTTATAATAGTCGCAATTATGGTCGTTATGATTATTAAAACTTTCATACAACGATATATCTTATTGATATATCGTTATCATTACAATCTAATGTTATAACTAAATTATCACTACATAATATAGTTGGTTTTGTAATAATTGTATCAAAATGCTTACGAATAATAATTAGATTATTTATATTATTAATTCTACACATTGTAATTTTTATTTTTTTTATATTATTATCAATGTCTAACAAAATACCTTCATTCTTATATGATATTTTTCTATATATATCAGTATCATCATTAAAATTAGATACTTTTATTTCAAAAATAAAAAAATTACTTTCAACTTCACTATTTGAACATATTGTATTATTAACATTGGATAATTGATAACTCATGTATATATATATATTATAAAATTAATATATATTAAAAAGTAAGCATTTATAATTATTAATAATTAGGTGGCGTGGCAAACATCTTATTATCAAATGTAATTAAGTTACAACAACAGTTTAATAATCCTTCATTATTTTGCGTGAATTCAATATATATATCATCATTCTTAAATATATTAGTATCATTCTCTATAAAATCATGTGAAATAATATATGTTTCTTTAATAAATCTATATACAGTTATTTTGAGTATATAACTTTTTATTGTATTATATTGAATGTTATCATTAGTTGTTATTAATTTACAGAATTTATAAAGTGAAATTTCTCTAAATATTTTCTTTGTAGAATTTTTAAATAATATAGTTAATTCAAATATACATTGTATAAAATCAGAATTATCTTTATTATTAAATATTATATTAATTGGATTAATAGACATTTACTATAATATAGTCCAAGTTTTTAAATTAAATACTTATAATTCCATTATTTACTGTAATCTTTTTAGTAAATTCATTTTTTACAATAACATTATGAGAGATATATAATATTATTTTATCATTAAATATTTCTTTGATTTTTCTACATAATTTTAAAGCCAAATCTTCATTTAAATTCTCATCAATTTCATCAAATAATAATATTGTATACAGTGGATTACGTTTTATTATATATACGAGTCGAGCTATTAATAATCTTGAAAATTCACCAGCACTTAATTTATTGATAGTAATTAATTTATTTTCATTTAATATAGTATCTATATTAGCAAGTTTTAATGAATACATAATTAAATCAATATCTGGATTCATTTCATAATTAGATATTATATTATATAACATTCCATCGTAAATACTTTTATGATTCGGTAAAGTTAAGTATGTTTGACTATTTATAATATCTATATTTGGTTCTATCTGATAATTATCTATTTTTAAAATACCTTTCAAAAAGTATAATAATGATGTTTTTCCACTACCTGATAAACCATCCACTAATATATGTTCATTTTTATAAATATAAATTGGTTCTTTCAGAATTAAATGAGGATTACTATGTGATAACCGAGTAATAGTTATTTTATTAATAATATTATTTGATTTAGGTATAGGTTCAATAGTAAAACTATTTAAATAATGTATTTTAACCTCAATTTTATCATATTTAAATTTATTTATATAATAGAAATTTACTTTATTAATCACAAAATTAATATCGTTCAATATTATAAAATAAGAGATGAAATTAAAAGCATTCAATTTCTTAAGATAGATTAAAATAATCATCAAAATAACTATGAATACTAATGAGTTTATATGAACATTATATTTATTATTTTTATCGCCAATTAATCTATAATTATTGTATAATGATGTATAATTTTTAATTAAATATTCTTTATTCACATTATTATTAATTAATAAATTCTTTGAATTTACTACATAATTTCTTAGATGATATTCGTAATCAATACATTTTTCATGTAATTTAACATCCTGTACTATTTTTTTATCATTATATATCTTTATAATGCTATATAGTATTATAAATAAGAATATTAATATTAAACTATTACTCTCTTTAGTTCTACTAATCGTTAATGCAATAATTACCAAAGTTACTAATTTAAATGGAATTTCATTTTTTACTTTAATATTCATTATATAATTTTCAATATTATCATTCAAAGTATCTAAAGAATTGAAATATCGTATCAAATCCAAATTAAGTAATTCTGTTTTTGAAATATTTATCATTCTATCAATATAATATTTTGTATTCGCAATACTTATTTCTTCTATTAAATTAATTCTAATATTAATTGCATATTTTTTAATTGGTATATTTATTCCAAGTATAAATAATAGTATTATTGAATAGTTCTTCAATTTATCCATATTGTCTTGAATAATATACATAAAATATAATAATACCCAGAAGAATAAATCTTTTGAGAATGCATTTAGTATTGAAGAATATATAAATTTTTTATATAAAACTGTTAGATTATATTTATTTAATAATAATTTTATATGATTTTGAATAATAGTCATTTATAATAGTTTATATAATATATTACGAAAATATATAAATAGTTAAATTGATATTATATTAATGGAACATAATTCACAAAAAAATGGTTTATATGACTCGCTAATGAAAATAGTTCGTTCTAAAAGTGAACCAGTTATTGAACCTCTGACCGAACCTCTGACCGAACCTCTGACCGAACCTCTGACCGAACCTCTGACCGAACCT
>Ga0129324_10002653_pt1 | contig 10852 bp, 9 predicted proteins | sample CPBDNA_7_FD_96879 | JGI IMG/M metagenome (GOLD analysis project Ga0129324, IMG submission 96879) | Freshwater to marine salinity gradient microbial communities from Chesapeake Bay, USA - CPBay_Spr_15_0.2_DNA | ecosystem: Environmental > Aquatic > Marine > Coastal | place: USA: Chesapeake Bay... | reverse complement strand
ATTGTTAGAATTTTCTAAAATATTATTTGGATTTTCTAAAATTTTATTAAGAGCCAAATTTATTTTACTGATATCATTTTTTAATTCTCTATTTTCTTTTACGCTCAATTCTATAAACTTTTGTTGCTCATCTAATCTCTTTTCTAATAGTTTAGAATTAGAAAATGTTTGATTGGATTGAAATATTTTTTCTAAAATTTTTGTAACAGAGTTTTTAATCATTTTAATGATAGTTAAAAAATTATGTTTAATTTTTAAGTTGTTATCTAAAAATACTAATATTTTTTCTATAAAGTTAAAAGTACTATCTATAAATAAATCGAACTGATTTTTTTCGAAAATCAAAAAATCATCTTTTTGAAGAATATTAGACCTAAAATTTGAAATTTTAGCTTCTAAAGCTTTACTATCAGTAAGAATATTTTTTATAGAATTATCAAAGTTCATAAATACAACTACAGGTTTATTTGTTTATTATGGAATGTCTAGTTTAAAAAAATTGCTAATTGACTCATCTTTTGGGTACAAAATATTAAATAATATCTATCTAAACTTTTTAAGACCAGTGATTTGTAAAAAGAATAAAAAAAGAAATAAAAAATTTGTTGAAAAATAACGCCAAAATAATCTTCTAGGTTCAGTAATTAATCTTATCAACCATGCTAAACCCAAGTATTCAAAAATCTTATTGGGCAAAATTTTGTTACCTGACAAAAAATCTGCGACCGCACCAATACCAATCATTATACATTTAAGATTTTTTTTATGGTCATGCATCCATAGTTCTTGTTTTGGACAACCTAAACAAACAAATAAAATATCTAGTTTAGATTTGTTAATTTCTTTAATAATTTTTTTTCTCTCTAGTTGTTTTAATTTTCTAAATGGAGGGGAGTAACTATATTTAATTTTTAATTTTTTGTATTTTTTTTTTAAATTAATTTGAATTTTTTTTAAGTTTTTATTTGTAGATCCATAAAATCCAACTTTAATATTATTTTTATTTGCTAGTTCGCATATTTTTTCAGTTACATAATAACCTGGTAAATGTTCTGCATTTTTTGAACCAAGTAATCTTAATGCCCAATAGATAGGTCTTCCATCTGCTAATGCTAAATCTGCAGAATTATGTGCTTGTTTAAATTTTTTATCTTTAAAACTTTCTATGCAACTATGAACATTTGAAATACATATATAATGTGCTTTTTTATCTTTATGCCAATATAGAATCTTCTTTAAAAGATTAGAAAGACTAATGTTATTAATTAAATAATTAATTATCCTAATTTTCATTATTTTTTATTGCCTCTTCATAGATATTTATAAGTTGTTTATAATTAATTTCTGATGAATATTTATTATTAAATTCTTTATTTGCGTTTAATGCTATTTGATCACATTCTTTTGGATTATTTAAGATCCATTTAACTTTGTCTATTAAATCTGATTTATTGCCAGGTTCAAACAATATCCCATTAAATCTATCTTTAATTATACTTTTTATACTTCCAATATTAGAAGCTAGAACCAATGTGCCTTCTCTAAATGCCTCTAAAATTGTCATTGGAAAACTCTCATACCACTCTGATGGAAAAACTAAGAACTTTGATTTGCTTATAAACTTATTAACTTCATCTCTGGGTAAATTGCCATGAAGCTTGATATTGTTGAATTTTTTTTTTTTTACCTCATTATATAAAGGTCCATCACCCAGTATATCAAGATTAATATCAATTTTCTCAAAGGCTTTAATAAGTGATAATATTCCTTTCTCTTTGGAAATGCGTGATGCAAATATTGCATTATTTTTTTCTGAAATAGGTTGAATTGTTTTATTAGTCGAATTCAAAAAGTTAGGTTTAATAACGAGTTTATTTTCAGGAATTACGTGTTTAGAAAATTCTTGTTTAGTAAACTCTGTGTGAGTAATAAATTTTGATACGTTTTTAAGTAGATCTTTCCTTTTATTTATAAATTTAGAAATAATAAAGGATCCAATGTGTGAATCTTTAAAGTATCCATATTTTTTTCTATCCTTATTAAACAGACCAAGCTTTTCCCAAATTAACCTGTAATTATGAAGTGTCATAATGATTGGAACATTTTTTTTTTTAAAAAAATCAAATACTGAATATGTCCATAAAGGAAATATATTGTGAATATGGACGATATCTGGATTGTTAAATTTCAAAAACTCTTTATTTAAAATCTCAACACTTTTATGAGAATAAGAAATATTTTTAAAAGTAATAAACTTGTCTTGAAAAGATATTAACTCCTCAGAATTATCTCTAATTAATTGATTAACTTCATGATTTTGCGATCTTAATAATTTTGCCTCTTCATCTACAACGGAGTCTTCTCCCCCAAAATATCTGTATTTATTATGAATTTGGAGTATTTTCATTTCAATTGATACTAATAGATATAAAAATAAAGGATATGAAAAAAAAAAAGATTTTATTATCGGCTTATTCTTGCGAACCAAATAAAGGTTCAGAACCTGGTATCGGCTGGAATTGGGCAATTCAATTATCAAAAATGGGATACATTGTAAAAATTGTTACAAGACAAAATAATAAAAAAATAATTGAGAAAAATTTAAAAAAATTTCCTTCGTTGAAAAAAGAAAATTTTTATTATTTTGATTTACCAAAAATTGCGCAGATATTAAAAAAAAAAATTCCTGGAGGAGTATATTTTTATTATTACCTATGGCAATATTTTCTTTATAAAAAATTAAAAAAAGAAAACTTTATTAATGACATAGAAATAATTCATCATCTTACATTTGGGGTATTCAGAATTCCAAGTTTTTTATGGAAATTTAATAAAAGATTTATATTTGGTCCTGTAGGAGGATATGAATTAATGCCGAATGGTATTTTTAAAGAATTAAAATTTAAAAATAAGATAATTGAAAGTTTGAGAATATTTTCAAATTTTTTTTTTATCAAGTTTGATAAAAATTTAAAAGAATGTGTTAAGAATTCAAATCTTTTTTTTGTAAAATCTACAGATACAAAAAAAAATTTAAGAAAAATTTATAAAAAAAAAATTGTTCAAAATTTTGACATTGGGACAAATTCCATATTTAAAAGAAAAAAACTAAATAAAAATAAAATTAAAATATTGTTTGTTGGCCGTTTATTATATTGGAAAGGTGTTGATATATTAATTGACGCATTCAACTCTGCAATAAGAAGAAATATTGACTTAAGATTAACCATATGCGGAATAGGTGAAGAGCTAGAAAGTTTAAAAGAAAAATCTTTTAAATTAAAAATTAATCATAAAATAAAATTTATTAAATCAAAACATAATAAGATTAAAAATGTATATAATTCACATGATTTATTTATATTTCCAAGTTTACATGACTCAAGTGGAAGTGTTTTATATGAAGCATTATCTAGTTCTTTACCTGTAATATGTCTTGATACTGGAGGACCAGCGGACATTATAAATGATACATGCGGTATAAAAATACCTGTAAAAAACGAATATAAAAGAGAATTTTATATAAAAAAAATATCTGAGGAAATTGTAAAACTATGTAAAAATAAAAAAAATTATAATAAGTTATCTAAAGGTGCTTTCGCTAGAGCTAAATTATTATCCTGGAAAAATACAGTTCATAACGTCTACAAAACTATTTAATTTTTTTTAATATCAAATTTGATTTATTAGTTAAATATCTTAATAAAATTTGACTAATATCATTTTTAATCTTTCTTGAACTTTTATTTGAATTAATAAAAAAAATATCTTTTTTATTTTTTAAATTTTTTTGATATTTGATTAGATTTTTTTTAACTAAATTTTTTGATAACTCATTTGATCTTTTCAAAATAGTATCAGATTTAGCATCTAAATATATTGACAAATCAGGCTTTGGAAAAATCTTAAATAATAATTTAAGGAACGAAATATGAAAAAATATTCCATATCTATGAGGGTCAATTATCACATCTATATGACTTCTGTCACTTATTATCAAAGTGCTTTTTACCTTTAAAAAAAATACTTTCAAAAAATAAAATCTTAAAAATTTAAAAAATAAAAATAATATTTTAAGAAAAGAAAAAAAATAACCATACGACTTAAGATAAGGAATAACCTTTTTTTTATTTTGTTTAGTTTGTAAGGTAAATAAATGATAAATAATTACATTTCTGAAAAAAAATCTAAAATTACTATTTTTTAGTTTATCAATTTGCAAAGATTTACCTGAGCCATCAACGCCAAGAAATGCAATATGAAAACCTGTTTGGTATTTGATTCTAAAAAAAAATCTTTTAATCTCATTTAAAAAACTTATATTTTTATTAGATGAAATTATCTTTCTTAAATATTTAGTTTGATTTAAAAATAAAAATAAATTTTTTGATTTTAGAATATTTAAAATAAATTTTTTTTCATTATGATTAAAAAAATTATTATGAATAATAAAACGTTTATTTTTTTTTAAGTATTTGAAACTTTCATTATTTATGTCTCCTTTTAATATTTTCTTTATAAAATAATAATAAAAATTATCTCTGTTATTTAATCTAAAATAAAAAACATTTTTAGATTTAGCTTTAATTTTTTTTAAATATGAAAAATTAATTAAATTAATACTATTATATACATAATAATTACAAAAATCTAAGGTAATATTAAACAGATCATTATTTATTTTTTTAGTTAAGACAAAATAAAAAGAGTTATATTCATGTTGTAGAATATTAACTATTTTAAGATTTCTTTTTTTAGCAAAGTTTTTTATTAAATTTTTTAACTCAGAACTATTTTTAAAATCTAAAAACAAATCAATATCAGATTTAATTTTATTTGGAAAATTAGTTAGATTTCCTAATATTGCATAATCTATTTTTATTTTATTCAAATATTTAAAAAAAAAATAAATCTCTTTTTTTCTAAAATCAAAAACATTATTTTGATATTTGTTAAGCTTTGTCATGAATTTATAGAAAATATATTGTATAATTAATTTATATAATTAAACATAGATATTTAATAATAATATTTCTCGTTTTACATTGTATATTATTTATTTCTATGTAAAAAATTTTTTTAAGAATATAGAAAAAATTTTACATGTTTTTTTGATAATAATTATTTGAAAAACTAATTTTATAGATATATTTGCACATATTAAATTAAGATAATCATTCTTTTTAATAAATTTATTTGGGAGCGAAATAAAGTTTTAGCATCATATATGATTAAACATAAAATAAATATTTCTGAACTTATTATTTTATCATTAATATTTTTTAATTTATTTTTTGGTAACGCTTTTCACAATTTTGGAATAAGCGGTATTCCAATTAACGAAATTTTTTTAATCTTTTTTTTACTTTTAATAAAATTAAAAGAAATAATATATGAGATGATTGTCAAAATTAACTTTAAAAATATTTTTTTTTTAATTCTGATTGGTCTATTTTATATTTTTTTTTCTTTTATTGAAAAAGGGGTTTGGGCAATAAGGGATGGCCTCTTTATAATTGATATTTTATTTATTTTTGTTGGATATTATTTTATTAAAAAAATTGATGATTTTTTAAGACTTAAAAAATTTTTTATTCTAATTGCTAAATTATCATTTTTATATATTTTTTTTTATGTATTTTCGGATCAATTACATCATTTATCACCAAAAATAGTTTCATACTCCGGAAACGTTTACTCACTTTTTTTTAATTTTTTTACATTAAAATATATAATGTTATGGTCAGCATTAATTTTATATCTTTTTAAAGAAGAAGATAAATTCTTTTATCTTATTGCATCCTTTTTGTTATTATCATCTTCTGTAATATTATTTCAAAGTCGTGCTGTTTATATTTCTATATTTTTCTGTTTCGTTTTTTTATTTTTTCTAAAAAAAATAAAAGTAATTAATTTGTTATTTCTTTTATCACTATTTATTTTTTTTACCTCTTTAATTAATTTTTTTGAAATTGATTTAAATGAAAGGTTATATAAATTTAATATAAGATTTCTTTATCAACACTTTATATCATTACTTGTGCCATTTACAGATGTAATTATTGATAATGATTTTCAAGGGCAAGTTGGCACAGCAGAAGTTAGATTGAATTGGTGGAAATCTATTTTACAAAACTCGACAAGTAATATTAAAATTTTTTTATTTGGTGAAGGTTTTGGTGAACCGCTAATTAATTTTTATGCTACAGCTGATCATATACCTGTTCGAGAACCACATAATTCATATATTACATTTATCGGTAGAATTGGATACCTTGGGACCCTGGCTTGGTTTTTATTTCATATTAAAATATATAAAATTATTAAAAATACTTATTGTGATCATTCTTTGAAAGATAATGAAAAAAACATTTTTATTATAATCTTAATTTATTTATTGATTATAATTGTATCATCATTTGGGGACTCAATGTTGCAATACCCATGTTATTCAATACCCTTCTATTTTTTTATTGGTATTTGTCTAAAAATTAATGTTTTAATTAATTCAAAGAAAATTATTTAAAAGCTTAATAGTTACTTTTTTAAACTAGCTAAGTGTTTTGCACTAAAATTATACATTTTTGCCAATTTATCAATTATTTCATATTCTTTTGTTAAAAATTTTTTTAAATTTATTTTACTCTGATTACTTAAAAATTTTTTATTTTTTGCTACAATATTTTTTCTTGTGTGCTTATTATTTTTAATATTTAGTTTATTTTTAATATCTTCATTTAAATAATCTGTAACAAAAATTGCAAAAATCTGTTTTTTATTAATAAATTTAATAAGTTTTTTTAGATAATACTCAATATCATATTCTAGATGATGGATAGTTTTAAATTCCTTGGCAACTTTTAAATTTAATTTATCATTAATATAAAGTTTTTTTGCAATATTTTCTAAAGATTTATACTTTTTTAATATTTTATGTTCTTTTTTAAATCTGTAATATTCAACACCACTATTCATTAACTTTAACTGATAATTAAAAGCTGAGATTGATCTATCCAATGGGTTTCTAATTAAAATAACATATTTTGATTTTTTTTTAATAGGAGGTTTTTTAATGTGGATATCTGTTAATTTATTAAAATTTTTTTTTATTATTTCACTACTTTTTAATGCGTCTCTTAAGGTTCCACCCCCACATTTTCCTATATGTATGTAGATTAACTCTTTTTCATCATCATAAAAAAATGGAATGATTAAACTATATATAAATTTAAGAGAAGATGCTGTTTTTAAATAGAGAAAATTTTTTTTGATAAAAATCATGTTCTTATTTTTAAAAAATTTATAAAAAAACTAAACATAATTGAGCTAATAAGTATTTGATTTAATAGTATGCCAAACAAACTACCATGAAAACCGTAATTTTCTATTATATATCTTGATAAAATTAAAGTGACTATTGTAGGAACTAAATTTGAAAAAAAAATATATTTAGTTTCTGAGAGAGATTTAAAAGCTATATTAATCGGATATCTTAGAAAGATAAAGGGCAATGATAAACTAAGTATGATTAATGATAAATAATAATTCATAATTTCTTCACCAAATAACACATTTAAAATAATTTTAGAAAAAAGAATAATAAGTAATGTTAATAACAAAATATATTTCATGTTAATTTTGATAAAATTTATTACAAATATGAATATTGCAGTTTTATTACTTTTTATTTTACTAGTGATTTTTTCTGGCAGGATATTTTCTAGTATTTGATAAATAATATTTAATACCTGTATAATTGATTGGCAAGCTCTTAGAACGCCTAATGAAGTAGCTCCTAAAATAATGCCTGTATTTACCATCCATAAGTTATTTGATAGCCATTGAGCCACTGCTGTTACAGTTAACCATTTACCAATATCATAATTTTGCTTAAAGATTTTTTTAAAATTTCTTGGTAAATATTCTATTTTTAATAAAAATCTAAAATTAGATAAAAATCCCAAAAAGTAAGTTAGAGATAATATTTCAAAAACATTATTTAAATCTTTATTAAATTTATAATTAATTAAAATTAAAAAAAAAATACTTAAACTGTAAATGATTAAATCAATAAAAAAAATTTTTTTAAATTTTTTTTCACAATATAAAAGTTTTCTACTAAAATGATAAAATTGACTAGCACATACCATTAGAGTAAAGGATTGAATATATTTATCGTAAAACATTATGTCGATAAAAAAATAGTTTTGATAATGAAGGAAATTTAAAATTATAAATAATATTAAACAAAAAAAAATTTGAATTAAGAAGATTGAACTTACATAATTTTTTTTTTTGATTTGTGGTATAAAATAATATTTTGAAATTAGAGGTGTTAGTATTATTGAGTTTTGAATGGTATAAATAAGTAAATATACTAACCAAAAATAACTAAATTCTCCAAAAATCTTTAAATCAAATAACCTGATAATCAATAATCCTAATAAAAAATTAAAACCACTAAAAATAATTTGATCCAAAAAAGGATACTTAATATTTTTTAAATTACTTAAAATTTTTTTCATATTTAAAGATAACACTTATGAATAGCAGTTTATGTTTTGATTAATATATTTTAAAATTTCAATATGCTCACGAGCAATTAATTTTTTATTTTTATTTTTAACAAGTTTTAAATCTTGTTCTATTATCAAAATCTTTTCAAGTATGTAAAGTTTCAAATAAATATAAAAATTTTTTTTATTTATATTTAAATTTAAAAAAATATTACCTGTAATTTTTTTAATTATAAAAAAAAAAAAAAATAAAATAAATTTATTAATCGCTATCGAAAAGTAATTTTTTGAATTAATAAAAAACATTTTTCTTATATTTAATGTAATTGGATGCACGAACCAATTTAGAGCATCAAACGGAGTTATGGTTTGACTAAATTTTTCAAGATCAAAAATATAGATATCATTATTTTTTTTTAAGCAATTATAATGTACTAAATCACCATGATTTGGTGATATAAAAATATAACTTTGCTTTCTATTTAAGCTATTGAAAGTTTTGTTTATAATATTTTTTGCTTTTTTCATATTATATTTTTTTTTTAAATTTAGAATGTGTTTGGTAATACTAATTTTTTTTTTTAAATTAATTTTATTTTTATAAATACTATTAAAATCAAAAATACTTACTTTTTCACCTTTAATATATTCCATAACTATTTTTCTTGGTTTTTTGTTTAAACTATATGAATAAAGCTTAGGTGTATTAAAATAATTTTTTTTACCAAAATATTTATAACCCAAAATCTCATTTTTTAGGTACTTTATATTTTTGTCACTAAAAATTTTGTCTACAAGTATTTTATTGTTTTTTTTATAGATTATAATTTTATTTTTATCATTAATAATTTTTTTTATAATTTTCATTAGATTATTTCATCAAAACTTTTTTAAAATAAGAAGATTTTGTAGCTATGAAATTATATCCTTTATGTTTTATTTTTTTTACATAATTCAATTCATCAATTTTTTTAATTTGATTAATTTCTTGATAATCAAAATAATAAATAAAAAAATTTTTCTTCAATAAATATTTTGAATTTAAATGGAATTTATCACTTCCATGATCTTCATAAATTATTAAGCAATCTTTGTTTAGTGTTTTTTTTGCCCCTTTTATGGCATTTATTTCATTTCCCTCTACATCTAATTTAATCACATATTTTTTTCTTTTTTCATTTGATAAAATGTTATCAATTGTGTCAATTTTTATTATTTGATAATTAATTTTTTTATTACTGCCTTTGTGCATTGAGGCTCCAACATTTGATGTTTCATTGCTGTAATAAATTTTAGAATATTTTTTTTTTTCTCCTATTCCTATATTTGAAACTTTAAATCTATTTTTATTATCTAGCATATTTTTTTTTAGGTAGTTATAATTTGACTTTAAAGGTTCTAGTGCAATTACCTCTTTTTTATTATATTTTTTTGAGGAAATTAAAACACTCCAATATCCAAAATTTGCACCAACATCCATAAAAAGGAAATTTATTTTTTTTAATTTTTGTAATAAAAATTCTATTTCAGGTTCATATTTATATTTGGGGTAAATAAGTCTATTATAATATGGGTCTTTTAGTAAAAAACTAAAGTTTGTGTCTGAATTTAATTTAATTTTAACAATTTTTTTTTTTGAGACAAATAGAGTAATAATTCCATTGAAGTTGTAAAAATACTTAAAGTTAATATATCGAGTAATAAATCCAGATAAGTAAATTAATTTATTTATTATCATTTGGATAATTAATCGCCTTTAAATTTGATAAGTGCATAAAAAGTTTTAAATATAATGTATAAATCTAACCCTACATTCCAGTTATTTAAATACCATAGGTCAAATTCCATTCTTCGCTTCATAAGATCAGAATTTGGTGTGGCCCCTCTATGTCCATTTACTTGAGCCCAGCCAGTTAAACCTGGATTACATTTGTGTCTTTTAAGAAAACTATCGAATAAAACGGAATAATAAATATCATGTTCTACCATATGGGGTCTTGGTCCAACAATAGACATATCACCTTTTAAGACATTCAAAAACTGAGGTAATTCATCGATGCTAAATCTTCTTAAAAACAAGCCTATTCTTAAAAGTCTTTTATCATTTTTTATGACTTGTTCAGTTCTATCAAAATTAATTTTTTTTAAAGATCTAAGTTTATAAATTTTAAACCTTCTTCCGTCCCACCCTGTTCTATTTTGAATAAATAATATAGGTCTTCCATCTTCTATCAAAATTAAAATAGAGGAAACTATTAATATTGGAGAAGCAATGATTAAAAAAATAATTGAAAAAAACTTATCAATTAAGATTTTTAAAAAAAGATTTACCCCAT
>Ga0129324_10002652_pt1 | contig 10852 bp, 14 predicted proteins | sample CPBDNA_7_FD_96879 | JGI IMG/M metagenome (GOLD analysis project Ga0129324, IMG submission 96879) | Freshwater to marine salinity gradient microbial communities from Chesapeake Bay, USA - CPBay_Spr_15_0.2_DNA | ecosystem: Environmental > Aquatic > Marine > Coastal | place: USA: Chesapeake Bay... | reverse complement strand
CCTTCTTTGTCTGCTGCTGGAACAAACTCGAACCCTTTAATAACTGGAACAATGTCTGATTGCTCCAAAAGGCTCTTTTGAAGAGCCATCATAACGGCTCCGACTGCTTGATCTGAAAGTTTCATAGTATTCTCCTACCATCTAAAGTTATTTTTATAGAATTCTACCAGTTTTGGTATCTCTTCGTTAAATGTTTTTTGCGGTTTCCACCCCAAAGAACGTAATTTGTCGTCATTAAGTGCGTATCTAACGTCCTGACCTTCTCTTTTGTGCCCTAAGTCAACATAATCAAGCCAGTTTGCTTCTTTGCCGTGGAAACATTCGATAATTTTCTTTACTGTTTCCCTGTTTTCTTGCTCGAAACCACCAGCAACGTTGTAAATCTCGTTTGTTTTCCCATTATTTATGATACTTATGACCGCATTTGCCGTGTCTTCAGCGTGTAACCAGTTACGAACCGGCTTTCCTTCGTCGTGAAGTCTAATCTTTTTATCTCGCTGTAAAAGTTTAACTGATAATGGGATAAGTTTCTCTGGATATTGATATTCTCCATAGTTATTTGTTGGACGAAAGATAATATATTCTATTCCATAGGTTCTTGCCCAAGCAGTAATCAACATATCTGCCGCTGCTTTGGATGCTGAATAAGGATTACTTGGATTTAGGTGGTCTGTTTCATAGTGTTCGCCTTCTACAATGTCTCCATAGACCTCATCTGTGCTAAAATGGAACAAAATCGGGCGACTATCCACGTTATTTGGCTTTGCTTTGATCAAATCAAGGAGATTTTGGACCCCATTTATGTTTGATTTTAAGAAGTCTTTGCTATCAATAATGCTGTTTCCAACGTGTGTTTCGGCTGCTATATTGATTACATAGTCGCAATCTGGTAAATATTTAAGGTCTGCAATATCACTGCGGATAAAATCGAAGTTATCTCCCCACTTTTCAAAGAAATAACCAACCAAATCTTCATTAGCAGCATAAGTAAAGTTGTCGATACCAAGCACTTTCCAGCCCAAATCAAGGCATTTTTTAGTAACGTGTGAGCCGATAAAGCCCAGACAACCTGTAATAACAACTAGTTTCACTTAGTCACCTTTTTCAATTCTATGACTATCGCTGTCAAAGTGTTGTGTTGAAAACTCAAACAATTCTGTATCTTCTAGAGCTAGCATTTGATGGCGGAGACCCCTGTATACATGGAAATTGTCTCCTCGCTCTAGAATCAATTCTTTTGCTTTATCAATATTGTCTCCGTCAGAGTACTTAACCAACATCTTGCCTGACTGGATATAAAATACTTCATCTTTAAGCTTATGATAGTGCCAAGAACATCGCTTTCCTTTTACAAAGTAAAGCAGTTTTCCGCAATACTCCTCATTGTTAACAATCCATTTTTCAAATCCCCAACCTTTAGGAACAAATTTCATTGGCAAAGAAGTCTCCATCTTTAATCCCCTTATCATCTATATAAATGTCGCCGCTTGGCTTACCTAAAATTAACTGATGGTATTTAACACCCCACTCTTTTAGTTGCTCCTCTGTCAAAGTATAAAAATCTTGAATCGCTAATTGAGGATTGTTGTTGTGCCTTCCCATTCCTCTGGCAGTGTGAAAAACAATAACATTTCCTTCGTCATAAAGCTTGTTGATAAGTTCTATTCTACCCAAATAGGGGAAACATTTGTCATAATCATCATTTATTTTTTTATCACAAATTGTACCATCAATATCAAAAACATATTTCATAATTTTTCCAACACCTTCGTTGTTGAATAACCGTCAATGTAGTTAAAAATTTTAACTTCACATAAAGTATTTCCAACAACAGTATCGACTGTATAATCCCCACCCTTAACTACTATATCAGGTTCTATGTGTTTTATTAAGTCAAGAGGCGTATCTTCATCAAAAACATGTACTTCATCAACATATTTACAAGAAAGGAGCATAAATTCTCTATCTTTTTGTGGAAAAATTGGTCTTGAAGAACCCTTTAATTGTTTAACGCTTGAGTCGCTATTGAGACCAACAATTACATATCCCAAAGACTTACAATATTTTAACAACTCAAAATGTCCTCGATGTAAAACATCAAAACATCCATTTGTAAAAATCTTTTTCATACGACACTCACACCTCTTTTTTGTACAACCTTTGTCGCACATTGATTAGCAAATTTAATCGCATCAACTATGTCCTTGGTCCTAACATACTCATAGCACAAACCAGAAACAAATGTATCTCCTGCACCCGATGTATCCTTAACTTCTACGGTTGGAACTGAATAGATATTATTTTGAAATTCGGAACCATACTGACCCTTGGTAAGAATTACCTTTTTCTTTAAAGTGTCTGTAAAATTTTCTCTGTTGTTTTCATATTCTTTGTGATTGAGTTTTATGAAACTAAACCCCTCTGCCCAATCAGACAAAAGCCTTTTTGTATCAATAAAGGTTGTGCAGTGCATTTGAGAAATAACCTTTAAAACCTCTTCCGACATAAACCCCTTATTGTAGTCTGATACAACTACAGCATCATAATGTTTGAAGTCTATTTCCTCTAGTTGTTTAAGAGATAAATTTCCATAAGAATTGTCATTCTCATCGACACGCAAAAACATGTGATTGGTTCTATTGTCCATGTATCTTGTTTTTGTTATCGTATCCTTGTTTTGGTTAGTAATTAAATCAACCTTTGCCCCTAAAGACACAAGATTCCTTTCAACATTTTTTGCCATCCCCCAAGTCTCAACAGTGTTAATCAACCTAAACACAGGTACGGGGGCGTCTGGACATAAACGGCTGCAATCTCCGTAATGAAACACATCTTTGCAGCTTTCACCAAAAACTAATATTTTCATCGAGTTAAGAACCTTCTGCCGGTTTTTACTTGTTGTCTCCAGTATTCTAACAGATCTTTCATTGTTTTGTCAAAAGAAATTTGTGGTTCCCATCCGGTATGCTTTTTAAATTTTGATGTATCGGGAACCTGAAGGTCTGCATCAATTGGGCGGAGACGGTCAGGGTCAACCTCTATCTTGATGTCTTTTATAGTAGATAATGAAATGAGATGTTCTAGCATTTCTCGAACAGTGCAGGTATAAGATCCCCCAATGTTATAATACTCTCCAGCTTGTGGATTCTCTGTGACCAATAAATAATAAGCTCGTACTGCATCTCTAACATCAGACCAAGTTCTAAGTGAATCTAAATTACCTACTTTAATAACGGGAGGAATCAGTCCCTCTTCAATCATTGCAATTTGTTTTGCGAATGTTGACTCCGCAAAAACATCTCCCCTTCTTGGTCCTGTATGAGTAAACATTCTGGTTGTCATCACTGTCATACCGTATGCTTCTCCATAGAATCTTCCGACCAAATCTGTACCAACTTTTGAAATTGCATACGGGGAAGCTGGATGGAACGTTATGTCTTCATGAATTGGTAAAAACTCTTTTGGGACTCTACCAAACACTTCTGAAGATGCACAAACATGGATCACAGGATTTTGTCCAAGAACCCTGATAGCTTCTAACACCTTTGCAGTACCAAGCACATTTGTTTCTAGTGTTTCTAGGGGGGCAGAAAAGCTTGTTTTTGGGTAACTTTGTGCTGCCAAGTGAAATACATAATCAGGCTTTGATTCTTCAAAGCATGTTAACAAAGAAGCCAAATCATTAATATCGGCATTTAAAAGATGTATCCTTTCTTTGTTGTTGATTAGTGGCATAAGATGCTCGATGTTGTCCATCTTATCATTCCAACGCACTAATCCATAAACTTCCCAGTCAGTATTCTCAAGCAGATAATCTGCCAAATGAGAACCAACCATGCCTGTAATTCCTGTAATAACTGCTTTCTTCATTTGTCTCACTTAATAGAATTTAATTTATTGCACAAGTAAACTATATCTTCTTTGCTTAAATCTGGATGGTTTCCAATATAGAGTCCAAAATCGTGAATGTAGTCAGATACTTTTAGGGATCCTACAACTTTATATCCATACCTTTCCAAATATGGTTGCCTAGCTTGGTTTCCACCGCCTGCTGTTCCGATCCTGTATTCTACACTCTCTTGCTCTAAGACTTCGCAAACCTGTTGCATTTTATTATTTTCTTCATTTAATATCAGAGGCAATGCATAGTTGCTACTACCCTCAACATTATAACCAGTATAATATAATGAATCATCTAGATGCGCTAACCATGTATTTAGGTTTTCTTGTCTTTTTTCGATATTGTAATCTAATCTCTTAAGCTGCTCCAACCCTAAGACAGCATTAATTTCTCCAGATCGCATGTTGTATCCGGGGACAGCAAAAGTAAAAAGAGGGTTAACGTCCGGTTTTGCATATTTATCATGCGTCTCTTGTGATGCTTCTCTAGTCATTCCGTGGGATCTAAACATACAAGCAAGTTCGTATATTTCTTTATTATTTGTACAAAGCATGCCACCTTCGATGGTTGTCATGTGATGACCAAAGTAAAACGAAAAACAAGACATATCTCCATAAGATCCAATCTTTTGGTCTTTATATGTAGCTCCATGTGATTCACAACAATCTTCAATTAAAAGTAGATCGTGCTTGCGAGCCAAGTCAATTAATTGATCGTTGATGCCATTGAATCCCAAAGCGTGAACAAGAACAATTGCTTTTGTCTTTTCATTGATAGCCTTTTCTATGTTCTCTGCTGTGATAGCCATTGATCGCAAATCAACATCGACAAATACTGGCAAAAAACCTGTATTGATAACTGAAGAAATATCAGACACCCATCCAATTGGTGGTACAATGATTTCTCCTTTCTGACCTTTTAGTTCTCGTACAATCGAAGTCGTAATGTAGTTTGATGCTGCACCAGATCCAACCATGACGCTGTACTTTACACCCAGCCAATCAGACCAAGCTTGTTCAAACTCTTTTACTTTTGGACCATTTGTAAAGCGATTAGTATTTAAAACAAAATCGGCAATGACCTTTTTGTCTGACTGTGTAATATTATCATTAATTAAAGGAAATTTGTGTAAACTCATTAATCACCCAGAATTCTTCTTTTAAGTTTAATTTTAGTATTATCGACAATGTTTTGTACTGCTACATCTCCATATTTCTTTTGTATCTTTGATAAGAACTTAGGAGAAGTATGATATTCATTGTAAGCATTATCTCTAAATCTTAGAATCTCAACGTTACTTAAGTTTTCGTTGCTTGCAGGAAATGTTTCGTAAGAATGCCACGAGTAAGCTTCGTAGCTTTCAGGCATTTCTATTCCATTCTTGATACTGTCCTTGTACAATTGGCTTCCGGGAAGTGGCATTGAAGCATAGAAATTCGCCATAGCTGGTGCTAAATCAATTGCCAAATCCAAAGTCTTTTTCATGCTCTCCATAGTGTCTCCCGGAAGACCAAAGATAAAATTGCCGCCTACATTAATGTCAGCTTCCTCTACTTGTCGAACAACATCGTGAATGTCAACGTCTTGGAATTTACCTTTAGATACTTCTAGTCTAACATTCCTGTCTCCGCTTTCAATACCTAAGCCAAGCCAACGAATACCTGCATCTCTAACAAGCTTTAGAATCCCCGGACGACGGATTGTATCAATTCTAGAATATGCCCACATTCTTAGCTTTTCACCATAACCACGCTCGATTAAACCTTCGCACAATGGAATATAGTATTTTGGGTTAAGCAAAAACATTTCATCAATAATCCTAACATTGTATACGCCCATCTCAATTAGCTTGTCAAATTGTTTAAGTACATGTTCAGTTGACCAGTATCTCATCATACTGTAATTTCCAGCTACGCCGATTTCATCGTCATCGTCCCTGTTGATCATGTTAATCATACAAAAGCCACACTTAAATTGACACCCCAAAGAAGAGAAAACAGAAGCATAGGGGCTTCTAGATGTATGATCATACTCTGCATGCCACATTGGGCATCGGTACAAATCAAACGGTTTTTCGTTAAATGGTAACAAGTCCCAAGCATATCCGGGCAAATCAATATCCATCCTGCTTTGTGGGACAAGCTTTTCTGGAGGGTTCATAGTGACAGTGCCGTCTTCTTTCCTATAGCATATACCACGAACTTTAGTCAACATTTCTTTACTAATGTCAGTTGACAAAAGATTATTCAAAGCATATACACCCTCGTTAGTAAATGCAATATCAATACTGTTTTCCCTCTTTAGAGTTTGTGTTGGCAATGCTTGAACATGAGAGCCAATAAAACTAATCGGCGTGTCAATTCCTTGACTTTTGATATATTCAGATAATCTAACTGCTCCGCTCATTGCAGTTGTGCCAGCGTTAACATTTTGCCCGTAAACAACAATACAAATAAGTCTAGGATTTTTTTCAGATATTCTGTCGCAGGTCTGTTGCAGAGTTAGCTTTTCTGCTCCTGTATCTACTATGTCAACAGTATAACCGTTTGTTCTGCAAGATTCAGCCAACAAGCAGGCCCATGTGGGGGGTTCAATAGCTGCGTAATCTTTTGATAAATTTTGGTATAAACCCTGTGCATTACTAGGGGCTATAAAAAGTACATCTAACATATTCATATTATCTCCAATATTTTTTCTTCAATCTCAAGCGCATTCGGAGGCAAATTATCTACTGTTGGGTGAAATCCCGCAGTCCTATGCCTAAGACAGAAAGTTCTTACTTTTTTATCTACATCCATCATCATCCTGTGTGCGATACTGCTAGCAGCACCTTCTTCGTAATCATCATCCAGTACAATTCCTCCATGTTTTGAGGAGGATAGTGCCCGTTGCCACTCTTCCTTAAAATCAAACGGCTTGATCCATAACTGATGAACTACATTAACTTTTAGTCCTTTTTCTTCTAAATTTCTAGCTGCTTCTTGGGCTGCAAATCTGGTGACAGAAATGGGAAACAAGGTTATGTCTGCCTCGTCGTGGATGATGTTTTCTAACTCTTCTGTGTTATCATAGCTTTTGCGATGCTCTGAAATGTAGTATACGTCATCATCTTTCATAAATTGATCATAAACATACTTGTACTCCTCTGGGGTCATGGGAGAGACCACTTTTACTCCGGGCATCCTCTGGTAAATAGAATGGTGTGACGATCCAGCTACGGGTCCGATACCGCCTTCCATTGCAATACTCCTGATCAAAAGAGGGCAAGGTCGTTGCCAAATTTCTTTTGACTTCATAGCATAATTTGCAATGATTGGAGAATTATACCACTGAAATCCTTGGTATCTAACAACATAAATTGGTCTTTCGCCAGCAAGTGCTGCCCCGGTGACAATACCGCCGCCTGCAACATCTGCCATAGACAACTCTATCATGCCATCTTCTTCGTAAAGTTCTGGTAAGGTTCCGCCGACCCACCCAACAGCAGTCAAGCACTGTCCATAACATCTAGAACCACTATCTAAATGTTTTTTTGTAATTTCTTTTATTGTTTGTCTAACTGTTTTTGCCATGCTTCTTGTACCTGAATTTTAGTTTGCTCATGTATTTGTTTCGCCACATCACCAAGCTTTTCCATCTCATGCTCGTATCTATCAAATGTGTTTGGATCATCAATCCCAGCACCAGAGTGCCAATATTTCCTGTGTGTATTTACATTTAACAACATAGGTCCATCAAAAACATTTTCAAGACATTTTTTAATCGATTCTGGATCATCTGTCGTTTGCATACCCCTCATGTTAAAGCCTCGTGCAACAGAATCCATTTCCCAATTTCTTCTAACTCTTTTTTCTGTTAAAATAGATAAATTGTTGTCCTCTACCACAAACAGCATTGGCAGATTTTTCGTTGATGCCCAACCCAAAGCCCCAAGAACGTAATCCTCTTCTGCTGAAGCATCACCCATGTATACAATTGTTGGATGATTTGTTTTATAGCAGTGTCCCACTGCAATTGGGACTTGACTTCCCATAAGACCATCATGTCCGAAGATGTTTTTTGGTTTTGAGTGAATAGAAGCGGAGCCGCCCATGCCATTAGCACACCCGGTTTTTCGACCAAGTAATTCATCAATTAATTCCTCAATTGGAGCATCAAAAGACAAATAAGTCGAGTGACCTCGGTGCTGGATAAAAACATTTGGATCAATGTTTTTTTCTGACATAACTTCTGCAATAGAAGCAGAAATGTATTCTTGCCCCGCTGACAAATAAATTGGAAACTTAAACATTCGATTTTGAATTCCTTCAAAAACATATTGCTCAAAATTTCTATTCAATGATGCTCTTTTAAAGACATTAATATTATAATTACTCATCGTGCCTCAAGATTTTTAAGTTGCCAGTCGTATAATGAGAAAAGGTGGTCTTTTTGTCAACGATAAAATCATCCTTAACCGATCTCTTCGTGGAAATTAAAAGATCTTCGCCAATGATCTCTAGTTCATCTAAGTATTCTGGCTTTCTATCTGGATGTACTTCATGGTCTCCCACTAGTATTGTTGTATCTATAGACACTCTTGTGCCACTGTTTTTCTCTCGGTGAGTAGCATGAATCAAAGCATAATCGCTAATATGAACATGTCCTTTTACGGGCTTGATTAACAAATCTTGTTGATAATGCTCCAAAACCCACTGCATCTCTCCGTATGTTGCAGCAACACTTAGAAAATTATCATTAAAGTTTTCTTCGTCTTTTGGCTTCCAAAACTTTAAATTATTTCCATCCGTGTCGCCCAACAAAGGTATAAAACAATTCATGCACCACGGACCCTCCACCCAAGCGTCTGAATGTGGATAACTTGTGTTGAGTGGTCGTGTTTCGTTTTCTTCTAATTCTTTTCCAAACTTTATTCTTATGTTTGGAGTCATTCTAAACTTTGTTAATAGAGTTTGATCATTTTTGGTCAAACTATCAACGACTTTTGACCAACTTCTCAAAACCATATTGTATTCAACTTGATATTCTTTCTTCGGGACAACACCACCATTTGGAGTTACGTTATCCCGAATGTGGCGGCTTGCATCCAGTCTGCTAATAAATTCCTCTTCATCGCTAGTAAATTCAAAATAAAATGCTTTTGAGATATATAGCATAATAGAAAATCTAAGATCATCAAGCAACTTTTGTTCTGGCTGCTTGTGAATTAAGAGAGGATGCATGCTGTCAAAATCCCAAGCACTTATCATTTTTGAAAATCTCTCTTTTCTGTACTCGTAAGAAGACATTACAAATTTTTCCTTATATAATCCAAGGTTTCGTTCCAATTTTGAAAGTGATAACCTTTGTCATCAATGTATATTTGAGAGCGTGGTTTTTCAGAAGTAATCTCTGAAATATATTGCAATACGTTGTAATTCTCCAACCACTCTTTCACTAATTCTGTTCCTGTTTTTCCGTTAACTAACGGTCTGGATGGTTTTGCCTTTGCAGTAAAAATAATAATTTTGTATTTTTTTGACAAACTTTTTATTGCTTCAAGTGATCCTTCAATGGGTTCACCGTAGCAAGTTCCGTCGTAATATCCTTTATCAAAATTGTGAATTACTCCATCAAAATCAATAGCAAGATTCTTTGAATCTTCTTCAAATCCGGGAGGATAGTCTTTTGCACTCATTATTCAAACACCATTATAATTGTTTCTATTTTAACTTGATTAAACACTTTTGTCAACTCTTTTATAACTTTACTCGACACAATATCTCCGGGACCAGCAACATTAATCCCATATTCAGTTATTATTCCTCCCTTCAAAAACATTATATTTTTATCGTCGTCGATAGTATCAAAAAAACCTATACTCTCTATATTGCAAACCCTAAGAGTGCTGTGCCCTGATTGATAAATTTTCTCTTTTCCCAATACTGGTTCTTCAATCTTTAAGCAATCTTCTATTTTTGGATATTCATGACTAACATCTTCATAGGGCATGCCCTCCCTACCGTAGCTATCTCTTAGCCTAACTAGATCAAATTTATCAACCGGAGTTTCTATTTCAAACAGGCTAATCCCACCTTCGCTTGTTGCCTTTGTGGAATGGAAAAGACCTTTCCTTATCATAATTTTGTGTTTTGGCTTTAGACAAAAAGAGTCGCTCATGAAAGATACTTCGGCGGAACCCTCTAGTAGAATCAATCCAGTTGTTTTGTTTGGGTGACAGTGCATCGATGTGCTATGCTGGTTCTTGATATGCAAAAACCAAAGAGCACAGTGCTCGTTTTCATAAGCAACATATTCATAGCCCCACGGCTTCTTTACGATGTTGTCAAACTTTCTCAAGGATTATTTACCTCTTTGATCTAGAGTTTGATATCCCACTCTCATCCACTCTCCCATAAAATCATAATGAGGAGAAGAAACTATGTTGCTATCTACAACAACTGGACCACGATGATAAGTTGCACCGGCATTGTTAATGTCTGCCTCAATAGCATAATAGCCAGAAACTGTCTTGCCCCTGATAACATCGGCTGTGATTAAGAGTTGTGCTCCATTACAAAGAGAAAAAATTGTTTTGTCTAGTTTATTCCATTCACGAACAAATTCGACCACACCTTCCTCTAATCTTAGTTTTTCTAGTGCCTTAACTCCTCCGGGGACCACTAGCACATCGTATTCTAAATATTTTGCTCTATTTTCAGGATCATTAAAATCCGTTGTTAACACGTCACACACCATGTGACAACCCAAAATACCATAGAACCTACCTAATTGATTAGCCACTACAGTAACTTCAAAGTTGTTTTCTTTGAGGCTGTGATAGGGGTAAATTACCTCATGATCTTGAAATCCAGCATGCGTAAGAATAAGTGCTTTTTTCATTTTTTCTCCTTATTTGTCTCTTGGTTGAAGTATGGGATTGTCTATAGGCCAGTCTATTTTAATACTTTT
>Ga0129324_10002650_pt1 | contig 10858 bp, 11 predicted proteins | sample CPBDNA_7_FD_96879 | JGI IMG/M metagenome (GOLD analysis project Ga0129324, IMG submission 96879) | Freshwater to marine salinity gradient microbial communities from Chesapeake Bay, USA - CPBay_Spr_15_0.2_DNA | ecosystem: Environmental > Aquatic > Marine > Coastal | place: USA: Chesapeake Bay... | reverse complement strand
TGTGTGGCTTTGATGGGTCGTCCCAAAGCGAATCCCGTTTCAGCGTCAATTCCAGAGGCGATGTCTAGCGCCAAAACGGTTGTGTGCCACGCGTTGACCTTATCAATCACGCTTTGAAAGGGTTCAGCAAGCGGTCGACTCAAGCCAATCCCAAACAGCCCGTCGATGACCATGTCAGGCTTTTGATGGGGTAGTGTGGTGAAGGTTGGCTGTCCCAAGGCTCTCCAATCGGCCAAGGCCTTTTGCGCATCAAGCGGGGTAAGTGCTGCGACTAGCGGCATCACAACCGTGACTTGGAAACCCATTGTCAGTAGTAAGCGGGCAGCAACCAGCGCATCGCCGCCATTGTTGCCCGGTCCGACTAACGCTAAAACTTGAGTAGGGGGCGCGCAAATATGCGCCGCCCATTCAGCCGCTGCCTGACCCGCGCGTTGCATCAGTGGCAATCCACGCGCCAAGCCTTGCGCCTCTTTGTCCCTGAGTGCAGCAATCGAGAGGGTCGGTGTGCTGCTATCGATAGGCGTTGAATATTTAAACAACAATTGAGATCACTTGGATTACGGTAAAAGTGTTGGTCATGGCAAGAGCTTAACTGACGCTGGCACGCTTCACTATCTTTATGACTGACCCAATGCCCCACCTCGAATTCATCAGCACAAGCCGATAGAATGAGGGTGTTCATATCTCTTTCGAGCACGCCATGATTAAAATTCCTATTCGTCAACAAGATCGTCCACTGGTCGAAGACATCCGTCTGCTGGGCCGCTTATTGGGCGATGTGATTAGGGAGCAAGAAGGGCGTGCGGCCTTTGAACTGGTGGAAAAAATCCGTCAGTTGTCAGTCTCTTTTCGGCGTCACGATGATACGCAAGCCGATCGACAACTTAAGCGCGTATTGGCGCGCTTAAGTGATGATGAAGCCGTTAGTGTGATTCGTGCCTTTACCTACTTTAGCCATTTGGCCAATTTGGCCGAGGACCGCCATCATATTCGCCGGCGTGTATTCCATGAGCGCCAAGGAAACAGCCAATCTGGCAGCCTAGCCATGGCATTGGCGCGCCTTGATGAAGCGGGCATTAAACCAGCCCAGATCGTCGCATGCTTGGCCAATAGTCACGTCAGCCCTGTGTTGACGGCACATCCAACAGAAGTGCAGCGTAAAAGCATATTGGATGCCGAACGCGCGATTGCGCAACTGCTCACCCAACGGGACTCGATCAGGCAACGTGGCAAATATGTGCGGCAAGCCCAAGAGCTCGTTATCAATGAGCAGCACTTGAAGGCACGCGTGGTTCAGCTTTGGCAGACCCGACTACTGCGATTCACCAAACTGAGCGTGGTCGACGAAATAGAAAACGCCTTGGGTTACTACCAAAGTACGTTTCTGTCAGAAGTTCCTAAGCTATACGGGCAGCTCGAACAAGCACTCGGACACCGTCAGATCGCGCCTTTTTTCAAGATGGGGCAGTGGATTGGTGGGGATCGCGATGGCAACCCCAATGTCGATGCCCAAACACTTCGCGCTGCATTGCGACGGCAGTCCGAAGTTGCTATCCGACATCACTTGACGCAACTGCACTATCTGGGTGCTGAGCTTTCAATGTCGGCATTGCTCGTGCCAGTGGGTCCTGCCATGCAAGCCTTGGCCGATCGATCGCCTGACAGAGATGCCCACCGCGAAGACGAGCCTTATCGGCGGGCATTGACTGGCATGTATGCCAGGCTGGCGGCGAGTTTGAAGGTGCTCACAGGCACTGAAGCCTTTCGTCATGCGATTGCGCCGCAAGACCCCTATCCCGACGCCCAAGCGCTTAGGGCTGACCTGTTGGTGATTCGAGATGCGTTGGTGGCCAATCACGCAGCGGTGTTGGTCGGTGAGCGGCTTGACGATTTGATTCGCGCCGTGGAAGTGTTTGGGTTTCATTTGGCAACCGTTGACCTGCGCCAAAGCTCCGATCAACACGAGCTCGTGGTGGCGGAACTTTTACGGGTGGCCGGTGTGCATCAGGAGTATGCCACGCTTGACGAGGCAGCGCGCCTGACTCTGTTGACAGCCGTGTTGCAAGACCCACGTGCCTTAAAGGTGCCAGGTGCGTCGTACAGTGAGCTGGCAAACAAGGAGCTCGCCATATTTGAAGCCGCCCTCGAGGTGCGCACCCAGTATGGTGAGGCGGCCGTTGCTCAGTACATCGTGAGTCATACACAAACCGCGAGTGATTTGCTGGAAGTTTATGTGCTGCAAAAAGAGACAGCGCTGATGTCTGGCGCCCTTGGGCGCAAACAAACAACACGAGCTGCTCTGAATGTCGTGCCATTGTTTGAGACGATAGACGACTTGCGACGATCGCCTGCGATCATGCAGGCTTTGTTTGAAGTGCCTGGCATGCTTGATCTCTTAAAGCAAAGTGGTGGCGAGCAAGAGATCATGCTGGGTTACTCGGATAGCAACAAAGATGGTGGTATTTTTACCAGCACCTGGGAGCTTTACCGGGCTGAGCGCGCCTTAGTGACTGTGTTTGAGTCGATCGACAAAAAGCATCGTTTGACCATGCGCTTGTTTCACGGACGCGGCGGCACGGTGGGTCGGGGTGGTGGCCCAAGTTATGACGCCATTTTGGCGCAACCACCCGGTACCGTTCGCGGCCAGATTCGCTTGACCGAGCAAGGTGAGGTGATCGGATCGAAATACGCCAATCCCGAGATCGGTCGACGTAATTTAGAAACGTTGGTGGCTGCGACATTGGAGGCGACACTGCTTGAAGACCAGCAGCAAACCCCTGAGGTCTTTTTACAGGCTGCCCAGCGTTTGTCTGACGATAGTTTTGCGGCGTATCGAGCGCTGGTGTACGAGAACCCTGCATTTGCAACGTATTTTTTTGAGTCGACACCAATCGGTGAAATCGCTCAGTTAAATATTGGCTCAAGGCCCGCCGCGCGGCCCAAAGCGGGTGGGGCCCGGGCGCGTATAGAAGATTTACGCGCCATTCCTTGGGGTTTTAGCTGGGGGCAATGTCGATTGACCTTGCCGGTTTGGCTGGGTTTTGGTGCCGCCGTTGACGCTTTTTTGACCTCACCGCCACCTGGCCTTAAAAAACGGGAGGCGTTGGCGTTGTTGCAACAGATGTATCAAGAATGGCCGTTTTTTAAAGCGATTATTTCCAATATAGACATGGTGATGGCCAAAAGCGACTTGGCGCTGGCCTCGCGCTACGCCAGTTTGGTGTCCGATAAGCGGATACGCGATTCGGTGTTTGCACAGATTGAAGCCCACTGGCTGCTCACCCGTCGGTCGCTGTCGAGCATCACGGGTCAAAAGTCGCTGTTGTCCAATAATCCTGCACTGGCGCGTTCGATACGGCACCGATTTCCCTATATCGACCCGCTGCACCACTTGCAGGTCGAGTTAATTCGACGGGTACGCAAAACCCCGGATGCCACGCCCTCTGATCGAGCCAAGCGCGGTATCCATATCGCCATTAACGGGATCGCTGCAGGCTTACGCAACACGGGTTAGGGCGTCGCGATGGTTTCTTTTGACAACAGCGGGGTCGAAGCCGTCGTTAGCAGCCAGCAAACGTTTTTTTTTAACAGTGCTATACTTCTGCTTCTTTAGCGCCCGTAGCTCAGTTGGATAGAGTACTTGGCTACGAACCAAGGGGTCGTGGGTTCGAATCCTGCCGGGCGCGCCACATTGAAATAGACGCTGATAAGCGTCTATTTTTTTGTCCTGATTTTGATTGCGTTTTGAACGCATTCAGTCGAGTTGCTTTGGACACGCAATCTTAACCGTCAAACTGCTATGCTAAGTCTAGGTTAACTTGGTTGGGAATGAAATGAAGATTGCGATTGCGGGAACGGGTTACGTCGGTTTATCCAATGGCGTATTGTTGTCCCAACACCACGAAGTTGTGGCGCTCGACATCGTGGCTGACAAGGTGGCGATGCTCAATCGCCGGGAAAGCCCCATCCTTGATGCAGAGTTAGAGACTTTTATTAAAACCAAACCGTTGAATTTTCGAGCAACGTTAGACAAGCATGATGCTTATCTAAACGCTGATTTCGTGATCATCGCCACCCCCACCAACTAGGATCCTGAGTCGAATTATTTTAATACCGAGTCCATTGAGTCGGTTATTCGGGATGTGATGGCCATTAATCCGACGGCCACGATGGTGATCAAGTCCACCGTGCCAGTGGGTTACACGGTTCGAACACGTCAAGCCTTGGGTTGTGGCAATCTTATTTTTTCGCCTGAGTTCTTGAGAGAAGGGCGTGCCTTGCACGACAACTTGCATCCATCACGCATCGTGGTCGGTGAAAAGTCAGCGCGCGCCGAAGTGTTTGCGGGACTCATGCAACAAGCGGCGATAAAAAAGGATGTTGCGGTTTTGTTCACGGACTCAACCGAGGCCGAAGCCATTAAGTTGTTTGCAAACACCTATTTGGCCTTGCGTGTGTCTTACTTTAACGAGCTGGATTCCTATGCCGCAACCCATGGCCTAGACTCGCGGCAGATCATTGAAGGGGTGGGGCTCGACCCGCGTATCGGTTCGCACTACAACAACCCCTCGTTTGGTTACGGCGGCTACTGTTTGCCCAAGGACACCAAACAATTGTTAGCCAACTATCAAAATATTCCTCAAAACTTGATCCAAGCCATCGTAGATTCAAACACCACTCGAAAAGACTTTGTGGCTTTTGACATTATCAAGCGCGATCCTAGAGTGGTGGGTGTATACCGCTTGATCATGAAAAGCGGCTCTGATAATTTTCGGTCCTCTAGCATTCAGGGCATCATGAAGCGCATTAAGGCGCGTGGCATCAAAATCATCATTTATGAACCGACCTTGGCCGAGCCAGATTTTTTTAACTCGCCCGTCTACGCTGATTTTGAGGCTTTTAAGCGAGACGCCGATTTGATTATCAGCAACCGAATGTCAGATCAGCTTCGCGATGTCGCCGATAAGGTTTACACCCGTGACCTCTTTGGTAGTGATTAATCGAGTCACTGACCAATTTACTCAACCGTTCTGCCATGGCAAAAAATGCGCTGTTATTCTGAATTTGTGGGATAAAAGATTGCGAACGCATTGTTAGGAGCCTGCCATGAAGAGCCATTCAACACTTTTAGTTTCTGAACTGACGGTTTTAATCACGGGTGGTGCGCGTGGCATTGGCGCGGCAACAGCCACCTTATTGGCGCAAGAAGGCGCCAAAATTATGTTGACTGACGTTCTTGATGCTGAGGGTCAGCGGTTGGCCGAGTCACTCGGGCCGAATGTTTTTTATCAACACTTGAATGTGACCGATGAAACCCAATGGAAACAAGCCGTAGAGGCGACTCAAGAGCGATTTGGCCGATTGGATGCGCTTTTTAATAATGCTGGCATTGTGTCGTTTGAATCGGTTGACCAAACCAGCCCTGAAGCGTTTCGCCAAGTTCTTGATATCAACCTTTTTGGGGTGTTTCTGGGTATTCAGGCTGCGATCCCGGCCATGCGTAAAGCAGGCCGTGGGGTCATTATCAACACCTCATCAACAGCTGGGCTTCAAGGTTATGCTGGGCTTGCCGGTTATGTGGCAAGCAAGTGGGGGGTGCGGGGCTTGACCAAAGCCTCGGCCCTTGATTTGGCACCTGATCATATTCGCGTGCTGTCGATCCATCCGGGGCCCGTGCGCACGCCAATGACCGCACAAATGCCTGATGCCGCCGTGTCTGCGCAACCGATGCCTCGATTCGGCGATGCCGATGAGGTTGCCCGTATGGTGAAGTTTATGATGACTGAGGCAACCTTTAGCACGGGCAGTGAGTTTGTGCTGGATGGTGGGGCGGTCACCGGTCAGGTGTTGCCGCTCAAGTGACATGCACAGCAACCACTGGTTGACGAGCGCGCGCACTGGTAACCTTTGACGCTGTGTCGGATTGGCTCTCAATGTTGAGCTGATTTTTAATGCGCAAAGACAAAAAACAGGGGATACCAATGAGCGCACTGCCTCACGAACTCTGCCCACAGCGCTATTTTGATGACTTTACCGTTGGCGAGCGGTTTAATATTCCGTCGCGCACCATGACAGAGGCATTGTTTGCAGCCTTTCAGTTGGCCAGTGGTGACAATCATCCGGTGCACTATGACGTGGAGTATTGTCGCGCACACGGCATGCCGCACATGCTCGCCCATGGCTATCAAGTGCTGATCCAAAGTGCCGCTGGGGCGGGTCTGTTCCCGCACATGGTGGAGGCCTCGCTTAAAGCGTTTATCGAGCAAAGCTCACGGTTTATCAATCCCGTTTTTGTGGGTGACACGCTTTACCCAAGTTTGACGGTTAGTGAACTGATTCCAGGTCGTACAACTGGTGTGCTGGTGATGCGCTCGCTAATTACCAATCAACGCCAAGAAACCGTGCTTGAAGGTGAGCAGCGGTATTTGTTGCGTAAAACACCACAAACTTGAGAGAAAGCGTCATGCAACCATTAAAAGGCATTCGAATCTTGGATTTGAGTAAGGTGCTTGCAGGTCCTTTGTGTGCCCAGTACCTCGGAGACATGGGGGCTGATGTCATCAAAGTTGAGCCACCAGTCACGGGTGATGATACCCGTGCGTGGTTGCCTCAAAAAGGTGGGCAGTCTGCGACTTTTTTGGCGGTCAACCACAATAAACGTAGTTTGGCGCTCGATTTAAAAACAGCCGCGGGCCAGGCCGTGCTGCATCAGCTTGTCAAACAAGCCGATGTGGTTATCCAAGGCTATGCGGCCGGCACGGCGCACAAACTCAAAGTCGATGATGAGACCTTGCGTGCCATCAATCCCAAGCTGGTTTACTGCGAGATATCAGGTTACGGACGCGATGGCCCGCTCGGTAAAGAGCCGGGCTACGATGTCATGCTGCAGGCTTTTGGGGCCATGATCAGTACCATGGGCGACCCTGACGGTGAGTTGGCGCGTGTGAGTTTCTCGCCAGTGGATTTGGGCACAGGCATGCACGCCTGCACGGGCATCTTGGGGGCACTCTTGCATCAGCAACGCACCGGCGAAGGCGCCTATGTTGAAGTGTCACTGTTAGACACCGCCATGGGTTTCATGGTTTATTTGGCTCACAACTTTTGGGCGAGCGGCAAAGTGCCAGGGCCCATGGGTTCAGCACACCCTTCACTGTGCCCTTACAAATTGTTTAATACATCAGACGGTCATGTGATGTTGGGTGTGGCTAACGACCGCGCTTGGCAGCGGTTTTGTGAGGTGGCCGGTATGCAAGCGCATATGGCTGATCCCAAGTTTGCTACCAATGCCGATAGGGTTCGGCAATTTGATGAAACCAATGCGCTGGTGCAATCTTTTATGTTGAAAAAAACAACTGACACATGGATTACTGCCCTGCGACAAGCTGGGGTGCCGGTGGCGCCCATTCACACATTAGATCAAGCGCTTTCCAATGATCATGTGCTTGCGCGTGGGGTGGTGTCGACAACCAACCATCCAACCGTGGGCGAAGTCAAGCATATTAGCCATCCGGTGACGTTTAATAGGCAAACGCGGCAATCACAGCGTCCTGCGCCAACCTTGGGGCAGCACACCCACGAGGTTTTGCAAGAAGCCGGTTTCACGGCTGACGAAGTCAAGCGTCTTGCTGCTGATGGTGTGATCGGCTAAGCTCTTGGCACCATCTATTTGGAGTGTTCATGTCATTTTTTGAAGCCGTTGCGGCTTGTTTGTCCAGATACGCCGACTTCAAGGGTCGGGCAGCACGCGCTGAGTTTTGGTGGTTCATGTTGTTCTTATTGCTGGCGTCTGCTTTTGTCAATCAAATGACCATGTCATTTTTTGGGGCCACAGCCGCTAATGTCGTGAGTTCGATTTTTTTCTTGGCGATGGTGGTCCCGACAATCAGTGTCAGTGCGAGGCGGCTGCACGACATGAACCACACCGGTTGGTGGCAATTGCTCTCTTTTTTGGGTGTGGGTACACTGATTTTGTTGATTTGGTTTATGTTGCCCGGCACCAAAGACGCCAATCGTTTTGGTAACCCCCCACCGTCGTTCGAAGATTAAGTGGCGAATGCGATCACCGAACGTGATCATGCCTTTGTTTTCTTTACCAAAAGTAACGATTTTGAAGGCATAAGCGGCTAAGATATTGTTTACATTGGTTATCTAGGCTCACCATGAAAACACTTTTATTGGTCAGGCACGCTAAGACGGCATCTGCGGGTCGCGACCAATCTGACCATGATCGGGCGCTCGAAGACCAAGGGGTCACTGACGCTGGCAAATTAGCCCATTATTTAAAAAAGAAGGGTTACCAAATTGATGCCATGCTGGTCAGTTCGGCCAATCGCACCCAAACCACTGCTCAGATCCTTTTGACTGCACTCGGCGAGCATCCGCCAGAAGTGCTCGTGTCACCCGACCTGTATTTGGCCAGTGATGATCGTATTTGGACGGCCATCCAAGGGGCAGAGCCAGCCATTGATACCTTATTAGTTGTGGGGCATAACCCTGGCTTAGAGACTTTGTCCCGTCGGTTCTTGCCTACATTGTCCAAATTGCATCCTGGTCAAATGCTAAGGGTCCGCTTCAACACTGATTCGTGGCATTTGGCTAGCGAGCAGGTTGCCCAAGACGTCAAGTTGGTGTGAGTGCCATCAAAGTGCGGCAAAGCTTATCCCACGGCTCGAGACCACCGTGACCCAACAAAAAGGCATTGCCAGACAAAAGATTGTGATTGCGCATCGCGGGGCGAGTGGCTACCTGCCTGAGCATACGTTGGCCGCCAAAGCAATGGCCTACGCTCAAGGGGCAGACTACCTTGAGCAAGATTTGGTGATGACTCAAGATGGTCAATTGGTGGTTTTGCATGACTTGTTTCTCGATGACGTCTCAGATGTGGCAGAGCGGTTTCCGAACATCCAGCGTGAAGATGGCCGGCACTATGTGTTTGACTTGACGCTTGAGCAACTGCTCACACTCCATATGACAGAGCGGGTTGATGCGCATGGCACTCCAAGGTTTCCCAACCGGTTTCCCCCGAAGCAGTCTTATTTCACGGCCAACACATTTAATCAAGAGATTGAATTGCTGCAAGGCTTGAATTGTTCGACAGGCGGTTTGGTTGTACCCTGAATCAAATCGCCCGAATTTCACCACGAACATGGCTTAGACTTGGCGAGCGCCATGCTCGATGCATTGAAAGTCTATGGCTATGTGGGCCGTGACAGCGGCGCGATTGTTCAGTCTTTTGATGCGACTGAGTTGCAACGTGTGAAACATGAACTGATGCCAGAAAGAGGACTTGATCTACCACTGACACAGTTGCTATCCGGCGCCGAGCCATCCCAATTGGGATCGGCTGAAATCGCCACCTACGCTAACAACATTGGTGTTTCCCTCGCCATGTTGTTTGGTAACAATAGCCAGTCCGTATCTGTTGAGCCAACTGACGTGGTTAAGCAAGCGCACGAACACGGACTTGCGGTGCATGTTTATACGTTACGCGCTGACCAGTTGCCATCGCCGTTCACTGATCTTGATGATTTGCACCAGTTTGTTTTTGAGCGTATGGGTGTCGATGGTGTTTTCAGTGATTTTCCTGACCGAAGTGTTCGATTTTTAAATCGATAGCCTGAAGTAGGGTTTAAAAAACGCCGCAATAAGGTTTAAAAACCGGTTGCGACGTTTTTTAATAGCGATTCGACACATTCAATTGGTGCGCTCAATGTCCTTTCATCATGTGGTGTTGCATCGGCTGACCCCCACCGGTGAACGTCGGTGCCATGACCTTGAATTGAACCGTCGTGACTAGGCCACCAGCGAAGTTTAAATTCACTGGAATCGTTTCACCTTCTTTAAAAGGTTGTTTCAAGCCGACAAACATGATGTGATATCCGCCAGGTTGCAGCGTCACTTTGCCATCGGCTGGCACCTCGATTTGTTCGACTTCGCGCATCTTGGCCACGCCGCCTTCGCGAATGATGGTGTGTATTTCGACGCGATCAGCGCGATCGCTATTGGCCGCTGTCAGTGTCGCGGGCTGCGTGCTTTGGTTACTGATTTCCAAATAACCGGCGCCATTTTTTTGCCCGGGCACTGACGCACGGATCCAAGGGTCAGAAAAGGTTAATGTGTCGATGGTTGTTTGTGCTGTTGCAAAACCGCTGGTTAGCAGCAGTAGCGTGCAAGCAATTGATGTCAGGCCTAGTTTCATTTTAATTTCCAATACGCTTTTTATTTGAGAGATGGCACGGTCAAACCGCACCTAAAGTGTTTACGCATTGCCATTCAGGAGCGCCCGACTAACGGCGTTATCGGTCCCTTGAGTGAAGGTTGTCGATGGTCGCATTTGGGTGGTCGGCGTTTAAGGGCAATGGCTAGCTGAAAAAAGCGGGTGGGGCCCTGATGGCTGCAGTGACCCAATGACGGGGTGACCGATGAACGCTTACAAAAGTGTTGTAAGGCGGTTGATCTGTTATCTGATGCGCGCCGCTGCCATGGTCCTGCGAGCCTAAGGGTGTGTCACCACCGAATGAGCAAATAAGACATTGATGCGATTGAGAAGAGGGTTGGGCTGCTGGCGTAGTGTCAGTGTTTTGCCAGCGGATATATGTCATACCGCTCGCGGTACATATCGCGATTTTTTGCCCGTTTTGAGTGCTGATGTTGCTGACAGCGTGACTTAAGCCCGGGGCGATTGCACCAAACACCAAACAGATCAGTAACCACCCTGGCACCCACGTCAGGGTGCGCAGGCGGCTGAGCTCAAGAGGTGAAAAAGCCATAAACCATCGCATGACTTTATTCTAAGCCAAGTCATCGCGCAGTGCTTTTAAATCACGATTGTTGGGTTGAGTTGGATTGGGCTGGGGTA
>Ga0129324_10002649_pt1 | contig 10862 bp, 13 predicted proteins | sample CPBDNA_7_FD_96879 | JGI IMG/M metagenome (GOLD analysis project Ga0129324, IMG submission 96879) | Freshwater to marine salinity gradient microbial communities from Chesapeake Bay, USA - CPBay_Spr_15_0.2_DNA | ecosystem: Environmental > Aquatic > Marine > Coastal | place: USA: Chesapeake Bay... | reverse complement strand
TGTTGGTATTTGACCTTTATCGGAGCTAGACTGAGCCTTCAACTCTTGTAAGAGTTTACCCAAACGAGTGTCAAAGCCATTGGCTTTAATGGTCTGTTTCAGACTGTTAGTCTGTCTCCAGATTGATCCAAGGGCTTTGCCCTCTTTCACTAAAGCGTCGATTGAAGTTCCTGAAGTTTTAGCTGAGTTTTTCATCGGTTTATCCTTTTATCTATATTCTGTTTATATGAGAGAACCTATATCTCTCACAAATAGTGAGATATAGTTCTCTTTATAAACGATTAGAATATAGTATAAGTTCTGTCAAGTCGGTTCTTCACATGTGATCCTCTGTGCCTGTCGTTTCACGCATGACTGCAAAAATATATTTCATATATATTTTGAAGTTGGTGCGCTAAACTCACGTGAGGCTTCAGTTCATGCTGCATCACCAATTGTGTTGCATAAATGTCATATACTTCGTATATGGTAAAGTGTCCAACATTGGACGGTGATTTCAATTGGCAGAGCAGCATGTGGCTTGTAGGATCGTGCAGTGACCATCACAGATGGTGGGTAGGGTAATTTGTGCATCGGCACTGTAACACACCTTCGGTGTGATAATGTAACAGTTTCATACACTCTAAAGAGTGGCAACTGATTCCATAACAGTTGTCGTAGACAAGTAAGTAGTTGATATTGCTTATACCTTCGGTATGTTGGTGAACTGAGGCATAATTTCTGTCCTCACCTACGCCATGACGTTGCATTATGCAGGCAATTCCATGTGAGAGGAGGGGGACGGGCAGGGGCCAGACGGGGGTACGTGGTATATGTATACACATATCTACACAGATCAGGAAATATGACTGTTAACCACATTACATACATAGTGGTTTACACATTGATTGGGTAAGTTTGTGATCACAAAAGGAAGGTTGCATATTATGTGATCACATATTTAATGTATCACGTTTTGTTACAGTGAGTCACATTATGTTACAGTAATACGATTAGGGGTTGACATGCTGTATTTTTTGTGTAAAACTATAATAGTAGAAACTAAGATGACACTTTAAGTGATTCACTTAGAATGATACACTTAAATGTATATATAGTTAGTTATAATTATACTTAACTAATATAACACTTAAATGATACACTTTAAATGTAGGGCTGTTAGATACAAGTACGTAACAAAGTTACGGACGGGAATTTGTATATTATTATAAAGGTACTTGACAATGTCTAAAAAATCAGTAAAACTATATACTGACAATGTTCTTGTTGAGTTTTATAATCACGTACTCAATGGAACTATAGATAAATTACATATACCCCATAGTGATGTATTCTATGTACGAGAAGCTGTACAGAACTACTATGGGAAGCCTTTTACGTTGGAGCACGTAGAGTGGGCTATGCGTGAAGAAGGATGGACTGACTGACATGACGGTTGAATACAGAGGTGAAACGTTTAGTGGTTACAATAAACCCAAGCGTACTCCCAAGCATCCCACTAAGTCACACGTAGTACTTGCTAAGGAAGGTACTACAATTAAGATGATACGCTTTGGTGAGCAAGGCGCAAGTACTGCAGGTAAACCTAAAGCTGGTGAATCAGATAAGATGAAGAAGAAACGTGCAAGTTTTAAGGCACGTCATGCGAAGAACATTAAGCGTGGTAAGTTGAGTGCAGCTTACTGGGCTGATAAAGTCAAATGGTAAAGGATTAACCCTATGGGTATTGCGAGTAAGTTGGCTAAACGTGTAGCTAAGAATAAACTTAAAAACAAAACACCTAAAGATTCTGGTGACATTAGTGAAGTACTGATGCCAGAAGATCGTCCGTCTACTGATGCGGTAAAACAAACTAGTGAAGAACGATTGATTAATGCTACAGGTGCTATATCGGCTTTGCTTACTAAAGCTGGACCTAAGCCTTTATCTATGGATAAGTATCGTTCCTTACCTACGTCAGCACGTAATGCTTTTGCACGTCAGGCTAAGAAAGACTTTGACAATAAAGTTATTACGAAGCAACAATATGACACTATTATTGAACGTATTGAAGCTGCGGAAGTAGATAAAAGTGTTCGTACTATGGAACAAGGTATTGCTAATAAAAAAGCTAAACCTGTTACGATAGACAAGAGTATGGGCATAGATGAAAAAGACATGCCACGTAAACCAACTAGATTAAGTAAGGGTGGTATGCCTACAGGCAAGCCTCGTACAGGACATATGGACTATCGTAAAAAAGGATTATTTCAGTAATGGGTATCGCAGGTAAACTGGCTAAACGTGTAGCTAAAGCAGCAAGTAAACAAACACCGGGCCAAGCACAGAGTGAAATGGGGACTAAGGGACAACGTGTGTATGCCCGTGGTCAGATTAAAGGTGGGGCAGCAGGTGCAGGTGCAGCAGGACTAACTGCAGCAGTTGTAGGTAAGATGTCACTAGATGAAATGCGTGAGCGTTTAAAAACTGCAAAGGATGAAAAAGATCGTGCACTTCTTCGTGAGGCAATTACAAAGGCTGTAGCTGAAGCAAAGGACTACGTAGAAACTAAACCTACAACGTCACCTCGTCCAAGGTCACGCCCAATGGGAATGGCTAAGGGTGGCTATGCTAACTGTGGTGCCTCTATGAAAGCTACACAGAGTTCAACAAAAATGGCATACGGTGGTATGGCTAAAAAGAAGTAGTGCTGTGTGGCTAGGTTTATTGTTAGCGTGTTTTAGTCCTTCCGCAACTTCTTGTACCATTATGGCGAAAACAGATAAACTGTTTTATAGTGAAGAAGAGTGTGTAGCTGAAGGAACTGAGGTTGCTAACAATTTACGTAATAAAAATGTATACGCTATTCCAATGTGCGTAAAAATAGGAGATAACGCATGACTACTTGTAAAGGTTGTGAAACACGAGGTAACTGCTTAGCTGCAGATAAATGTTTAAAAACAGGCAAAAAACAATGAAGTTTACAGACTGGAAAGTTGAACTAGAAGAGTGTGGCTATGTAGTAACAGAAGACCTTATCACTACAAAGCGTGGCGATGTACTCGCTGGTAAAGACCCCTATGGGGGTTACTATGTTAATGACTCACGTATTCAAGACATACTAAGTAAGAAACCTAGTACTGTTAAAAAAATAGTACGTAAAGCTAAAGAGATTGTAGAACCAACCACAGAGCTTGAGATGGTACGTGCTCGTGACAAGAATGGACATTTTATTGCAGATGATCCTGATACTGAAGCAAACGAAGCTTGGGTAGTAAAGAATAAGAAAAAGAAATGAGTGTAGTCAATCAAGGTAAACCAGCACGTATGCGTTCTGTGTATGGTCACAACAGTGGCACTGCTACAGAGGTTGTATATACATGCCCTGCTAACTGTGTAGCTGAGGTTACGTTTATCCATGTAGTCAATGGTGGTGGTAGTACAAACTCTGTAGATCTAGAATGGTATGTAGCAGCTGATTCTTACACATCACACTTTCTGTCAGGCAAGAGTCTAGGCGCAGGTGATTACATTACCTTTTCAAACATTGATCTAGTACTGCAGCCGGGTGATAAGATACAAAACGTACCTACTTCCGCTGGTCATATTGACACTATCCTTACTGTAACAGAGACATTTGTACCCGTAGGCTAGCTTTGCTAGTGTTGGGTAGCGGGTATTCCAATATAGCAGTTCTAAACCTTACTGTTTTGTAGTATAACTGTACATGCCAAGAACGGCATAACATACAGTGGAGACTACATAATGTACTTAACATACGACTACCCAAGCCAATTTAAACTTGCAGTAATAGCTACAACCAAACGAACACTGAAAGCTGTAGCTAAGTTCTTTATCTCTGTTGGTAACTCACTAGCTAAAGCTCAACAGATGAGAGCAGACTATTACTTACTGAATAACATGAGTGACAAGCAGCTTAAAGATATTGGTATTACCCGTGGTGAGATCAAGCAACGGTTCTACGGAACAGACAGTGAAACATAAGAAAGTAGTGTAATGGCACGACAACTTACAGAGAATCAAGTTAAGTTCTTAGAGGTACTCTTCGATGAGGCTGGCGGTGACGTAGTGAAAGCTAAGAAGCTTGCTGGCTACAGCGATAACACGCCTACGAGGCTTATCATTGATTCTCTTAAGGATGAGATCTTCGAGGGTACTAAGACGTACATGGCACGTATTGGACCTAAGGCAGCTGTAGCGTTTGGTCAGGCTCTTATTGACCCTACAGAGCTAGGCGTAAAAGAGAAGATGGCTGCAGCCAAAGAAGTACTTGATCGTGCAGGTATTGTAAAGACGGAGCGTGTGGAGGTACAAGCCTCAGGTGGTTTGTTTATCCTCCCTCCTAAAGAGCAAGATGATACGAGTAACTAAGACGAAAGAACGTGAGAGCATAGGCTACTGGATGTTGCCTAAGCCTGACTTTAAAGTAAAGAGATGGGAGAGAATCCCACGATTATCGCCTCAAGTACCATTTGGTTACGAGATAGACCCGGATGATGAGGACTGGCTTAAACCTATTACTAAAGAATTAGAGCTTTTAGTACTTGCAAAGAAGCATCTAAAGCAGTATAGTTACAGGGAAGTCAGTGCTTGGCTATCAACACAGTCAGGCAGGTATATCTCACACATGGGGTTGAAAAAGCGTATAGATGTCGAAAGAAAACGTAAGTCACTTGCTGCAATTAAACGCAAGCTTGCCCAGCGGCTCGAAAAAGCGCTCAGGCAGTACGAGATCCTCGAAAAAGAAAGACTCGGTTACTACACCTACGAAGAAGACGAACAAGACAGCAGTACCCGCCCAAGTTAAACCTGCGGAGTTTGACCCTATTGCGGCTCAAGAGGTGGTCTTTCAGCCTAACCCTGGGCCTCAGACACAATATCTAGCCTCTTCAGAGCGTGAGGTACTATATGGAGGCGCAGCTGGTGGAGGTAAATCGTATGCCACACTAGCAGATCCGCTACGTGACTTGAATAACCCAGACTTTAGTGGCCTACTTGTACGTCACACTACAGAAGAACTTAGGGAACTCATACAGAAGAGCCAAGATCTTTACCCTAAAGCAATACCCGGTATAAAGTGGTCTGAACGCAAATCTCAGTGGACCACACCCCGAGGAGGGCGTCTTTGGATGTCCTACCTCGACAAAGACACAGACGTTATGCGCTACCAAGGGCAGGCGTTTAACTACGTAGCCTTCGATGAGCTTACGCAATGGCAGTCACCCTATGGGTGGAACTACATGCGGTCTCGGTTACGTAGTAGTTCCAAGGAGTTAGGCCTCTACATGAGGGCTACAACCAACCCTGGTGGCCCAGGTCACTCTTGGGTCAAGAAAATGTTTATTGATCCTGCCCCGTCTAACACGCCTTTCTGGGCTACAGACATTGAGACAGGTGAAACGCTTACCTACCCTAAGGGTCATAGTAGAGAAGGTGAGCCACTGTTTAAACGTAGGTTTATACCTGCAAGCCTATTCGATAACCCTCACCTAGCTGAGAGTGGCGACTACGAAGCAATGCTTCTGTCTCTACCTGAGCATCAAAGGAAGCAACTACTTGAGGGTAACTGGGATGTCAACGAAGGTGCAGCCTTCCCTGAGTTCAACAGGAACATACACGTAGTTGAACCCTTTGATATACCAGACTCTTGGACTAAGTTCAGGGCGTGTGACTACGGGTACGGCTCCTTTACTGGGGTTGTATGGTTAGCAGTAACACCTTCAGAGCAACTCATAGTTTATAGAGAGTTGTACTGCTCTAAGGTTACAGCTACAGACTTAGCTGATATGATCTTAGATGCTGAAGCTAGGGATGGTACTATACGCTACGGGGTGCTTGACTCCTCACTATGGCATAACCGTGGTGATACTGGTCCTTCACTAGCTGAGCAGATGAACATGAAGGGATGTCGCTGGCGTCCTTCAGATAGATCAAAAGGCTCACGTATATCTGGTAAGAACGAACTACACCGCAGACTGCAGGTAGATGAGTACACAGAGGAACCTAGGTTAGTATTCTTTTCTACGTGTACCAACACAATAGCACAACTACCGTCTATCCCACTGGACAAAAGAAACCCAGAAGATGTAGATACTAATGCAGAAGACCACTTGTATGATGCGTTACGTTATGGTATAATGACAAGACCACGTAGTTCTCTATGGGATTACAATCCAGCTAAAGATCAACGCTCTGGATTTCAAGCTTCAGACTCAACATTCGGGTATTAAAATATGGCAGACATTGAAGACGTAAACTTCGACACAGATGAAGTAGTAGCAGCTGAAAACGGCAGCGATAAACTCTTTGAGTCTGTTAATAGCGTAGTTAGCTTCGTTAAGGATCGCTTCGGACGTGCAGAGGATGCTCGACTTGTAGATGAAGAGCGTTGGTTACGTGCTTATCGTAACTACCGTGGTCTTTACAGTTCAGACGTACAGTTCACTGACACAGAGAAGTCACGTGTATTTGTTAAGGTAACTAAGACTAAAACACTTGCAGCCTACGGACAGATCGTAGACGTACTCTTCGGTAACAACAAGTTCCCTCTTGCAGTAGACCCTACTGTACTACCAGATGGTGTAGCTGAAGCTGTACATATTAACGTAGATCCTAATGCTGATAAGGCGGGTGAAGGTGGAAGGGCTGTCACAGAGAACGTAGCAGCCCCTACAGCGCTGTTAGGCGATGACGGTAAGCTACTACCCGGAGAAACGATCATTGATCTACAGGAGCGCTTAGCGGGTCTCAAGACTAAGTTGTCTCCTGTGAGTGATAAGATCATCGAAGGTGACGGTACTACTCCTACTACAGTGTCATTCCATCCTGCGATGGTAGCAGCTAAGAAGATGGAGAAGAAGATCCACGATCAGCTTAATGAGAGTGGTGCATCCAAACATCTGCGCTCAATGGCTTTCGAGATGGCGTTGCTTGGTACAGGCGTAATGAAAGGTCCATTCGCTGTAGATAAAGAGTACCCTAGCTGGGGTGAAGACGGTGAGTACTCCCCTCTCGTTAAGACTGTCCCTGAGTGTAACCACGTATCTGTATGGAACTTCTACCCTGACCCTGAGTCTACCTCAATGGATGACGCAGAGTACGTAGTTGAGCGTCACAAGATGTCACGCAATCAGCTGCGCTCTTTGAAGGGACGCCCTTACTTCCGTGATGATTCTATTGAGAACGCTATCGCTCAAAGCCCAGACTACGTGCGTAAGCACTGGGAAATGAAGATGGAAGACGATGACATCTCTGCTCAGTCTGAGCGCTGGGAAGTTATGGAGTTCTGGGGTTTCGTTGATGTAGACATTCTAGAAGATAATGGCGTTAAGATCCCTAAAGAGTTACGTGATCTAAACGAAGTAAGCTGTAACATCTGGGTATGTAACGGTGAAGTACTACGTATGGTGCTTAACCCCTTCAAACCAGCACGTATTCCTTACTACTCCACTCCTTACGAGCACAATCCATATAGCTTCTTTGGTGTAGGTATTGCTGAGAACATGGACGATACGCAGACCTTGATGAATGGTTTTATGCGTATGGCTATTGACAATGCTGCACTTTCTGGTAACCTTATTATGGAAGTCGATGAGACTAACTTGGTTCCAGGTCAAGACATGAGTGTGTACCCCGGCAAGATATTTAGGCGCCAAGGCGGTGCTCCGGGTCAGGCTATCTTCGGAACCAAGTTCCCTAACGTAGCACAAGAAAACATGCAACTCTTTGACAAGGCTCGTGTATTGGCTGATGAGAGTACAGGATTCCCTAGCTTCGCACACGGTCAAACTGGTGTCTCAGGCGTAGGTCGTACAGCTTCAGGTATCTCTATGCTTATGTCTGCAGCTAACGGTAGTATCCGTAGTGTAGTTAAGAACGTAGATGACTATCTGCTTGGACCCTTAGGTAAAGCTTTCTTCTCGTTCAACATGCAGTTTGACTACGATGAAACTATCAAGGGTGACTTGGAAGTTAAAGCATCAGGTACTGAAAGCTTGATGTCTAACGAGGTGCGCTCACAGCGTCTGATGCAGTTCTTGCAGGTAGCGTCTAATCCTAACCTAGCACCATTCGCTAAGATGGATTACGTCATTCGTGAGATCGCTAAGTCTATGGATCTTGATCCAGACAAAGTGACTAACTCTATGCAGGACGCTGCTATTCAGGCTGAGCTATTTAAGAAGTTCCAAGAGCAGAACCCACAGCCCCCTCAACCACAAGGCCCAGCGCCGGGACCAGAAGGTCAAGCACCAGCGGGAGCAAACGTACAGGACACTACAGGATCAGGTGGAGCGCAGATGGGTACAGGCACAGCGCCGCAACCCGGTGAGCAAGGATTTAGTGGGAACGTAGCCTAATGAGTGGTATCACTAGACTGTTAGCTAAAGAGCTTAGCTCTGCGCTGGGCATTACGGATGCACCTTTAGCAGGCGCTGTTGCTAAGGGGTCTGATGATTTATTAGCATCTAGTGTTGATGTAGGTACAAACAAACAGGTATCTAATTTAGATTATGATGCAAGGATAGCAGAACTAGACGAAGCACCTGATGCAGACGCCTGGCAGAAGAAGGCTAAGACTTTTGTAGCGGATTCACGTGATGTAAGCCCCTCTATTAAAACCCCTGAGTTGGAGCAGTCTACCAGAGAACTACTTGATAATAAAATAACTAGAGAACAACACCTAGAGAATGTTGACACTTATAAGCCTGTTAACCCTTGGGACGCTCTGCCAAGGGAGCCTACTGATAAAGCCACTGCCTTCTCTCTAACATCCAGCAAACGAGAAGGTGGTTTGTTTGTATTACCGCAGGAATCGGCCTCTTCTTTAGGTGTATCTAAGTCAGCACTACAAGTAGGTGATAACTTTAATGGTAGGTTAGATATACCGGCTTATACTGCACACGATACGTGGATAGTTGCGGGTACTACTAGAACAGGTGAAAAGGGTACACATTACGCTAAAGCTATTCATTATACTTCAGACGGTGATAAGCCAGTAAAGTTTATTGCATCTAATAAAGCAAGTGAGAATATAGGTAAGGGCGAAAAAGATAAGTATGGATACGCAACTATTTCTGGTACTATTAAAGACTTAGATGTCGAAACTATTCGATCTAAAGCTGAGAGATATTTAAGAGACCCAGAGTGGACACAGGTAGGGTTTGACCCACGTAGACAGGGAGGTTTCTATGCTCGTGCAGGTGAGAACAAACATGTACCAGTAAGAGAAGCTTCAGAAGTATTACAAATTGGACCTCTCGTATTAGCTCGTAACGCTGTACTTGATATAGATTACAAGGGCTACGCAATAGGTGGTTTAGTACAGAGGCGAACTAAATGAACGGCGCACTAAAGAAGCTAGTCAACGATAAGCAACTATGGGACGCTTATGTAGAGTACCTAGACGATAAGATAAGCTCTGCACACAAACGACTAGAGCAAGAGAATCAACCTGATAACATGTACAGGGTTCAAGGCGAGATCGCCTCACTACGTAGATTGAAATATATGAGGGACGAAATCAATGGAAGCCAATGAAGCTAAACAAATGGAGATGCTACTTCAAGAGGGTGGTATCGCAGATGACGGTACTACTGTAGACCCTGTAAGTGGCAATGAAGTACCTCCAGGTTCAATGGCAGAAGAGGTACGTGATGATGTCCCTGCTCAGTTGAGTGAGGGCGAGTACGTTGTACCTGCTGATGTTACACGCTACTACGGTGTTAAGTTCTTTGAGGATCTACGTACACAGGCCAAGCAAGGCATGGCTCAGATGGAAGCAGAGGGACGTATTGGTGGTGAACCAGTAAGTCAAACTATGGATAACCAAGCTGAGGGTGCTCTAACTCCAGAAGAGCTTGCAATGCTGCAAGAGATGGGTATGGCTGTAGGCGGTATGGTTACACCTCCACCCCAGGCTGTAGGAAACACTGGAGAGTACAATAAAGGCGGTCAAGTCTTGTATGCGCAGGACGGTGTAGATGTAAGTGCTGCCAGCGCTTCTACGTCAGGCGTCAATCCTTACCAAGCTCAGTTCACACAGGGTATGGGTACAGCCTTTGCTCCAGGTTACCTAAGCCAACAGATCATTGAGGCTTCACAAGCCCCACAGTCAAGTATAGTTATGCTTTACTCTCCTGACGGTATTGCTGTGTCTGTGACGCTTCCTGCAGAGCAAGCTAAGTATGACCAGCTTGTAGCTGAGGGCTACACTACTCAGCCTGTAGCTACAACTACAGAGACTACAGTAACTACTGGTAATGACGATCCACCACCCCCTGAAACTACGAAGGCGATGACGCCCGACTATACACGTATGACTACAGAAGAGTTAGCTAAAAGGTACTCACAGAACCAGACTGCAATGGCTATGATGGCAGGTATGGCTGCTATTAACCCTATCTTTGGTGCGTTTGGTGTTTGGGCTACTAACAATACTAAGAAGAAGATCATTGAGGCAGGGTATAAGCCACCTGAAGGTGGTAGCATTTTCGACTTGTCTCTCAATGATCTAGTAGGTAAAGTAAAAGATGTATTCGGTCTATCTGATGAAGAGACTAAAGCTGTTGTAGCTCAAGTAAGTAGTGGAGATGATAATACAGTTACACCTACACCCTCTGAAACATCTGCTATCCTATCTGGAGGCGGTGCAACAGGTGACGATGATGGACCTACTGTTGTTACTGGCGGCGGTACTGCTCCAACTGGAGGTGGTTCTGCTGGAGATAAATATGTGTTTGAGGAGGATACCACTGATTACGACTCTACAGACGATGACGTTTTCGATCAGATAGATGCGGAGTTTGCATCTGCAGCGGCTAACCCTGCTCCTCCTGCTGATAATTCTAGCTCTTACGGAGTTG
>Ga0129324_10002645_pt1 | contig 10865 bp, 6 predicted proteins | sample CPBDNA_7_FD_96879 | JGI IMG/M metagenome (GOLD analysis project Ga0129324, IMG submission 96879) | Freshwater to marine salinity gradient microbial communities from Chesapeake Bay, USA - CPBay_Spr_15_0.2_DNA | ecosystem: Environmental > Aquatic > Marine > Coastal | place: USA: Chesapeake Bay... | reverse complement strand
GGCATCGTTATTGACGTTTGCACTCGCTCCTTCCTTCTGCTCAGCGATGAAGGCAACGAAAAGATGGTAAACTGTGATACCGTCCAAGAGTTTATGAATGTCCTGGAAGTTGTGACTGCTAACCTTAATGAAGACCAGATTGAGTATGCTGACCTTGCTATTCAGGGAGAAGAGTATTGATGGAAGTATTTACGATTAAGGAATGGGAAGACAACTTTGATTCCCTCCTTGAGAGGGTAGAAAATGGAGAGCATATAGGTATTATGGGAGATGATGGTAAAGCAGCAGTTATGATACCAGCAGATGATGAACTTCTCCGAATATACACGGAGAATAATAACGAAGCATCGTAGTTCATCATCACGGGAATATAGCTTAATGGTTAGAGCGCCCTGCTTATAACGGGGTAGTCTGGGTTCAACTCCCAGTATTCCTATCGTGCTGGTTTAGCTCTCTGGTTGAAAGCAGCGAACTCATAATTCGCCTAAGGTGGGTTCGATCCCCACAACCAGCACTACAATTTGGGAGCGTGGCGGAATCGGTAGACGCACCTGACTTAAAATCAGTTGGGCATTGTGCCCGTGGGAGTTCAAGTCTCCCCGTTCCTATAAAAATAAATAAGACAAAAAGCATCCGATATGTCTTATAAGATTGACACTGCATACTGCTGGTATTTGGACCACAGTATGATAGTGAAGATGTATTTTATCAATCAGGTTCCATTCACCTTTGATGAACTGCCTGATGGACACTTGGAAGACAAAGAATTAGTAGCACTTGCAAATAAAGAAACATCATTTGAACCAGAAGACTTATACAGGAGTTCTTTCTATCTTATAGATGAGGAAGTTCATCCTTGTCTATTTCCTGTTGAGTTAGAGAACCCTGAAGATATGCCAGATGAAGAAATATATTATCATGACGAAGAAGATTTGCTGGGATAAATAAATCATAGCAAATAGTATAGAAGCAGAAATACAATGCCTCTGAATAAATTAGACAATTTTATCAAGAATACTGAAGGTCGTATTTTATATGTAAGTCCAAGTGATATTGATTCAACTGATAGTGTCAGTAATCAAGGAAATTCTCTTGCCCAACCATTTAAAACCGTACAAAGAGCTCTGATAGAGGCAGCAAGATTTTCATATTTGAAAGGGGATAGTAATGATGAGGTAGAAAAAACTACTATTCTCTTAATGCCAGGTGAGCACGAAATTGATAATAGACCTGGATATGTCCTTACAAAAACTGGTTCAACAGCACAAGTAATTTCCCCTGGAGGTGGAACTCCAGAAACTGCATCTGATGTTTTATCATTATCTTTATCTTCAAACTTCAATATAAATGATGAAGATAACGTTTTATATAAGTTTAATAGTATTTACGGTGGTGTTATAGTTCCTAGGGGAACTTCTATTGTTGGTCTTGACTTAAGAAAAACTAAAATACGTCCAAAATACGTTCCAAACCCAACTGATTCAAGTGTAAATCCAACAGCAATCTTTAAGATTACTGGTGCTTGCTATTTTTGGCAGTTTTCATTCTTTGATGGAAATGAAAATGGATTAGTTTACACTGATGATTCGGATTTTTCCGTAAACAATCAGTCAAAACCAATATTTTCACACCATAAGTTAACTTGTTTTGAGTATGCTGATGGTGTAAACGAATATCAAGATAGTCAACTTACAGATCTTGATATGTATTATGGAAAACTATCAAATGCATTTAACGTTGCATCTGGTAGAGATATTGATGATAAGTATCCTGCTGACATAAATGGATTTGCAAAACAACGTCCAGAATGGGAAATTGTTGGTGCATTTGCAGCAGATCCAATTGATATTCAATCAATTATATCTGGAGATGGTGTAACTGCGAGCAACTTGATAACCGTTACAACAGCGGTGGATCATGAACTTACAACTGGAACTCCTGTCAAGATTAGTGGTGTATCTCCTGTTGATTATAATATTTCAACTAAAATTATTGCAGATTCTACAGATCCCAAAAAATTCACATATCTATTACCAGATTTTAGAGCAACACTACCAGCAACTGGTGATGCCAGTTCTGCGACAGTAACTGTAGAAACTGACACTGTTACTGGTGCATCTCCATACATCTTCAATATTTCTCTTCGTTCTGTTTATGGAATGAACGGAATGCACGCCGATGGTAGCAAAGCGGCAGGTTTCCGTTCAATGGTTGTAGCACAGTTTACTGGTGTTTCTCTTCAGAAAGACGATCGTGCTTTTGTAAAATATAATTCAACAAACAGAGATTATTCTGATAATATTGGCATCTCAACAGTAACTGGAGCAACTTTATCAGCAAATTCATCAAGCACCGGAACAGTATATCACCTAGATTCCGATGCAATTTACAGAAGCGGATGGGAAACATCTCACATTAAGATATCTAATGATGCCATCTTACAAATCGTTTCCGTATTCGCTATCGGATATAACAAACACTTTGATGCTGAGAGTGGTGGTGATGCATCAATCACAAACTCAAACTCAAACTTTGGACAATTAGCACTGATTTCTACTGGATTTAAGAAGGAAGCATTTGCAAAGGATAATCAGGCATACATTACTAATATTATAACACCAAGATCAGTAACTTCCGCAGATGAAGATATTGACTGGTTGACAATTGATGTTGGAGTAACAACATCTGTCGCAGACAATAGTAGATTATATCTCTTTGGATTCAATTCCGAAGATAGTGCTCCTGCAATTTTAACTCAGGGATATAGAGTTGGTGCAAAAGTAAATGATAAATTATATGTTTCAATTGGTGCAACCAATTATTCAGCAGATATTTTAATGTCTGATGGTTCTTCCAGTTCCTTAAAAGAATATTCTGCAGATGCACCTCTTGCGGGAGCAGGAAATACTTTTGGACTTGGAACTCACACAATTGAAACTGGTGAAAAGGTAATCATTATTAGTGATGATGGAGATCTTCCAGAAAACATAGAAGAACATCAAACTTATTATGCAATCAAAGTTGACAGCAAAGCAATCAAACTCGCAACTTCAGAATCTGACGCAAACAATAATTCTGAAGTTGCAGTAAATGGAGGATCTAGTCTTAAGATTTTAAGTAGAGTTAGTGAGAAATCATCTGGTGATTTGGGTCATCCAGTTCAATGGGATGGAACAAATAATCAATGGTACATTAATGTAAGTAGTGGAAATGATATTTACACTCAATTGAATACTCTTGGTGTTTCTGGAATAGGGGCAAAAACTAATGCTTCATTCATCAAGAGAAAAACTGATTCTAGAAGTTTGGATGAAAAGATTTATAAAGTAAGAGTTGTAATTCCAAAAGAATCAACTAATGCAAAGAATCCTGAAAATGGATTTATTATTCAAGAGTCAAGCACCACTGGTGTTCGCACAGATTCTGATTTTGATCCTGTTTCAAATCTTACTAGATCTGATTTTAACTTTGAAAAAAATCCAAGATTTATCAGCACTTGTTCCAGAAGTGGAACAACGGTCACAGTTATTTCAGAATTACCTCACAATTTAGATATAGGTGATAGTATAAACATCAGAAATGTAACTGATGACACCGTAACTGGAGTCGGAACATTTAATCGTGGATACAACGGAACGTTTACCGTTAGCAATGTTACTGATGATCTGACATTTGAATATACAACAACTACAACACCAGGAACCTTCACAAACGATACGAGCACTAGAACTGCAGATCTACCAAGATTTGAAAGAAATAACTTACAATCAAATCTCTATGTTTATAGAAATGAAATAATTAAAGAATATATTGAAGGTCAGCAGGATGGAATTTATCATCTTTATGTGACCAATTCTAACAATGCAATACCAACAGAATTTACAGATCTCAAGTATAGTCAGAATATAGTTAATCTCTATCCTCAACTTGATAGAGACAATATTGATGACAATCCTCTTCCAACTAGATCTTTTGCAGTTAGATCTCCTCTTGGAAAAGTTGTAACAAGTGATCTTAAAAAGAGTATCACTAAAGAATCATTAGACCTTTTGGCAACTAAACTTGGAATTGGTCTAACAATTTCTTCAGTATCAAATAGTGCCACCAGTGCAACAATCACCTTTGCCAGAGAGCACGGACTTTCTGGTATTGTAACTTACAGTTCAATTACTGGCGGAAGTGGTCATACTAACGGTGATTATCATAACGTCAAACTTTATGATAACGTATCAAAATCTAGTTGGCAGGGAGCGACTGCAAGGATCGGAGTTACTGGTGGTGCCGTAACTTCAGTTGATATTATTAGTTCTGGTTCTGGATATGTTGATGGAGATACATTATATGTTGATAATGCTCAAATGGGTGGTAGTGTAAACTCATCAATATCAGTATCAACTTCGGGAATTTCAAGTGCAATTAATACCGTAGTTCAATTTACAGGTTCTACAACAACTGAAGATACTCTTCACAGAATTACTTCTGTTGGTGCAGACAATCAAATCTCTATCGCAAAAACATCTGGCGATACAGTAATTACTAATGATCAATATGCGGTAGTTGTTGGACCAGCAGTATCAATTGATTCTACCATCTTTGATTCTACTGCAGGAATTACAACCTTTATTTGTACTTCGGCACATGGATTAGTTGCTGGTAACAAATTTAGACTTCTTGATACAAGTAACAATAATCTTGGAGATTTCCATGTAAAGACAAGATCAGGAGTAACTTCGTTCACTTCAGTTACAACTAATTCTGTAGGTGTTGCGACATATGTTCTGAAATCTGCATTTACATCTAATGATTCTATTTCCAATTCTTCTAATGAAAACTTAGGGGGAAGAGGATTTTCAATTTATGATAATGAATTGCTGACCCTCAGTGCTGGAATTACAACCACTGCTACCGAAATTGAGATTAGCAGTCCTGTTTCTGGAATTGCAACTACAAAGAGATTCCCAATTGGATCCTACATCCAAGTTGACGAAGAAATTATGAGAGTTGCAAGCAAGTCTCTTACTGGAGCTTCAAATAATAAACTGACGGTTATTCGTGGAGTTCTTGCAACCAATCAAAAATCTCATAGTTCAGGATCTCTTGTCAAGAAGATCAAACCACTTGCAGTTGAATTCCGTAGACCATCTATTATTCGTGCTTCTGGTCATACATTTGAATATCTTGGATATGGACCAGGTAACTACTCAACTGGATTGCCTCAAGTACAAAACAAGACTCTCAATGAAAGAGAAGAATTCTTAGTTCAGTCTCAAGAAAGATCTTCCGGTATTGTAGTTTATACTGGTATGAACAATAAGGGTGACTTCTTTATTGGCAACCAGAAAAAATCCTCTGCTACAGGTGAAGAAAGCACGTTTGACACTCCGATTCCAACGGTAACAGGAACAGATCCATCCAGATTAAGTTCAGTATTTGATGAAGTAACAATCAAAGAAAGATTGGTTGTAGAGGGTGGAGATTCTAATCAAATTCTTTCACAGTTTGATGGTCCAGTTACACTTACTAATAACGTAACAACTAAAAATCAAGTAACGTCTTCAGGAAAGGTACAAATTACTAATACTGAAGCTGATGCTTTCACTGTTACTGGTGGATCCGTATTTGATTCTGAAGTTGTACTGAATACTGGTATTGTTCCAGATTCTGATGAGGGTGCATATGTTGGAACTGCGGCACTACCATTCTCTGAAGGTCACTTTGGTGAAATTAGAATTGCCGTTACTAATAATAATACTATTGATACGGCATCTGGAAATCTAATTCTTGATGCTGCTACGAATATTGTTGATATTAACGCAGCAACAAATATTACTGGAAATACGATCATCACTGGTATTTTGAGTGTAACTGATGATATCACTGCATTCTGGTCTTCTGACGAGAGACTGAAGGACAACATCACACCTATTGATGATCCTCTTACTAAAGTTGTCTCAATCAGTGGTAATACATTTGACTGGAACGAGAAGTCTAACAAGTCTGGACATGACGTTGGACTGATCGCTCAAGAGATTGAAAAGGTTCTTCCTGAGGCAGTTGTAACAAGAGATAATGGTTACCTTGCGGTTGATTATCATAAGGTTGTTCCTCTTCTTGTAGAGGCAATTAAGGAACTTTCCGACAAGGTAGAAACACTTGAGCAAAAACTATCTGATAAATAACTAAAAAGACTATAATGGCAAATATTCGTAAGTCATTTAATTTTCGTACTGGACTTCAGGTAGATAATGACAGTCTGGTTGTAAATGCAAATGGTTTGGTTGGAATCGGAACATCCATTCCCCAAAATTATTTGTTGGGTGTTTACGGTGATGTGAGCGTTACTGGTCTAGTAACAACTCAGAATTTATTCTCTTCTGGCATTTCAACTTTCAATTCTGATGTTCATATCGGAACTGGAATCACATTTAATTTGGTGAGTGGAAATGTAAATATTGGATATGGAATTACTTTTGAAACCGCAAATGGATATGTTAGTGCCACCAGATACTATGGAGATGGTTCTACATTATCAAATATTGTTGGATATTCAACTGCTTCCTGGATTGTAAATGTAGGTGGAACAGGAATACATACTTCTCTCAGTATTGGTATTGGAACAACATCAGTAGATCAACACGATTTGCTTATAGGTTCTGATCCTCTTGGAGGAGGGGAAGGAATTACATTTGATGGATCCTCTGGCGACATTAACTCTACTGGCATTATAACGGCTACAAGTTTTAGTGGTATTATAACTGCAACAGATTTAGCAGGAACAATTGATAATGCTAGACTTCCTTCTAGTATATCTGTAACTGATGTAACGGCAAATAGTTTCATTGGAACTGCGACAGCAGCATCTTCTCTTGCTGGAACTCCAAATGTTAATGTTGGCGTCTTAACCGCATCTAAGGTAGTTGCCAATTCTATTGAAGTTCCGAATACTGGTGTTACAACAGTTTCTAAGTTACTTCATGTTGGAACAGGTGGAACCGCATTCTCCGCTCTAGAAGCAGGAAGAATTGGAGTTGGGACAGCAGTACCAACATCAGAACTTCAGATTAGAAAGGCATCAGGATCACTCCTAGAGGTTATTTCCGATACTGATCAGGCAAGAATTAGCATTGGTCAGTCAGTTGGTGTAGGAAATAGCACTGGTGTCTTAAGATTTGGTAACGCTCCAAGAACGTTTGATGTAATCAATAGAGACACTGGAAACATCAACATGATACTTCATGGTGGTGGATCTGGTATTGGCACTGGTAGATTTGACTGGATTTATGGTCAAACTAATGCCGAGTTAATGTCAGTGACTTATGATGGAAAGTTGGGAATTGGTAAAACAAATCCAGACAACAATCTCCATGTTGTAGGTACTTCTACAGTTACTGGAAACTCATGGTTTGGCGGAAATGTAACGATTGATGGCACATTAAATACTGGAACAATTATATTCCCATCGTTGATTTCTGCCAATATCAGCACTACTAGCGGAATATCAACATTCTTCAGTGTAAATGTTGTCAATGATTTGTTAGTTGATACTGATATCGGTATTGGCACAACAAATCCAGTTGTAAATTTTGACGCAAGAGGAAGAACCGCACTGATTGGAAACCTTGGCATCAACACTACAACTGAGGCAACTGCTTCTCTTGAAGTTACTGGTCAATCACTGTTTGATAGTATAGGAATAGGTACTACAAACTCTCAAGGAGAGGGGATTTACAATACAAATTCTTATACTCAGTATAGTTCAACATTAACTGTTTATGATGGTGCCATTTACGCCAAGAGAAGTGCCGTAGGTGTTGGAACCACTGCATTTAGATCTTCTGTTGACTTTGGAGATGCTGGAAAAGATAATGCGGGAGGAGTTGGTGCTTTCCTTATTATGCCTAGAATTTCAAATAGTGAGAGAACTGGTCTTACAACAGTATCTGGTGCAGTGATATTTAATACTGATACAAATACATTCCAAGGATTTGACGGCACTACCTGGCAAGACTTCCACTAATTTATGAAAAAATTCGTTGTTATTGGGTCTGGGACCTCTGGATTGATTGCTGCTGGAATGATAAAGAGATACTGGGGTGATGAAGTCCAAGTATCGCTATATTATGATGCAAGTAAGAAAAATATAGCAGTAGGAGAAAGCACGACTCCTGTTGTACATTTGTTTCTTAATGCTATGGGTATCAGCACTCATGACATGATAAGAGACTTGAGCACCACTGTAAAACTAGGTATCAACTTTAAGAATTGGATACCTGATACAGAATACTTTCATGGTTTTCAAGAGGTCAACTTCTGGGGAGAATCAGACAACTCTAGTGCAATATATTCTATACCCAAAGGAAGTTATGATGGTGGATTGCTGTTTAACAAAGCAACAACAACCCTACCACAAGAAGGATTTGAGTATAGTCATGCATTACACATAGACACCCAAGAGTTCTCAAACTACATCACAAAGAAACTAGAAAATGAAATAGAGTTTGTTGATGATGTGGCAGAAAGAATCAACGTCAAAGACAATAAAATTGAGAGTATAGATTTTAGATCTAGTGGGAATATTACAGCAGATTTTTATATTGATTGCTCAGGATTCAACTCTCTTTTAATCAAGAATCTAGATACAGAATGGAATGATATAACTGATGAGTTGCCGATTGATAGAGCAATTCCTCAACAGATTCCATACGAGTTTGACGAGATCCCATCATACACATTAGCAGAAGCAACAGACAATGGATGGATTTGGCAGATACCAATAGGAAATAGATATGGCACAGGATATTTGTATTCGTCTAGATTCACATCAGACGAAGAGGCAAGAGAAAAGTATAACTCTTGGTTGCTAGAAAAGTTTGGAGTAGGACTAGAAACTGATAGGATAATCAAGTATAAACCTGGATACTATCAGGATGCATGGGTTGGTAACTGCCTAGCAGTTGGATTGTCCAGTGGATTTGTGGAACCACTAGAGTCAACTGGAATCCATATCATTATAAATCAAATTCGGGATTTTGTTTCTCTCAATTCAAATTTAAAATTTTTAGAATATGATAGAAAACAATTTAATAAGAAGAATGATATTGGATATAGAGGAATTATAGACTTTATCTGCCTACATTACAACACAAACAGAGTTGATTCTAAGTTTTGGAAATACATGACTGAGAATAAAACCGAGTGGGTTAAAGATTTTGATGAGAAGTGTAGATATGAGTTTGTAGATGCTTCCAATCTTGGTAATAACTCAACTAAATTTGTTTGGCCTCTTGATAGTTACATTCAAGTCGCTAATGGTCTCAATATGTTTAATAAGGAAGCAATCATCGAGTTTCTAGATTCTAAACGAAATAAGAATCAGATACTAGAGTTTGCAAAAGAGCACCATGAATACACAGTGCTCAAGAAAAACGAAAACAAACATATATCACATAAGCAAATTGTAGCATCAATCCATAAATAAAGAAAAAAGCTGGTTTAATGTCTGTATCAGTATCTAAGGCGGGACCATATTACGCTTCTGGAGAAATTAAGTTTAGCTCTCTCCGTAGTAACTTTCGTGCTCAACAAAGAAAGACAACTTCTGGTGGAAGTGAAACTTTTAATACTGATAATGCAGCAATTAGTGCATCAGACTTGTTAAGAAATACTGATACTGCGGAACAAAATCCAATAGTTCCCGATTCTACTGAAAATAATAATGTAGCAACATCAAATAATTTGAAATTATCACAATTTAGAAATTCTGTCAAGTATTATTATATTACGCAATCAGGAACAGATGAAAATTTTGACATCGATACGCAAAATTGGAATACAAATCTAGCAAAAAACATTAATAAATTCATGTTTATTGATGGAACTTGCGGATCCAATAGTTCTAGTTCAGTTTCCGCAAGTTTCAATGCTATTGCATATAATCTAATATTTGATGTTTATGGAAGTATTCTAGGTGCAAGTGGTAAAGGTGGGGGTACTAGTGGAGCACCAGCAGTAAGTGGTGAGGCGGGCGGAACTGCTATGTCTGTTTCTTCTTCTGGTGGCAATATTGAGATATTAGTTAGATCTGGTGCCAGAATATATGGCGGCGGCGGTGGAGGAGAAAAAGGTGCTCAAGGTGCCAATGGAAGTGGTGGACAATGTTATAACGAGACCACAACTTCTGGATGTGGTGGTGCTCCTGGTTGTCCTGGTGGATATAATAGCGTTTCTGAATGGAGTGGTGGATGTTGTCTAACATATTGTGAATGGTGTTGGGGTTGTTGCGTGAGATGTTCAAATTATACCAAGTATAGACGCTGCGTACAACAATATAATACTTCTGGTGGTACTGGAGGAGCAGGTGGTGCAGGAGGTCTTGGAAGAGGATATAGCAATGAATCAGGATCTTTAGCAGGTTCTGGTGGTTCTGGTGGTTCTGGTGGTGGAGGATGTGGAGCAACTAGCGGAGCAACTGGAGAAACTGGTGGTTCTGGTGGTGACTGGGCATCGTCAGGTTCAAATACAAATAACAGTGGAAATGGTGGTGGAGGAGCAGTAGCAATTTCTGGGTCTAATTACAGCGTTACAGGTACAATCAACTCCTCAACTGTGAAGGGTGCTTATAACCCCTGATAAATATTTTTAACTGAAATATATCAAATGTCTGACGAAAAAGAATATCCTTCTCTTGGTGAGAAGGCAAAAAATCTTGCCAACTTTTCCTGGGAATTAGTTCAATACATTACTCAAAACAGAGACGCTGTGTTATTCGTCTCTGATGAGGTGTATAAGGAAAGAGTAGAAATCTGTAAAACTTGTGATAAGTTTGCTGAATTTGAGAATATGTGTACCGAATGTGGGTGCTATAT
>Ga0129324_10002640_pt1 | contig 10875 bp, 27 predicted proteins | sample CPBDNA_7_FD_96879 | JGI IMG/M metagenome (GOLD analysis project Ga0129324, IMG submission 96879) | Freshwater to marine salinity gradient microbial communities from Chesapeake Bay, USA - CPBay_Spr_15_0.2_DNA | ecosystem: Environmental > Aquatic > Marine > Coastal | place: USA: Chesapeake Bay... | reverse complement strand
TTGTGATAGCTTAGGCCAACTGAAGTCGTTTAAACAGTCTATTTTAGTGCCACAAGGTAAGATTGATATATTCTCGGTTAATGGAAATATCAAAGCAGAAATAGACTTGAAAGCATTTGAGAGTACCATTGAGAAGAAATGGCAAAAGATATACGAGAGCAAGATAAAAGAAGATAGAGAGGTTATTGTGAAATACAAAACTCCTCTTTGGTTAATTTTACTTTGTCCATTATTATTTGGGTTTGGATATTTAATTGGGAAGTTTAGATAAAAGTTTAGTTAAAAAAAATAACCACCTAAATAAAGGTGGCTATTAAAACAAGACAAATGAGAATTAAATCTATAAAATAGTTAGTTAATCTCCATAAAAAGACAATACAAATATAAAAACTATTTACAGTTTAAAACTATACTACATTAACAAGTTATTAACCTTTTCTGTATATAACTCAATCATTTCTAAAAGTTCGTTATCTGTAAACTTTTGTATCTTCCTAGACTTCATTAATAACTCTTCTGATAAATCAACACCTAAATACTTTGAGAATAGATACTGTTCTCCATACCGAAATACATTACATCCAGAACATTGAACTTGTACATTATCTTCATCCCATCTAGTTGCATAATGTTTACGAGATACAAAATGTCCAGCTTGTAACTTCTTCCAATGATCTTGTTTACCACAAGTAACACATTCAGATATTTCATTTTTAGAATATCTTAATCTTATATACTGACTAAATATATTATCTAGTTTAGTTATAATTGTTTTTCTACTTGGTTTTTTTGCCATTGAATATATTTCAGATATCTTATATATTATTTTTTATATTTATATATAATTATTTATTTGTATTTTTATATATTTTTATTAATATATATTTATTTATATACTACTTATTGTAATAATAAATTGCAAAGTTATATATATTTTTTTTAAAAAACAACAAAAACTTACTTAAATTTTTTATATTGTTTAATTTTAAACGGATTTGTTTATTTTGTTTAATTTTACTATTTATTTTTTTTAACTAGATATTGTTTATATATTTGCATCATAATTAAAATAATAAATATGAAAGCAACAATTAAACCAACAAGTCAAAAAAAATCGAAATACGATAATGTTTATTTTGATATTACAATTAACGGACATACATTTGAAAATATAGAGCGTTCAGAAGTTAGACATCTTATTCAAATATTAGATAATGGAATAGGTGTTTAAAAATAAATTAATAAAAATTTTTTTATTAACATTTTATTTTGTAATTTAGCCAAGTAATTAAAAACAAGACAATATGAAACTAATAGACAGATTAAAATCAGAGTACAGTAGTAAGTTAGAAATTAACAACCTTACATATCCAGCTTTAGTGGGTAGGATTTGTGAAGAGTTAGAAACAATATCGTTAGTGGGCGATATGAAGTATGGCATTTGGGTAGATTTAAAGTTCTTTACTGGAGTAGATTCGCCTTATGATTTATTCAATGAGATTAAGTAACGAAGCGTGGGATAAACTCAAACAGCAAATTGAGTACCACATAGGACAAGACCATAACTTAACAGATATAACTATTAATTATCAGTTAAGAATACCTGAAATGGGGACAAGAAATTATTTAAGATTATCAGTAAAAATACAAGAATAAAAAATAAAAAAGATAAAATGGAAGATTTAATTGATTATTTAAACGCAAGGATTAAAGCACTAGAAAATAGAGTTGAATTTTTGGAAGGGCAAGTTGAAGTATTAAAAATAAAAGAATGAAACACGATTTAAGATTAATAAGAAAAACATATTTAAAAAATAAAAAATTACAAAATACTAAAAGTATTTCATTACATTTACAAAAATTAAATAAAACATATTTAAAGAATAGCAACCCAATCTTATTAAAGATTATAAATTTTTGGGAAACTAAATTAGAAGAAGAATTAACACAATTAAATTTAATAAAATGAAAACAGACAAATTAAAAGAACTTTATTTAAAGTATGGATTAACACCTGAAGATGTATATAAGCATCAGCATTACACAATTATCACTAGGCAAGGTATTGACAAGATACAAGCTACTGAACAAATTTATGTAGATTATGAAGTTATAAGATGCGAACCTAACTTTGCAGTATTTAAAGCAAAGGCACAAAAGGACGGAACAATAATACAAACATTTGGTTCTGCATTAAAAGGAGATACATTTAAGGACGGAAACACTAATAGTTGGTATGTTGCTGAAATGGCAGAGAAACGTGCAATGTCAAGAGCAGTTTTAAAACTAACTGGATTTTATGAGTTAGGAGTTTTTAGTGAAGATGAATCAGAATCATTTAAAAGAAAGTAGAATATTAACCTAAATTAAAATAGAATTATTATGAGTGCAATTATCAATTACAGTTTAAGAGTAGACAAGTTACCAAAAGAGAAATTTGTTGCGGGAAAAGACGGAGCAGTTTATGTCAACCTGACTATGTCAGTTAATGATGAAACTAGGTTCGGAAACAACGTATCAGTTTATGTTTCTCAAACCAAAGAAGAAAACCAAGAGAAAAAGCCTAAAACTTATATAGCTAACGGAAAGGTTGTTTGGAACAATGGAACTATTGTAAACGCAGAAAAAGAGGTAAAAGAAGAAGTTGCTGCTGAAACAGTAGAATCTGATTTTCCTTTTTAAATTTAATTGGGTAGTGTAAAAGCTACCCTTTTTTTTTATATATTTGGAAAAATTAAAACAAAATGACAGAAGAACAGACAATAGAACAAATGGAAATGGAACTGATTGCAGAGGAATGCAGGATTACAACTGATGAGATAGTTGAATATCCACCTATTGCTTTGAGTTTGGGAGAAAAAATAATATCAACAAAGAATGGAGATTTAAAGATACCAATACCTATTGGAACTTATGGTAACTTCTCTTTTGTACAAGCACCAGAGAAGACCAAAAAGACTTTCTTTATATCACTTTTAGCTAGTGTTTATTTAAGTGGCAAAAACAATTACGGAGGAGATATAAGGGGAAATAGAAATGACAGATGTTTAATGCATTTTGATACAGAGCAAGGTCATTGGCATAGTCAAAGAGTTTTTAAACGAGTTGAAGATATGGCAGGTATAAAAGATTTAGGGTGTTATATTACCTATGCTTTAAGAACTATCAATTACAAACAAAGATTAAGATTTATAGAGTGGACATTAGAACAAAATAAAGGCAATAACGGATTAGTTGTTATAGATGGAATTGCAGACCTTGTAAGCAATGTAAATAATTTAGAGGAATCAAACTTATGTGTTCAAAAGATAATGGAATGGAGTGCAAGATATGATTGCCATATAATCACAGTAATTCATTCTAATTACGGAAGTGATAAGGCAACTGGACATTTAGGAAGTTTCTTATATAAAAAATGTGAAACTGCGATAGCTTTAGAACCTAATTCAGTACACAAAGAAAATATAACTGTGATGTGTAAATTAAGTAGAGGTTATGCGTTTGAAAACTTTGATTTTAGTGTAAACAAGTATGGGTTGCCATTTGTAGTAGGAAACATATATGACCCTTTAAAAGATTATGTAGTACAGAAACCTAAACATATAGAAATACCATTTTAAAATATGTCAAAATTAATTGAATTAGCATATAAGAAACATAAAACTTGGTTAAACATTGTTAAATCTTTTGGATGTCCAGATAACATTACAGAAGACATTGTACAAGAGATGTACATTTACCTTATAAGATACGAAAGGGAAGGTAAGGATTTATGGTATGGCGATGAGATTAATTACTACTATGTTTTTAAACAATTAAGAGGAATCTATGTTCAATATCTACGAGCAAGTTCAAAGATTAAAAAAGTATCACTAGATGAGATACAAGAGCAATTTCAAGAGATTGACCCTTTAGAATATGAAGAGCAATACGAGAAGTTTATAAATAGCTATTTAAAAGTTGCTGATGATTTACATTGGTACGATAAAAAAGTATTTGAATTTATAGCCAAAGGCACAAGCGTTGCTGAATTAAGCAGAAACACAAAGATTGGCTACTACTCTCTTTACAATACTTATAACACCGTAAAAGATAAACTTAAAGACGAACTATTATGATAGAATATATTATTAATAAAGATATTGTAAGTTATGCTTATAATAAGTTAAATAAAACTAATATAATAAAGAACTTAAATCCAAGTAAGTTTGGGTATGATGAGAAAAGAATATTTGAGGGATATATTGGAGAGAAAATTATAATGGATTTTTTAAATATTCAAAATAATGATGATACATACGAATATGATTTGCTATCTAACAAAGGAAAAAAATTAGAGATAAAAACAATAAGTTGTAAATTTAAACCAAAACTAAATTATCTGTGTACTGTTAATTCTCATAAAATTGACGGAATACATAAACAAAAAGCAGATTACTATATTTTTTTAAGAATTTTAAACGATTATAGTTTGGCTTGGATATTGGGATGGTATTCTTGTAAAGATTTTTTTAAGGCAGGTACATTTATACCTAAAGGAAAAGATTTTGGTAAGTTTAAATTTATAAAAGCTAACGCTACTGTTTTAGAAATTGATAAATTAAATAAATTTTAGATATGAAACTTGGAGACTTTATAGAATTAATTACAACCTATACTGGAATCAAATGGGTAGTAAAAAAGATTAGCAAACTAACTAGAAAAGATTGCGGTTGCGATAAAAGAAAAAATAAACTAAACGATATTGAGTTATGGTAGAAAAAGATAAGTATATTTGGGTTGATTTCAAAGCAAATGTAGTTGGAAAATTAACTCCAGAATATAGAAAAATATTATGTACCTTACACGCTAAATATTATAATCATAAATACTATGAGCCTTGCAGTTGCGATGCAAAGATTTACAGAATGTGGATTGCGGACATAGACAGATTATATAACTAAAACTAAAGGTTTGAATAAACAACACCAGCTTGAACAAGCAATAGTGAATATGTTAAATTTAGATGGGTGGAAACTTAAATGGACTGGAGAAGGTTCTGAAAGTTGGGATGCTGAAGGTTTAACTCCAAAAGGAAAAGAATGCGTTATAGAGATGAAATTTAGAAATAAGTATTATGCTACCAAAATGCTTGAAAAGTTCAAATACGATAAGCTAATGGATACTGGTAAGGTTGCATTCTATTTTGTAAACGACCCGAAAGCAAATTATATGTTTTGGCTTAATGATATTAAGATGCCAGAGCCAGTTGATAAATATTGCCCATCAACTACAATGTGGCAAAATAATAAAGTAATGAAGCCTTGTTATCTTTTAGAAGAAAGTCAAGCTGCAATGATAAATAATAACGATACAATAGATACAATGAAAAAAGACATCATTCAAAAGTTGAATCAATTATCTGATAGGATAAATCTTCAACAAAGAGAAGAACTATTAAAAGACATAGTTCAATTAAAGTTAACTGAAAACTATTCTGAATTTATTAAAATCAAAGACAAATGGAATATATAGGCTACGAGATTAAATTAAACCTTTTCAACGGAATACTTTTTGGTGCTATGGAAGAAATATTTATAGAAGAAGATGTAATTGAAAAAGATTTTGTTATTTATTTTGGTATGCTATCACTTTGTTTTACAAGAATTTATAATAAACTTTAAAAATAATTATAAATTTTATTAAAAAAATTGTTCATAATTAAAATAAGTTTTATATATTTGTATAGTAATTTAACAAATGAATTTTACTAATTTAAACCATAATATTATGAAAGCTCAAAGCAATATTTTAAATAAATCTTTTGATTTTGAAGCAATACATTTACAGTTATCTTTTGATGAAAATTTTTGGCTAAAAGATAGTTATAATATCATTATAAACGGACAAAGTTTTTCTTATTTCTCTGGCATAGGGCATAGGGTAGAAAAAAACTCTTATTCAAGGGATGAGGCAAAAAAATGGCTAAATTTTAGCAGTCGTAAAAATGTTGAAAGTTACAATTATTTAGTTATTCAATTAAATACATTCACAAAACCAAAACCATTAAATATTGACGATATTTTATACTGCTTGGTTTTAGACTCTTATTGTGGCTCATTGTCTTTTGATGACTTTTGCGATGATTTTGGATATAGCAACGACTCGATAAATCATTTAAATTTATATAGAGAGTGCAGCAAGACTGCTAAAAAATTACAAAAAATAGGCATTAACATTGATGAGGCAAATGAATTATTTCAAGATTATTAACGTGAAACAATAAATAATTAATTTAATAACGATTAAAAACAAACAAGATGAAAACAATTAAAAGAATTATCAAAACACAATTAGTAAACTCAAACATCAAACCAGTTAAGGTTGTAATATTACAAACTGGAATAGTATGTGAACATTTTAAAAATGGAAAAATAAATGTAATATGAGAGCAACGCAAATTCATTATGAGAACGGACAAGGCTATGATATTATAGATGTATGTAAGGATTACTCTCTTAATTTTAACAGAGGTAATGTTTTAAAGTATGTAGCACGAGCAGGAAAGAAGCAAGATGAATTACAAGACTTGAGAAAGGCTTTAGATTACTTACAAAGAGAAATATCATATTTAGAAGACCAACAAAAACAATACATAAAACAAACAATAGACAGATGACACAATTAGATTATGATTTAGACAATTATTTAACCGAATTCGATAAAGAGTTTGAATGTTATGAATGTGAAAAAGGAATACCATATGAGGGGTATTGCAGTACAGAATGCTTTAAAGCTGGACTACAATGATTTTGCTAGTAGATGCAGATAGTTTGATATTTGCAAGTTGTTATCGTAAACGAGAAACACCAGATGATAACCCTTACTTTGAAAAGCTATCAGATGCTTCGGGTAAATTCAATGAACAGTTAATGGGTATTGTAAACCATTTAGAGGACTTCTACGAGATTGACAAGGTAATTATCTTTAATGGTTCAAAGGGTAACTTTAGAAAGCTAATAACTAATAAATACAAAGCCAATAGAAAAGATTCACAGATTCCGCCTTTATTGAATGAGATGCATCAATGGGTAAAAGATAATCACAATTCAGTTTATGGTTATGGGGTTGAAACAGATGATATGGTTGCAAGATACTGGTTTAATCTTTCACAAGAGTTTGGCAGAGATAATGTTATGATAGTATCAATTGACAAAGACTATAAACAATTTCCTTGTATGATGTACAACTATCATTATAAACATAAACAAGTTTTGGATATTACGGAAGAGGAGGCATTATACAACTTCTACGAACAAATGATAGTAGGAGATACTGCTGACAATGTCAACTATTTTAAAGGTAAAGGGAAGAAGTTTGCGGAAAAGTATTTAGCAGATTGCACAAGTAATTATAGGTACACAAAAAGAATGTATGAATTATTTAAACAAGAATACAAAGGAAAAGCAAAACAAAGATACATTGAATGCTACAACCTTTTAAAATTAAGAACAGATTAAGAACAATTTAAAACAAAAAAGATGATAGAATTAGATGAATTAATAGATTATGTTAATGAAACTTTAGATTTAGACATTAGGGAAAACACTAGAAAAAGAGAAGTTGTGGACGCTAGAGCGTTTTATTATGAGTTGGCTAGGAGGCTTACAAATTACAGCCTAGATAAGATTGGAAATTCTTTAGATAAGCACCACGCAACTGTACTTCACAGTTTGAACAATGTAGTAATGTATTTGAACAAGGATTTAATAAATAAATCATTAGCAGAACTTGGTTATAAAAGCAAAAAAAATCAATTTCAAGAATTGAAAGAAAGAATATCTTATTTAGAAACTCAATTAGAAAATTTAAAATAATTGCAAAATGAATAAACAATTAGAATATTTAAAAGTAGTGTTACTTGGACAATTAACTATTGAAGCAATAGAGGATTTAAGGGGTACAATTAAATATAGACAAGAAGTAAAAAATGTTGGGAATAGATTCAATAAAATGTTGGACGAATATGTTAATGAAGACTTCAATACTATTTACAACAACAATGAAGAGATGACTATGAATGTAATGCGGAAGGTAACTGAATTAATAAACAAGTTGGCTACTTCTGATATAGATGAGTTAGTAATGATTGATGCAGTTATAGACAAATATAAGGGTAATAAAGAATGGTTTGTTGAACACGCTTCTGCTGACTTTTTAAAATTAGATTAATATGCCAGACATCACAATGTGTAACGTAATAGGTTGCCAAATAAAAGAAATCCTAAATGAATTGGATTTTGAAAGAGCAATGATTGCGGACAGAAAATTGCGTGTTCTTGCAAAGGAAAATCCGAAATTCAAATCCGTACGAAAAAAATTAAGAGATTTAATTGAGCAGTATGAAAATAAAAATTGGAGTGCTGATTCTAATATTTCTGACAAAAAACTACGAGAAAGTGATGTTGCGGAATTGATAGCTAAACTAAATAATTAAATTATGAAACAAAAAAAATACACACAAGAAGAAAGAATTAAGAAGTTGGAATCAGTAGTTACACAGTTATATCTGTATCATCAAACTACTATTAAAGAACTACAAACATTAAAGAATGAAATAAACAATGAAATAAAATAATTAAAAAAATACTATATATAGATATGCAATTAGCAAACATTCAACAAATTAGAAACAACGAGAACAATCCTCGTATCATAAAAGACTATAAGTTTAAACAACTGGTTAAATCTATTAAGGAGTTTCCAGAGATGCTTAAATTAAGACCGATAGTAGTTAATAGCGATATGATTGTACTTGGAGGCAATATGCGTTTAAAAGCGTGTAAGGAAGCTGGACTAAAAGAAGTATGGATATTAAAGGCTGATGAGTTGACAGAACAACAACAAAGAGAATTTATTGTAAAAGATAATGTAGGCTTTGGAGAATGGGATTGGGATGTATTAGCAAATAAATGGGATAATCAACAGTTAGAAGATTGGGGATTAGACTTATTACCTTTTGAAGATTCTGTTGAAGATATATTGGAAAAAGAAGAACAAAAACAAAAAGAACAATTAACTTGTGATGTATGTGGCAAGAATATTGTTTAACAAATATTGAAAATGAATAAACAAAATATTACACTTAAAAGAGCAATGATAGAAGCACTTGAACAATCTTTAGGTGTTGTAACTACTGCTTGTAAAATTGTAGGTATTTCAAGAAACACACATTATTTATGGATGCGTGAAGATGATGAGTACAAAAAAGAAGTTAACGATATTGAGAATATGGCTTTAGATTTTGTAGAGAGTCAACTGTTTAAAAACATAAAGAAAGGCAAAACTTCTGAAATGATATTCTATTTAAAAACAAAAGGAAAGAAAAGAGGTTACATAGAAAGACAAGAAATAACTGGTGCAGATGGTATGCCAACAAACTTTCAAATAGAAATTATAAAACGTGAAGATAAAGACTAATATAGTTTTTGAGCATTTACTAGAATCAACTAAAAAAATAACAATAGAGCAAGGTGGAACTAGGTCTGGAAAGACTTATAACATTTTGCTTTTTATTATTTTTAAATACTGCCTAGAGAATACAGGCAAGACTATAACTGTTTGCAGAAAGACTTTCCCAGCAGTTCGTTCTTCTGTTATGCGTGACTTTTTAGATATACTAAAAGCATATAGTTTTTATTCAGAGGAGGCACACAATAAGTCAAATCACGAATATAAGTTAAACGGAAACCTTATTGAGTTTATAAGTTTAGACCAACCACAAAAGGTAAGAGGTCGTAAAAGAAACTTGCTATTTATAAACGAGGCAAATGAATTAGACTATGAAGATTGGCAACAGTTAATCTTTAGAACAGAAGATAAAATCATATTAGACTTTAATCCATCAGACGAGTACCATTGGATTTATGACAAAGTAATTCCTAGAGATGATGCTGATTTCTTTATTACAACATACCTAGATAATACTTTTTTAAATGAAAGCATAAAAGAAGAGATTGAAAGATTAAGAGAAACTGATGAAAGCTATTGGCAGATTTATGGACTAGGTTTAAAAGGTATCTCAAAAGCTACTATCTTTAATTACTATGAGTTTGATACGTTGCCACAAGATGCAGAGTTTATATCTTATGGTGCAGATGCTGGATATACAAACGACCCTACAACTTTAGTTAGTGTTTACAAGCAAGGATATAATCTTTATGTCAAAGAACATATTTATCAAACACAAATGACAACTATTGATATTGCAAATAAATGGAAAGAGATTGGAATAGATAGGGAGTTGGTTTACTTTGATAGTGCAGAGCCAAGATTGATTGAGGAACTGCGTAGAATGGGTTTTAACATACGACCAAGTTTAAAAGGCGCTGATAGTGTCAATGCAGGAATAGACTTGTTAAAACGCTTTAAAATACATATTCATAGAGATAGCCATAATTGTATTCAAGAATTTAGAAACTACAAATGGCAAGAAGATAGAAGTGGTAAAACAATAAACAAGCCAATAGACAAACACAACCATACTATTGATGCTGTAAGATATGCAACTTATTCTGTATTGAGTAAACCTAACTTTGGAAGATATGCAATTATGTAAATAAAATAATTTAAAAACAACTATATATAAATATGAAAGTAGAATTGATTGTACCTAATAGTTTGAATGAGATTACTCTTGGCCAATACCAAAAGTATTTAAAGTTGGGCGAACTTACAGAAACAGAGTTATCTTATAAGATGATTGAAATCTTCTGTGGGTTAAAACCTGAACATATTAGATTGTTAAAAGCAAAAGATGTACAAGATATTGTAGGTATCATTTCACAGATGTTTGAATTAAAGCCTAGTTTAGTTCACACTTTTAAAATGAATGGT
>Ga0129324_10002639_pt1 | contig 10876 bp, 13 predicted proteins | sample CPBDNA_7_FD_96879 | JGI IMG/M metagenome (GOLD analysis project Ga0129324, IMG submission 96879) | Freshwater to marine salinity gradient microbial communities from Chesapeake Bay, USA - CPBay_Spr_15_0.2_DNA | ecosystem: Environmental > Aquatic > Marine > Coastal | place: USA: Chesapeake Bay... | reverse complement strand
AAAATTAAATTATTTAAAAAAAAAAAATTAAAAAAAAATTAAAACAAAAGAAAAGAAGAAAGATAAAAAAAAAATAAAAGACAATAAAACTAAAGCACAGAAAGATGAAGATAAAGATAAAGATAAAGATAAAGATAAAGATAAAGATGAAGATGAAGATGAAGATGAAGATGAAGATGAAGATGAAGATGAAGATTAAGATTAAGATTAATATAGATAATTAAATTATTTAAGAACGATTTGGTTTAAGATATTTGTATCCAGAAAAAGCATAATAAATATATGCAAGAAGTATATACATAGCACCAAAAAATACACAAAGGGTAGTTTGTAATATACTACCGGTTAATTTATAAGTTGCAACAACAAATAATATAAAAAATAATATAATTATTATAATTACAATAATTAATGTTGTAGTTGACATAGTAGTATTAGTATTAGTATTAGTTATATCTGTAAAGTTAGACCTTCCCGATAAACTATTAATTAATATTCCAGAAGCACCAGAAGAAAGTGCAGAAGTTATTTTATCCATTTTATAATAATTATACTAATTCTATTAATTTATTATTATATGTATATATATTAATTTATTAATTTTTTAATATTTTTTAATATTTTTTAATTAATATTATATTGTAAAATTGCGTAAATTATTAAGTATTTCTTTACTTGTTTTTAATTAGTATAATAATAAATTAAATATAAATTTATATTATTTTATAAATATAATAATATAAATAATAACTTTTATAAAGTATATAATAATATAATTAACATAAATAATATAAATAACACAAATAACATATAATTTAAAATGGAATTTGACCTTGATTTAGAAGATCTTGACCTTAAAAGTGTTGATATGGGTTCCGATACATCAACAAGACATATATCATTTAATACACAAAATCAAAGTGCATTTAAACCTACAATGAGAGAACAAAGCCCAAATTTAACTATATCTACAAATAATAATGATGCTATGCCATTAATGAATAGTTTTAATAGTGATAAAGAAGTTGATTTTGGATTAAATTTATTAGTTAATAAAAAAAAACAGAGACCTGAATCCGAAGTTACTAAATTAAGTAGTGGCGGTAGTAGTAGTAATAATCCAAGTCCATCATCAAATAATTCATTTTCAAATATGTTTAATAATAATTTAAACTCAAATTCAAATACTATTCCACAAAAAATAAATTTTGATGATACTGAAGTTTTACAAAATTCCCTTTTTGATGATAATATGACAAATATTGATTTAGATAAAGAATTAAATACTATGAATTTAGAAGATATTTCACCACCTAAACCAAGTATGAGTGGACCAAGCTTACCTAATTTTGGAAGTTCAAGTATGGGTTCAGGTAATAATGGATTTTCTTCTGGATTTGCAGCAAGTTCTACAAATACTTTTGGTGGTAGTAGTATGGATGGTAGTAATAGTAGTAATACATATGGAAGTATAAATACCGCTGGTATAAGTAGCACAGAAAATTTATCATTTGAAGAAATACAAAAACGTAAATTTGATTTATTATGTAAATTTGAAAGATTAAGAGATAAAGGCATTAAACTACCAAAGACTTTTTCAATGTCAAGTAGTTATGAAGAAATGAACCATGAATATGAAAGACTATTACATCATCGTAAAATGGATAATAGTGTAAAAATGCAGAGACGTATGTTAGTATCTTTTGCTTCTATGGCTGAATTTGTTAATAATAAAACTGGAAATCCATTTGATGTTAATCTTGATGGATGGAGTGAACATATGAATGAAGAAATTAATACATATGATGAAGTTTTTGAAGACCTCTATGAAAAATATAAAGAAAGTGCAAATATGGCACCAGAATTAAAATTAGTATTTATGGTAGCAAGTAGTGCTTTTTGGTTTCATATTTCAAATAATATGTCAAAATCTGTTATGGGTAATATGAATATGGGTGATATGTTTAAAAATAATCCTGATTTAATGAACCAATTTAAAAGTGCAGCAATGGGTTCAATGCAACAACAAAGTCCTGGACTTGCTAATTTTATGAGTATGGGTAGTGGTGGCGGTGGTGGCGGGTCTGGTCCACCTAAATATAACCCGATGGCTGGTCCTCCCTTTTCAAATCCAAGAGACGCACCACCCAGAGGTTCTACTAATATAAATTCAAGCGATGATATTGATGCTTTAATTGATAGTATTAGTAATTAAATAATAAAAATTTAAAAATAAAAAAAAGGTGGTGTTGAAAAACACCAAGTTGTGGTAGTGATTTCGTGTTTCCTAAGTTAGACGAAGGGCATAGCAGGGGAAGATGGCATAATGCAAAGATAAATTATGGTTCGTAAGAACCAAAACGTTCGATACATAGGTCCATCAAGGCATCCGAAATTGAATATATAAAGTCCTTCTGTTTGGCAGAAAAAGTGTTATATTCATATCCATATTCCCGGGGGTTGGTATGAGCTCTGGATTGGTAAGAATCCTGAAGCTGAAACGTGAGGTGGTTTTGCTTTTCATTTGGGAATGTATTCAATTGTTTTTCAAGAAGTGCTTGCGCAATTACTTTAACATTAGGGGAAGACATTCTCGTATAGTAAATACAAAGATATAATAAATTATTTATTAATAATAAAAAATCATTTTTTTTTGTTTTTTCAATTTTTGTTTTTTCATTTTTTTCTATTTTTATAATATTTTTACTTAATAATATTATTATTGATGGGTAAAGTATTTGAGTTTCCAGATATATTATTTTGATTTATATTAGAATTCATAATTGAGGTAGGTATAGGTTGTTGTGGATTAGCAATTTCATATTTAGAAACAATTTGTTTTGCTAAATCATATTCTTCTCTTGTAATAGGTGAATTATTTGTAACAGGTAAAATACAATAAGCACTATTTTCATTAAACAAAGTATTTACAAGTATTATAAAAGATATTGTAATAACACCAGCTACAACTAAATCACGTGTCCCCATCCACAATACTAAAAATATAAGAAATCGTCGTGCAAATTTATGATTTAATACTTTATGCATAAATTCACCAACTTCATTACCAATATAACGTGCTCCCAGATTAATTAATAATATCATTAATCCTAATACATATTTATTACCACTAAGTCCCATTGTTGCTACTGCTAACATAGAAGCATTACCTGCTGATAATGGTGCAGAAGACGCAGCAGCTGCCAATGTAGGTTGAATTATACTACTTGCCATTTATTATATATATATATAGTGTTTTTATTATACTAATTATAATAAATATAATATATTTGAAATAATAATTTATTAAAAAAATAAATAAAAAAGATAAAAAAATATAAATAATTTATGCATTAAGTGGGTAAAATGCAGTTCCACAAGTTTTAATTTTATTAACATCATAAGCACTACATTGAGATAAAGGAGGACCATATTTAGTTAAATTTTGTGGACTATTTTTCATATCATATCTACAACCTGTAATATCATATCCAGAACGGTCAGGCTCACCTACGTGTGTAATAAAATCATTTTTAAATGTTTTATTTATTTGTTGTTGAATTAAATTTACATTATCTGTATTATTATTTACTAATGAATTTTCAACAGATGGTTGAAATGGTTTAAGATTATTATTAGGAAATGGTTTAGTATTATTATAAATAAATTCAGATTCACTAAGTATATTATTACTATTTACAGATGTATTTATAATAGTTTTCACTTCATTAAATTTAACTTTACGTTCAGACACATTATTATTTACAAGATTGCTATTTACAAGATTGCTATTTACAAGATTGCTATTTACAACATTCTTAAATATAACATCATTTATAGAAGTATGTTCTGGATTTGTAGATGAAATACTAATTACATTTTTATGAGAATGAATATACATAGAGACATATAAAATAACTAATCCAAGTATAATACCACAATGTAAATCAATTAACATTATAAATATAATAAGAAACATAATAAGTATATAATTAAGTCTATCTGTAAATAATACTTTCAATATAGGTAAAGTAGTTAATATACTATCTATAAATAATACAACTATTAAAGCAATAATAATACACCAGCATATATTTATATCAATCATTTGATTTTCCATTTTATTTATATATATATATATATTTATATATATTTAATAACTATTATATTTAATAACTATTATATATTATGATATTATTATAATATAATATATTATTTTTATTTTTTATAAATATAATATATTATTTTTATTTTTTATAAATATAATATATTATTTTTATTATTTTTTAATAAAAAATAACAATTAAAATAATTACAAATTAAAATAAATATATATTATTTTAATATATGTAAAAAATAGAAATACAATATGACATACAAAACTTTATATGATGACGTTATTGAGTTTTCTGTAGAATTAATAGAATTAATAAAAGAAGATTGGTATAATTCTAAAAAATTTATAAAAAAACATAATAAATATTTTTTTTGGTTAATAGTTCTTGTGATAACTATGCAGTTTACAGATATAATGAGTTTAGGTGTATCTTGGGATAAATATTGTAAATTAAATGGAATACAAAATGGTGGAGAATCAGCACCACCACCAGCAGCAGCAGCACCAGTAGCAGCAGAACCAGTAGCTTCTAAACCTACTAAAATACCTAAAAAAAGTATGTTCGGTAAAGCAAAAAGTGGGGTAAGAAGTAGTATTAAAAATAACCCGGTATTTGGAAATATGGGTAAAATATTTGGAATGGTAAGTAGTATGTTTACACTTATACTATTTATATTAGTTGTAGTTGGTATATTATCACTACCTGTAGTTATATTTATAATAATTACTTATTGCATTATTAAAAATTTATTATCAAGATTAGCAATTTTATAAAAATATAAATATATTATATTAATAGTATTGAATTATGAAATATGGATTATACAAATATTTGTAATAATATTAATAATTATTTAATAGATAAAGAAATAAATATAAATGAAAATGATACATTTATAAATAAATTAATTTTTTTTTTGTTAAAATATAAAAGAATTATTTCAATTATATTATTAATAATCTTATTATATATTGGTTATCAATGTAACTTAAAGTTTTTAGATATAAATTCAACTCCAGATACAAATTCAAAAAAACAATTATATAATTTAAAAGGTGGAATAGCATTTGGTCAAATCTCTTCAAGTATTAGTAAAAGTGCATCGTCTCTTGGTTCTACATTAAAAAGTGGTAAAATGGGTGCTTTAAAATCTGGTTCTTCTGGCACATATAATTATGGTGCGAGACGTGCAGATGATTTTAAAGATTTTGCACCATGGTTTTATGGTATATTATATTCAATAGCAATATCAGTTCTTATGTTTCTTATATTTATGCCTGCAGTTGGTTTTTTTATAGTAGGTATTATATGTTATTCTCTTCTAAAAGATAAAATGGGATATATAAAAAGTTTATAGATTTACTATAGTGATTTATTTGTATCTATATTTGCATTTATACCAAATAAACTATTTTTATTCAAATTTTCATAAGTTGTTATATCATAATTAACCTTATTTTGTTTTGGAACATAATTAAAATTACCTGATGCTATATATTCCTTACTATCATTATCAATACTTTTTAATTTAACAAATATATCATTATCAAAATATTTATTATATATTTCATAAATAACATCTTTTGATAAATTTGTTTTATATGGATCAAATTGGATTTGTGCTTTGATTTGTCTTAATATTTCATCTTTTTTAATATCATCCATTTTAAATCTATCATCAATACCAAGTAAATTATCTTTTACTATTTTATTAATAGATATTTGTTCTATATTTGGCAATGTAATATATGGTATCGTAGTATTTGGTAGTGTAGTATTTGGTAGAGTTGTATTTGGTAGAGTTGTATTTGGTAGAGTTGTATTATTTTCAAAAAATTCTTTAGTAGAACATTTAAAAGGTCCAATAATTAATATAAATAATAGTATTGCTGTATAAGTATCATATTTTGCAATAACAAATAATAAAGAAATATATATTATAATACAATATTTATTCATTATATAATCAGTATAAAATTTATAAATATAATTTGTTTTTTTTAGTGTTAAAAATTGTATAAATATATATACAAACATAAATGTAATAATTAAATGATAATATAATTTAATTTTTATCATTTTTATAATTTTATTTATTATTTTATAATTTTATTTATTATTTTATAATTTTATTTATTATTTTATAATTTTATTTTTATTTAATACTTATAAAATTATTAGATTTTATTTATTATTTTTTATATTATTTATATATAGTTAATAAATAGTAATAAATATTAATTATTTATGTGTTCTATAGAAGAAGCTTGGGCTGGACAAAATTTTGATGGTCAACGTGTCTCATCACAAGGAGATATACATAATGCTTATATGTCAATACCTGATAATGTTTTAAATCGAGGTAATGAATTTACTGTAAGTAATCCTAATCAACCTCAACCAAGAACTTTATCACGAGGTATAAACTCTAAATTATCAAGAGAACCACGTATTCCTAATAGAAGACAAAATACAAATAATATAGAAATGAATATATCTTCAATAATGCCACCTATTAATAATTATGGAGGATTAGAACCATTACCATCATATATGTCTATTTATAATAATAATAATAATAATAATAATAATTATAATAATAATAATAATGATAATGATAATGATAATGATAATTCAAATAGAAATCAACACTCTACACAATCAACACAACCTCAATCAACACAACCTCAATCAACCCAATCAACACAATCAACACAATCACAATCAACACAACCTCAATCAACTCAATCTAACCCCAGTCCTACAATGACAGGCGAAAATTTTACAGATGTTAATAGTGCATTCAATATATCTGATACTTTATATAATTTTATGAATAGAGGTAGAGGTAATGATAATTTTGATGATTTAATTGATGAAAATACTCTTGAAGAAGATATGATTATTAATAATAAATATAATAATATGAATAATAAAAATACTAAAAATAATAAAAATAAATTTACAAATATAAATAGTAATGAAAGTAATGAAAGTAATGATAGTAATCGTAATATGCATATATTACTTATTGATATTCTAAATAAATTAAATAAAATAGAACAAGATTTACATAATAATAATAAAAGAAATATGTATGATATTGTATTGTATATTATAGTTGGTATGTTATTATCATTTATACTTTATTCTATTCTATCTGGAAACAGAAAATAAAAAATAGAAAATAGAAAATAAAAAAATAAATAGAATATGTTATAAACTACTAAAATAAATTATCAACTTTATTTTGAAAAATATCTAAATCATCTAAATTATATATTGTATTAGATAATTCTTTATATTCATCAATAGATTTATATTGTTTATTATTCATTTTATTTATATTATCAGATTGTTTATTATAATGTTGATTATATTTTATTTGTTTATTAGATAATGTATCAGAATTTGAACCATTATATTTAACAACTATATTATTTTGTGGCTGTAATGAATTATAATATTCAAGTTGATTAGGATTAAGATTAGTATTAAGATTAATATTATTATATATAGATGTTTTTTTATTAATATAGCCTTCTGGTTTCCAAGAGATATGTATTGTTGTCGGTAAAGCAAAATATATTTCAAACCCTTTTTTTACTAAATTATCCATTATAAATGTAATACAATCGCCAATATTATATAATGGTAAACCAAATACAACATTTGGAACTATAAAAGTGCAATTATAATCATCATAGTTTTTATTTGTATTTAATATTTTTTGATAACACATTTCTAATATATTTTCAAATATCTTAATTTTTTTGCGCTCGCGTTCTTCTACATCACTTCTTAATTTATTAATATTTAAACTTAACATATTTATTATAAATATTATTTTATTTTTATTAGTTTTATTTTCTTATTTAATATTATTTTATTATCTTATTTAATATTATTTTATTATCTTATTTTTTATTTTTAATTTATATTTATTATTTAATTTATATTAAATATTTAATTAAAATTAAAAATATTATAAAATAATAAGTAATAAAAAAATTATAAATAATATATTATATATTAATATATTGTATAATAAAAAATGGATAAAGTTAGACAATTAATTTTTAATAAAGATATGTGTGATGGTGCAATTAAATATCACGGTAAAGGTGATTTAGTTATTCAAGGTAAATTAAAAAATGTTTCATCTAATTCTAAATTATTTTTTTGGGCGGCAGCTCCACCTACCTATGGAACCAGTTTTTCTGGTTCTGGTATGCCATATCCTAATCCTTTAACTGCTTATGATAGAACGCCAAATAAAGGTGTATTAGAAGTTCAAAATGGTAATTTTACTATTAATATGAAATATCCAAATGCTTATTATATTGGTCTTGGTTCTGTATATGTTCCTCCTCATATTAATTTTAAAGTATGCGAAAATGGAAAACAAGATGAATACTTTAGCGTTCAAATTGATGATGGTATACCTTTTCGTATGTTAACTTATCCTGCACCTCCCACTAAAAAACCCCGCACATCAGCAATGTTTTATTATGAACCAGAAAAAGGTGCTCGTAGTCAAGAAGCAATATTAAGAGCAAGTGGTTATCCAGAAACAAATACTATGCCTGATAACTTCTGGGGTGACCGTCCTCCAAGGTAACTCATAACTAATAACTAATAATTAATAACTTATAATTAATAACTAATAAATTAGAATTTATCTATACTAATGTGTTTAAATCTTTTTCAGATTGTATAATTATTTCTTTATGTTTTTTTATTTTATTATCTAATATAGTAATATCATTATTTATTTTAGTCTCTTTTTCAATATTTATTATTAATAATTTAATATTATTATTTAAAGTATTCATTTCTTCTTCTAATTTTTGTATTTCTAATTTATTATTAGCAATTTTATTTTTAATTATTTTTTTATTACATTCAAAATCTTTATTTATTCTTATCATTATTATATTAAGTCTTTCAATTGCTTTATTTTTATCTAATTCTAAATAATTTATTTTTTCTTTTAATTCATTATTAATTTTATCTGTTACTAATGTTTCATAATTATTATATTTATTTAATTTAGCTTCCAGAATAGTTTCTAATTCTTTTAGTTTTTTTTGCTCTATTTTAAATTTATCTTTATATGTAATTATTTTATTTGTATTACTTTTATTATAAGTATCAGTATATTCTTTAATAATTATATTATTTATTAGTTCTGTTTTATTTAATTTATTTGTAAATAAAATAATTTGATTTTTATTATTGTTAATTAATATATCAATAGTTGATATTTTGTCATTTAATGATATAGTGTTATCTATATTAAATAGTTGATAATAATCATTTAATGTGATAGCCATATTATTAGCCATATTATTATCCATATTATTATCCATATTATAATTAGCATCAACTAATAATTTTTTAAAGTGTGATAATGTTTCAATAGTTGTATATACTTCATTTATTTTGTCTGTAATATTATTTATAGTTGTATTACAATTAGTAATATTAGTATTTAGTTCATTTTTTTGTTTTTTTTTATTTTTTAAATTTTCAATTATATCTTTTCGTGAACTATGACACGTTATTTGAATAGTATGTATTACATCATTTTGACTTTTAATATTCTGTTTTAATAAGTCAATATCTTTTAATAATTCAGTTTTATCAAGAATAGATTTATTTATATTTTCTATATTAGTATTTATACATTCAATCTTATTATTTTCTATTCTTTCAAGTTCATCATTATATATAGTAGTTTCTATATTTAGTTTTACTTTAGTTTTATCTGGAAGCTGTTTTAAATCTTGGTCTAATGTTGATATATTAAATGTTATAGTTTGTATAGCTTGTTTAATATTTATTTTTTGTTTTTCTAAAAATAATTTGTCTTCTAATAATTGAGGTATAGTAGATATAGTAGATATAGTAGATATAGTAGATAATGTATTTTTATTAGGTATAGTAGTTATAGTATTAATTTCACTTTGTAATTTTAACTCATCATATGATATTTGTAATATGGATAATGCTTTTAGATTTTCATCTATTTTAGACTGCAATAATTGTTTTTGAAATAATTGTTTTTTATCCATAGTTAAAATAAAGTAATAATATTATATAAATAGTTTTTATTCTAATTATAATATATAAAAAATTAAAAAAAATTTAACAAGTAAAAATGTATTATAATAAATAATAATTTTTATTTATAAATTTTCATTTATAAATTTTCATTTATAAATTTTCATTTATAAATTTTCATTTATAAAATCTTCAATTTTACTTTGATCTGTTCCAATCATTCTATTGCAAATTTTACCATTCTTATAATATATAAATGTTGGAACTTTTTGAATATTAAATGTATTTGTAATAGTTTCAGTTTCATCATTTTCTATATCTACTGCATAAAAATCAATTTTTTCATATTGTTCTTTTAAATATGTAATAAATGGTGTAAGTAATTTACAAGGTCCACACCATGATGCTGTAAATTCTAATACAATTAATTTAGTTGGATTAGATTTAGAATAATTGATAAAGTCAGTTATATCTGTTAGTATATATGACATATTTATATTAAATTATATATATATGTGTTATTTGTATATTTAGTATTTTATTTTTGATATTTAACACAATAAAATTTATTTTATTATTTTTTTATTATTTTTTTATTATTTTTTTATTATTTTTTTATTATTTTTTTATTATTTTTTTATTATTTTTTTATTATTTTTTTATTATTTTTTTATTATTTTTTTATTATTTTT
>Ga0129324_10002638_pt1 | contig 10877 bp, 21 predicted proteins | sample CPBDNA_7_FD_96879 | JGI IMG/M metagenome (GOLD analysis project Ga0129324, IMG submission 96879) | Freshwater to marine salinity gradient microbial communities from Chesapeake Bay, USA - CPBay_Spr_15_0.2_DNA | ecosystem: Environmental > Aquatic > Marine > Coastal | place: USA: Chesapeake Bay... | reverse complement strand
TGCATTGGTTTATTTCTAAAGCATTGATTTTTGTCATCCCATCTTTTTTGGTAAGCCTTTAAATTCTCAAGAGCCTTTTGACATTTGTTCTTGTCAAACCAACAATTAGCAAGTGCTTTTCTTACAGCTTCAATCCCATCTTCGATAGATAGTTTTGGTGCTACTTCAAAAGCAATACCTAATTCCAAAGCACTCTCTAATCTTGATTTACCAAAATTACCTATCTCCCTAACCTTAATATCATGGGGAGCTATATGCTTTGAATACTCATAATCTTTTCTATTAATAACATCTACATAGTGATCTAAACCCTCACCAGCATTTTCATAATAATCTATTAATCTGATTTCTCCTTTATACCTTTGGACAAACCATATCGCTGTGGAGTCATTTAAGCCCAAATCCCACCATGTTTCAGTATCAAGGTTCTCATCATACAGATTGTCAGTAATCCTATTCTGTGACTCTAATTTTTCGATTAAAGCACCATAATATGAACCAGTTATCGCAGCTTGGAAACTGCACTCAAATTCTTGTTCGTATAAATCTTCAGACATCATCTGCTTTGCAGCATTTAATTCATCAGGATCTAAAATATTTGTATCACTAGCTTTGAATAAACCTGAGTACCAATCTTTATTCTTTTTAGCTTCTTCATACAATTGGTAGAAGTAGTTTCTACCTTTGGGTGTTCCAATGAACACACACCATCCTTTTCGGTCTGCCAAAGCTGGTCTTATAACCTCTGGAAATATAGTTGGCTTTATGCTTTGAGTTTCGTCAAAGACACAACCATCTAAAAATATACCCCTTAGAGCTTGATCGTTCTCAGCTCCAAGAATTGTAATCCTACCACCATTTGGTAGATCACATCTTAATTCTGACTCATTAAACTTAGTTCCAGGTATTTTACCAGCGAACTGTTTAATATAATCCCATGCTGTCGCCTTACCTTGTTTAAAGGTAGGAGATATAAAAGCATATCTGGGGTTTGGCAAAGGACAAGTAAGTGCTGCTTTAATCATCTGATTAATCATCATTACTGTCTTTCCAGCTCTCCTGTGGAGAACTAGAACACTAAATCGGTGCTTATCAATTTCTTTATGCAAAAAATTTTGCAATTCTCTTGGCTTATATGGAATGACTATCTCTGGCATTTTAAATTAAAACCCCCTCAATCCTATCCTTTGCAATATTAAAATAGTTTTGATCTTTTTCAATTCCAATAAATTTTCTGTTTAAATTCTTAGCTGCAACCCCTGTACTACCTGATCCCATTGTAAAATCTAAAACAGTATCATTTTCATTAGTATAAGTTTTTATTAAGTATTCTAATAAAGCTACTGGCTTTTGTGTTGGGTGTACTTTATTTTTGTCAGGTGAAAATTGTAATACAGTTTTGGGATAACGAAAACCCTGATTATCTGTTATTACTTGAACTTGACTTCCATAATTTGAACTACCTTTACCAGATTGAATTTTATATGGTTTTCCTTTTGACATTTGAGGATTATATTTGTGAGGTTTAAAACTAAATACACAAATATCTTCATGATTTTTTAATGGGTATTTTTTTGAATTTAAATGTCCTGTTCCTTGTGGTTTTTGCCATACCCAATTATATTTAAACATTTTAAGATTACTGCAAATAAGAACTGAACTAAAGGGATTTTGAGAAAATAAAGTTATCGCACAATCTTGTTTTGATATTCTTTTTAACTCATTCCACATTAACTCAAGAGGAATAATACTATCCCATTTATTTTGTGTCGTTCCATAAGGTGGATCGGTTAAGACTATATCCACACTTTTATCTGAAATTTTTTTTAATTCCTCTAGGCAATCCCCTAGTATCAATTTATGTTTTGACAAACAAAACCCCTATCTAGTGAACTGTAACTCCTTGAGGTACATTTAATAATTGTTCAATGCCAAAATCTTCCATGATGTGATGAGAGAAATATCTACATTCTCTAAGATCGTTAAAGCCACCAAAGTGAACAACAACTGAGTTGCTGCTTTCCATGATGTAAATTACTGCTGAGTAGCCTTTTTCATTGTCGTCAAAATCCATCATTGAAAATCCTTAATCTAGTTGTGTGTAGGTCGTATCAATATATTTATAAGTACCTGAACTTTTTTCGGTGGTCGGTCGCTATAAAACCCCCCAAAAGTTCAGTTTTAAACCAAAACAAAAAAGCATTTGATTGTTAGTCAATTGGTATTGCTCAATTAATATTGTTTTTACTTACTTTTTAAATCTCATGTTGCTTTGGTGTTGCTTAGTTAATCAATAACTGTTGAGATCCTTAACATTTTGGCAGATTGCAGCTCAAACTCTATAATATCTTTGGACAACTTTGAGTTTAAATGTTGAATGAATTTAAACAATATCCAATTAAATCAATACTTTTATCCATTCCATTTAACAATTAATGGTGAATCTTTATCACCAGAAACCTTTAAATTGTCATTCTTTCCATATACTTTAGGAGATAATTTCTCTGCTCTCCATTTAGCAAGTGATATAAATTCTTTTATTAAATGAGTAGATCCTAAATCAGTTTTTTCTTTAAATTTACTGTCCTGGACAGCTTCATTTATTAAACTCTGAGCATCCGATAAACTGTATTCAATGCCATCTTGTTTAGCTTGAGTATATTTAGCTCTTAATGATGGATATTTCTTCTCATCTAATAACCATTTTCTAAAACATTCCCATGATATTGAATGATTTTTTAAACTAGCTTTGATTGATATTCCCTCTGCTAAATCTTTCATAATAGAGTCTATTAACTCTTTACTGTATTTTGTTTTATTTGCCATTGTTTGTAATAATTCTAAGTTGTTTGTTAAGTGTTGCATAATTGCAACAGTATTTTAATTCTATTTGTAGTTGTTTCTTTGATATTAATTAATTTAATATGATGTTATCATTTAGTTGACAGTAATATTTAATCTGGTATTAATTAACTATGATTCAAATTAACAAACTTAATAAAGGAGCAAACATGAATCAAGTTGAACAAGTAGAAATAAAAAAAGATGATGATCTAATTAAAAATGAAAGAGTTAAAGCTCTTAAAAATCATCTTGAGTTAAATGATGAAGAAACTAATCAAATCACTTTAGAAAATGGAGAGTATTTTCATTATGGTGATAAAGAATATCTAGTCTTAACAGAAGATGAAGCAGAAGAAAGAGCAACAGATTATATTAAAGAGTCTGTTTGGGCTTTTAATTCATCTTTTTTATCTAGTCATACTGGTATTGATGAAGATGTTTTTAAATTACTTTCTGAAAAATGTGAGTCTTCTAATGATGCCATATTATCTATGATTAAAGACTTCGATCATTTTGTAGGTGATGCGATTTCTTCAGATGGTAGAGGTCATTTTATAGCATCTTACGATCATGATGAACATATAGAAGAAATTAATGGTGATGAATATTTTATCTACAGAACTAATTAAAGGAGGATTAATGAAAACTGAATTTATTTTATATGGTTTAAAACTTAATGAGCCAGATTATTTAGAAAGTATTATTCATACTTCTTTTAATCGTAATGAAATTGATAAAGTTAAAACTTTAGCAATTAAAAAAGGTTATGTAAGATTTAGAATTGCTACATTTAATGGTGAAGCTCCTGATTTTACTGATCCTAAATTAATAAATGTATAGGAGGTTAAATGATTAGATCAATTTACTTTGCTTTATGTTTTGGACTAGCTTTATTCGGTCTATTAGTTGTAACTCATATAAGCATACCAATCGGTCTTAGTATGTTTTTTATATTTATAATTAAATTTTTATTAATGCTGCCAACATACCAGGAGGATTAATGAAAGCTAAAGATATAAATATTTATAATATATTCTCTGCAACCTATAAAAAAAGAAAGATGTTTTCTTTTATTGGTTTCGGTGAATTATCTATAATGCCTAAGGTTGATAAACCAATTAGACAAGTTTCAAATGTTTATCAATTTCCAATTAAACAATACTACAACCAAAAAAGGAGGGTCAAATAATGGAAAATCAAGAAAGATATAAAATAATTAAATTTAGAAAATCTGGAACTCAGACAGTTATGATTAAAAATCTAAGTTTAAATGAAGCTAAAAGATATTGCAGCAGACCAGACACAAAAGGCAAAAATTGGTTTTGTGGATTTACTAAACAATAAAGATAATTAATAAGACCTAAACCTTAGTAGAAAGAAAGAGAGAGTAAAGAATATGAGGATTAGGTCTTATATGATTCAAATAAAACTTAAAAAGGTAAAATGATAAATACTATTAAGCTATATTCTACCAGATTTAGTACATTAATCTGAGAGAATGTCAAGATATAGTGTTGCAAAAATACAATTATTTTAAAAAATATGCTCTACCCTTTAAATGATACAACTTCAGTAACTCATAGAGAGCATTATAATAATCTTGTCTAACTTTTTCGTAACTATTAGGCAGAAAAAAATGTTTTAACTGTCTAAATGACCTTTTATAAGGAAAATTCCTTAATGAGATAATATCTCTGTCTTTTTCATTAGCTTTAACCAATAATAATATACAAAATTCATATATTTGGATCTGTTCACCATTTAATCTAATTTTTAATCTAGGTTTATCTTCATTCTTATATGAGTCTTTGTCTTTTCCTATGCCATAAAGTTTATCAATTATATAAAACATTTCTGTTCTTTTATTTTTAATACTTAATGGACTAGGCATAAATCTTTCAACATAAGTTGCAGTTTGGAAGTAATTATCTAATTGATCTATGGTTAATTTAGTCGGTATCATTTTCTGCTATATCCTTTAAATATTGTTGGAATCTGTCTGTTGATAGTGATTTGCTTTTTTGTTTAATGTCTTTAGCTTGAAAATAGCCTTTTCTGTCTTTTTTGATTTTAGTTATAGCTGCAGAATAAGGTAAAGATTTATTCTTAGCGAAATTCTTAATAATATTATTAATTTCTAATTTTCGGTCTTTCATTAGATACACCCCTTGCCAGACCTCAAATATAGAAATTCGTATATAGATATATATATTAGTTCTATATTGACTGTGGTTTTCGATAGTCCCAAGTAAAGAAAACGATAGTCCCAAAATTGTATAATCACTTAATAACCTTACCTATGTTGATAACATTGGGAGAACTCAAAGCTGTGTTCAAGTTGCGATTGTGTCTATTTTTAGACAAAGATATTTTTCTTCGTTTGTTTAAATTATGTTGGATATATTCTTGCATGGTAGGTTTATCAAAAACATAATGACAAGTTCCATTTTCAATTTGTTTTCTAGCCAACATTCCAAATAGAGTTAATCGGTCTAGGCAACGAATTAGTGTTGGTTGAGTCTTAATTCCTGTTCTTTGCATCAAATATTTATGCGATATTCTGCACCCTCTAGGTGCATTTTCAAATGACTTACAGATAATATAGATTAGCTTTTCATGTGAGTTTAAAGCTCTATTATTAAGCAAGTCCTTATCTATCTTTTCAAAATATTTCATATCCAATCAATAAAGGGTTTTCCCTCATATCCTCTTTCCCAAATGTACCAAGCAAAAGCTAACATTCCTCCACCATGAGTTTTTTTATTAGAATCTGGATTAGTAAAAGTTATTCTTCTTGAAAAAATATAAACTTTTTTAATAGGTGTAAGTTTAAACATTTTGGATCTAGCAACACCCTCTAAAAAATTAATTCTTGAAAACAATGCAACTTTTTTTGTTGCTAGTTGATTTGAATGATAAGCGAAATCTATGCCTAATTTAAATGGTGGATTTGTTATAATATTATCTGTTGTTTTATTACTTTTTAAAAAATCTATTCCTGTTTCACCATAATTTCTGTCAACAAGATCGCTAGAATAAACATTGTAATTATATTCTTTTAAAATATTTGAAATAGCACCATCACCACAAGCACACTCCCAAATTTCACCCTCAAATTTTTCTCTCTCTAATAATGGGTAAATTGCATCTGGTGGTGTTGGGTAAAAATCATCTTTTTGTCTTTTAATAGGTTCACCACTACCAATCCAAGCAAGTTTATTTCCTTGAGAAATATTTAATATATCGTCTGCTTTACTCATTATTTAATTCTTTCTCAATTTGGCTCATAGGTTTTCCAAGCACATACAAAGCATAGTGATCACAGCAATAATATTTATTACCCTCTTTCAAGTCTGCTCCACTTTCACAAGCACAACAATTTTTTTTAGAATCTCCATACATATCTAAATCTTCCAATCTTCTTCAACCTCATGTGTCATTTCATAATCAAATTTAAGATCACTAAAAAATTTTTTAATGATGTTCCAACTTTCAACTGTAGGATAAGCAAAGCATTTATCTTTTCTAAACCAATGCTCTATTGTGGTTTTTTTAATATCGGTTTTATCGGTTAGTTCTTTAATATTAGTTTGTGATTTTAAATAATTTATAAAATCAATTTTGTCTGGCAAATTAGGTCTAACTTTAAAAGGTTGATCTAATTGATTAATTAGCTCTGGATTATCTTTTAAATATTCCATAGCAATATCCATTGATAAGGTTTTTTGTACTTTTTCGTTAGATTTTCTAACAGTCTTGCCATTTAATATTTTAGCTGCATATTCAAAACTTTTTTCTCCTGTATCTGATGCAGTTGGTGTTCTATACATTTTCTTCCTCTGCTTTAATAATGGCTTTGCCGATTTCGGTAACGATTTGGGGAACGATTGAGTTTCCAAGTGCTTTAATTCTATCGTTTCTATTTGTGTCCAGCTCTGCTGATAACCCATAAGGAACTCTACAAATTTTGGTGAGAGCTTCATGTTCTTGTTCCCACCATGTTTGTTGTTTAGGTGGTGCATCACATCTTGAAGTCTTGCTCCATAAGTCATGTGAGGTTTGTTTTTTTTCCTGAGAATAAATCCCCCTGATTTCACTTGCTCCACTCTGTCTGGTTGAGGTGTCTTGTCGTTTGTCGCATTTGGAGTCGGAAACATTTGCCGAACTACCATTGTCAAAGGTGTTCCCCCTTGTTTGTATTTTTTCGTTCTCTCCGATACTGAGTCTTGAGTTGGTGTTGGCAGCAACGATCCAGACTCTTGACCTTTTGTGCCATGCTCCTTGCGAACTAGCTGAAATATTAAAAGTTTGGACTTCGAAATCTTGAGATTCCAAGTCATTGTGTATTCCTTGCAAGATTTCTCCATTTGAGATGTTAATAAGGTTCTGGACATTTTCTCCAATAATCCATCTGGGTTGAACCTCTTTAATGACTCTAAACATTTCATCCCAGAGGTATCGTTCATCATCTTTTCCTTTTTGTTTTCCAGCGATTGAGAAACTTTGACAGGGAAAACCTCCGACCAACACATCTGCTTTAATTTTTGTTCCATCTAATTTTTTAATATCCTCATAAATTGGAACATCACTCCAATGTTTGCGTAAAACTTTTTGACAAAATTTATCTTGTTCACAAAATCCAATTGTTTTAAATTTTCCTGTAGCTTCCAAGCCAACACTAAAACCACCGATACCTGAAAACAAATCCAATACTGTTAATTCCATGTTCCATTCACTTGATTTTAATTTCTACTGTTGCGATTGTGTCATTATGTTGACTGCCATGAGCAACAAAAACTATTTTTTTAATTTGAAAATTATATTTTTTGCCAATTCCATTAGTATTCCAACCAAATGAAATTACCTTGCCACCAGGTTTTATAATTCTTGAAATTTCTTTTCTACAATTAGACCAATAACTATTATTCATTGGGTGGTTAAAAGCTAAACCATTACTAGAATACATCTCTTTTAATTGTCTTTGAGAATAAGGTGGATCAAAGACCAAATCGTTCACAGATAAATCATCTATTGTTTTAAGGTATTCAATAGCATCTTGCTTATATGGATATGGAAATGGATCTATATAATCTTTTTTTAATTCTTGATTTATTAATTGTTTAAATGGTTTAATGGTAAAAGTTTTATGAGTTGGCATATTCCAATATCTTTCAAATAATATTTTATCTAATTCCAAGTGCTATCCTTTAATAAATTAATTGGTGTCAATTTTTCAGGTGGTATCGAATAACAAAATGGTCGGTCAAGTCCGAAAGTTGTTTTCCATTGTTCCTGTCCAAGCACATAAGTTGAATTAACAAAGCCTAAAATTTTAAACTTAGGAGCTTCATCAATTACTAAAATATAAAATTCGTCTGGCTTTGCCTTTGGTCTAATAATTAATGAATTATTATTTTTTGGAAGTTGCGTTCTAACTTGCAACTTTAAATCTTTAAAAACTAAATCAGGAACACCCCCAACATTACAATGATACTCAAACTTAGAACAATTTAAAAACTTTGCTGTTGCAACCTCCCCCATAGCACCAGATATGGACTTTGCCATTTGATCGTTAAGAGAACCTTTATAATTATAACCCCAATTCTCTTTATGCTTTTTAGACTCTAAACATCTGAGTATTCCAAGATGAGCTGCTGATTGCATTTCATACAAATCTAGGGTTACTTGGTTACTTTCCATCTTCACCCTCACTCTCAGTACAGTAATGCAACACTACAGGCTTGTTTTTGTAATAGTAGTAACCCCAAACTTCACCATTTCCTGATGTATATTGTGGGTTTTCGTTAAATTTTGCGTACTTTTCCAACGCATTTTCGCAAGTAATATCTGATAAAGCCTTAGAAATAGGGATTTTAATAAGTTCTATTTGACCATCACTAGAAACTACACCAAAAATTAACATCAATATTTTCATAATATTTAGATGATAAGTAGTGAGCAAATCAAGGCTTTAACTATGCACAAATTAATAAAATAAACAAGAGGTAAATATGATTTCTCTGATAGAGATATTTTATTGACTTCGCTGATATAAATGGTAATAATTTGATAATAAAATGAATGATTTAATTATAGAAATAGCAAAAAAAAGCATTTATAATAAGGTTTATATTTTAGATGTTATGGCAAAAGATTATATAGGCAAATATTTTGGTTTTAACAAAAAAACTTTAGAAGAATTATTTCAAACTAGAGGTTTAAAAATATCTACTTTTATAAAACAAGTTTATAAGAAAGATGAACAAAAAAACAAAACTGTTCAGATTTCTAAACTGTTAAATAAAAAAGATAATCAAGCCAAATATTTTACTGATCTTGATCTAGCAAATGATTTAGCTCATTTTGCAAATATGAATAAAAAACCTGATGAAAACCTTGTTAGTCCAGAATATTTTTTAGGACAACGACCTCAAATAAAATGTATTGGAGCATTAACAGGCAATGGTCAAGTAAATTTATATAAAAAAAAAGATATGTTTGATATTTTTGTTTTACCAAAATATGCTGATTGCGTATGTATCGTTAATAAGACTCAGCTTTTATCTGGTATGATAATAGTATTTAAAGATAATAAATTTGTAGATACTAAAGCAGATAACAGATTATCATTCTGCCAGGATTCAAAATCTAAAATAGTTTATCATGGTTATTTAGAATTATTGTCTAATGGTAATTATGACGTAATTGATAGATCAGTTTCAACAGGAAAAAAAATAGGTGTTTTAGCAGAAAATATTAATTTATCTTGGTCATCACAAGCTCTATCAGGCTTCTTTCCTAGCAAAAATAACAGCTAAAAAAAGAATTAACACCAGAGAAATATACTTTACATCAGATATCCAATATGTTATTGATTTGTGAAAATGACAAATCATTTAAAAATAATTGGTGAAGCATATCAAAAGTTTAATGACACAAATACTTCTGTGTCTGCTAACAAAGAACCCCACTCATTAAGAGCTTTTAAAAGATATAAATTAAACGCACAACAAAGAGATAAATGTACTAATGCGTCTTTAACTTTAGGCACACTTGGACATGATATTACAGAAAAAGCTATTGTAAAAAATTTATCAGTTGAAGAATGTATTGCTGAAAAAGAAATTCAAGACAAAATAAAATCTTATGTAACTGTTGATATGAAAGACCAAATGAAGTTTGAATTTGGTATTAAATTTTTAAAAGATATATGTCAAAACCATATAGAAAATATTAAAGAACTACCTAAACAAAAATGGCAAACTGAAATTGAACATGTCAAATGGATAGATCCAATTAATGTTCCATTTAGAATGTTTATAGATTTAACAGGCGATACTCATATCAATGATTTAAAAAATAAATTTCCAACAGTTAAATACGCACCATTAAAAACAAAACAAACAAAAGAGAATCCTAATAGAATTGGTGATTGGACTTGCTCACACCCTAAAATTGACCAAAGAGCTTTTACAGGAGATTTAATGCAAATTGCCTTGTACTCACACACAACAGGATTAAAGCCATCATTAAGTTATGCAAGTGCCACAGATAGAATTTTATTTACAGAAGATAACTGTGAAGAACTTAAACCAGAAAACTTAAAAAGAAATTTACAAGAGTTAATCGCTTATGAGATTGCATGGGAGAAAAAATTAGAATTAGCTGATGGTGATTTAGATAAATTAGCTTGGTTATGTTGTCCAGATTTCTCAGACATTAAAAAAAAATCATTCTGGTGGACAGGAGTTGCACAAGAACAAATTGATAGGTTGTTAAAACATTATGAGTGATACAGGAATAATTATACCACTTAAAGAAAGAATAAGAGATTTAGAAACTATTAAATTAGCACATCAAAAAAAGAATGGTCAGCTTAGACAAGAGATACAGGACAAAGATAAATTAATAAAAGAATTAGAAGAAAAAATAAATAACCCAACAAAAAAAATGAGAGAACAAGGAGAGATATGAAAGAAAGAACTTTAAGAGATGCCATACAACAATTTAGAAACAATATAGTTGATAGCGAC
>Ga0129324_10002637_pt1 | contig 10877 bp, 11 predicted proteins | sample CPBDNA_7_FD_96879 | JGI IMG/M metagenome (GOLD analysis project Ga0129324, IMG submission 96879) | Freshwater to marine salinity gradient microbial communities from Chesapeake Bay, USA - CPBay_Spr_15_0.2_DNA | ecosystem: Environmental > Aquatic > Marine > Coastal | place: USA: Chesapeake Bay... | reverse complement strand
TGATTGACCGGATCGTGCACCACGCCGAAGTCATCACGCTCAAAGGCAGCAGCTACCGGCTCAAAAACACGAACACGACACTTCCCAGCGAAAAACAAGAGAAAATAAGGCACAATAACCACAACAACCGTGGTCCACATTTCATTGCCGAAAATGGTCCACTTTTAGATGATCGTTAACAGTCACGTAAATCCGATAAAGGGAGTAATGCGGTGTCGATGTCCTTGAGCTTAAATCAGTCGGATCTAGCAGAATATTTGGCACGGCTTCTGACGAATCACATTCCCGATCAATCTGGAGCGCAACCGCATAACATTATTGATTTGGAACGCACCCTTGAACGTGTTGAGCATTCTTTTTCACGTATACGATCCAAGTATTACGCCGCGGATGGTCACATAAAATTCAATCACCTGAATGCTGATCATATGGCTTCATTTCTCTGGTTCTATAGCAACGAAATATGGAAAACCCACGACGACGATGCGTGGCCTAGTCGGCTCTCATACCTGAACAAGATACTGCATGGGATTGACTTGTTTTACTTCGTGCCAATGCCAAGCATCTTCGCCCTGGTTCATCCCGTCGGTACTGTCGTTGGACGAGGAACTTTTGGGGATTATCTGGTTCTTTACCAGCAGTGCAATGTAGGGAGCTCACATGGACATTATCCGAGTTTCGGCGAAGGTGTTGTGTTATACGCAGGATCGACAGTCCTAGGCGATACTCAACTTGGTGATAACGTCGTTGTGGGCGCGGGCTCAATGCTAATTAACGAAAAAGTCCCAGATGGAACTCTGGTCACGGGTCGATATCCGCAAGTGAATCACTCGTCCTTGGGTCTCTCGGTCCGTGAGCGCTTTTTCAATTAGACACTCGTCGTAGCGGCGAAGATCCCAAAGGTTCCAATTGCACCATTGATCGTGCACGCGCGTAAAGATTCCGCGAGGAGCCCCACGAGATTCCTTGGCGGGGTCCCGAGACGTTTCAGACCTTCCAGGCTTGGTAGCTGAAATTTTTGATTTTTTTCATTGTACGGGTGCAACTGGGTGGAAAAGGTGTTCCCTTGGAAGGCCCCCATTATTCGGTCCACATCACGTTGAACCACCGCAAGGGGTCATGCCAGAACGATTCGGCGACCGAGTTGTCCCAGCATTAACCGGCTAACAACTAACACCAACAGTTAATAGCCGGTTAACACGGAAACCCCCGTCTTTCCCATGCTCCGAGTGACATCAATTGTGCTGCAGTACCTCTAGAAACCTGATGATGGGGACTGCCCCGAGTGCCCATACAGGTGGTATATGCTTCTATCATCTGTCGTTTGAAGGGATTCAAATTCTTGAGAGAGCACGCGTTAACTAGTTCGATTGACTCCAAAACCGAATTTTCGTGCTGCTAGGCTATGGAAGGGTAATTGCCACTTGATCCATAGCCTGAAGCAAGTCGCTCTCGGGATTAGACATGGCTTTTTGGCGAATCTCGCATTGTCGCTCGGATACGGAGCGAAAGCTCGGCAAATCGAGCACAGGCCGGCGTTAACCACTGGTGCACCTGTCGCGAGAGTCCTCATGGTTGGACCTGCGCAAGATGCAATTCCATCGGCTGGTTGGGGCGCTGTTGAGCAGGTGATAGACGAACAGTCGACGGCGCTTACCGCCCTAGGGTATGGCGTCACAATACTCAACTCCGGTGTGCTTCTAGATTGGTTACGTGTGAGACCTAAGTCGTACGATCTCTTGATTGTGCACTATGAGCGCTGGCTGCCAAGAGCCTTCATCATCAGATTTTTCTTTAAAACCCCCGTGGTCTGTTGTAGTCATTATGCATACCAGCAATGGCCCACCCACTGGGCTTCTTCCTATTCAGCTTGGTTTCAGCTCCTGATCAAATCTGACTGTGCTTTGGCCTTGAATCCTGTGATACGAAATCATTTCCTTGCAGCTGCTCCCTCCGGGTGTAGGGTCGTGCTTTCACCGAATGGAAGTAATTTTGCTCCGAATATCCGAGCAAAACCAACGCGCGGTGTGGTGGTTTTAGGAAGAGTTGAAATCCGAAAGCGCCAATTCGAGGTGTACCAGCAACTTAAGAGCTCTGGTATTGATGTTTCTTTCGTGGGAGATATCTCAGACGATCGGGTGAGCCATGCCATCGCCCATGAACCTGAGTTCCGCAATCTTTTCATGGGTGCATGGACCCGAAATGAAGTGGCAGAACGTCTATCCGAATTTTCAGTACTCTTACTAGCCTCTGACGGTGAAGCAGACTCCTTAGCGCTATATGAAGCACAGCTTGCCGGCTTATCGGTGATTATTACGAAAAATGCTATCGGATCTCAGTTTATAAACTTACCCTGGATTTACACTGTCAAAGATGATTTGTCTGATTTGAAAGAAACCATTGAATTAGCGATTCGCTCCAACCCACTTCTTCGCCCTGAAATCATCAAATACTCGGTTGATAACTACAGCTGGGAGGAGCGGATAAAGCCCATAGAATCAGTGATCAAGTATTATTCTGACAGAAACTGACGAGGGGATAGTGGGTGAAAATTTTCATAGTTCTTCAAACCCCACTCACAGTGCATGATGGTAGGCGAATAAGAACTGATTTATTGGTTCAAGCCTGTATAGATTATGAATTCATAGATGCTTCTGGAATTTTGTTTCCAGCCTTGCAGAAGTCTGATCAACCTTGGGCTGGCCTCCCGACCACACTCGTAGAGAATTCCGAGAAACTCCAACAGGTATGCAATCGGATTACGAATCAAGATCTTGTTATATTTCTGGGTGGAGTCTACCCTGGTCAAATAGAAAAACCTGACAGCGTCTACCAAGCCTTGGCAAGAACTTCCGCGAAACTTGGCGCAATAAATGTAGTTCATATTCCCCTGCATATCCAGCCCGATGCTCCATTCCACGCTAAATTCATTCGTCGTGTGCGACAGAGTCCTATTGCGTGGTGGGAGTTTCTATCACAACGATTTGCTCGCCAAATTATTCGAATGACGGTAAGGGAACATACTTTGCGTTCCCTTGACTTCGTCTGGGCAGGAACAATGGTGGCACCGATTTCATCGAAAATTATCAACACAAATACTAGAATTCGTTACATCCATACCTACGACTATGAGGATGCGAAAAGCTGCCAACTTTCGAGTGTCGACGAAAAAGGTTACATTGTTCTTCTCGACTCAATGGGACCTGCTGGCCCTGATCATGGCGTCATCGGAAAAAAAACCTACAGAATGAGTGAAATTGAGTACTACCGAGAATTACGTGCTGCTTTGGCGACAATCGCAGACTCTGCCTCAAAGGAGATTATCGTTGCTGCGCACCCTCGGGCAAAAATGGGTACCTTGGACTCCTCCTTAAGACCATTCAAGGTCAAGTACGGGATGACACCAGAGCTGATTTCGCAGGCGAAACTTGTTTTGGATCCCTCCTTTTCTGCTGGTGTCTCCTTTGCTGTCATGAGCAGGGTGCCCATAGTCTTTCTCTCGTCCCATCAATTTGGTGCAAGTGTTGAATCGGGCCAAAAAACGCTCGTTAATTTGCTTAAAACGTTCAAGGTTTCTCTGTGTGACGTTAGTAAGTTTGACTGGAACAATTTAACTGTCGATACAGATAGCTATGTCAAGTATGAAAACACCTTCATCAAACGAGAGGGGTCTTTGGAAGAACCATTTTGGCAACAGGTGATCCAAGACATTCGCCAAGCGGCTGGCCTCAACTCCCCCTGACACGCAGGGCACCTGCGACATCTGAATCAGCGCAGCTGAAGCCCTCTGGAACGCAGGGATGGGCACGGCGGTCATCACTTGCCCGGCCATGGACACTTTTTTGTCTAATGTTCCCAACTTTTGCTGGGCTCGCCTTAGGACTACCCGTTCATGATGGGAAGCAAATAAATTACATGTCAGTTATACCATTGGAAATCGTTGAGGCTTACAGCCTAAGTGATAAACCCCTGTAGTCTGACAATCACTCGTTTCACCATATAACTTAAGGTAATTTGAGACTAACGCATCTGGGCTAAAGTGGGAAATCGAACGCTGGTAACCAAGATGCCCTTGCGTGCGCCTTAACTCTGGGTTAACAATTAGTTTGTGCAACGCCTCTGCTAACGCGGTGACATCCGTCGCTGGCACCAAAAAACCTGTTTCTGCATGCACTACTTGCTCTTTGATTCCACCAACTGAACTACCGATTACTGGCAATTTCAATTTCATCGCTTCAAGCGTTGCGAGGGGAGAATCTTCGTTCTCCACTGACGGTTGTACGTAGATGTTCATACATTTCATGATGTCGAAGTAGTCAGCTCTTTGCCCGAAGAGTCGCACACGATCAGCTAGGTCCAGCTCTGAAACCAGATCTTCAATTTTTTTTCTGTCCTCACCTTCACCGATCAGCCAAAGTTTGACTTTTTTCATTAAATGTGGGTGATCCGAAATCAACTTTGAGAATGCGGAAACTAGATATGTCTGTCCTTTTCTACTTGTTAGCAAGCCAACAGATCCAACTATCACAACTTCCGGGTCCCGCTCTGAGAGCGCGGGATCGGTTGAATACGCATTCACTTCTGGTTCTAGCGGGAATGAATTCGGGATTCTTACCCGCAAGCTAGGACGGAGATTTAGAACTTCATCCAGTCGAAAACCCGCGTCTTCCGAAGCTGTGACAAAAACATCTACGCAGTTCTTAACCAAGCGGTCAATTGGGTAATCCAGCCAACGCTCCGGCGAACGGTAGCCAAAGGCCATGTTATTGACAACCAAAACGGTGCGGTTTACGCCCGCCAATTTCGATGCCACTGCGGCAGCTCTGACGCTGATTGCTCCTGGCCAGCCACCATTGTTTAAGTGAACCACGTCCGGCACGTCTGATTTCAGAACTCGCCAAATTCGGAACGAGCATAGAGCAAATCGAGGGTAGTTCAACAGTGCGTCACCAAAAGCTCTAAGCATATTGTTTATTCTTTTCAGCTGTGATTTCAATCCACCATCGGGGTCAATCTGCATTCTCCCAAAAGGCGTGGGTAGTGAGAGTGGTTTCTGCGCAAGGCTAGACGGCGCAAAGACCTGAAGTTCAGATGAAAACGGTTCAACTGAACGATAGGTTATGGACATTTCCAAAGAATCATTCGCGACCGGAGAGTTCCAGATTAGAGGCATCATTCTCTCGGCACCCGAAAAAAAACTACAGTCTGCATGGAAGTGCACCCTCAACAAACGCTGATTATCGAAACTCATTTCACCTTTCGTACCAGTTGATCCAGAAGGCGAACTTCTGCAGCCGACTCCCACGTGCAACCCTGCTCTTGAAGGATTTCGAGAATGACAATGAAGTTTTTGGAAGCCGCAATAGAGAAAAAGTCATCGCCCAATCACTCCTCCTTGAAGTCCTCGATACTCCATTATACCTTCGGCTCGCAAGTATTTAGACGCTCTTGTGCGCGGCTACTTGCCAGGACAGCAACTTCATAGTTGATGTTAACTTGTTGACGGCAACCTAAAAGTAGACCAAAAGCGGCAAGGTGGTTTCAAGCGATCGTGGGACTGTGCTGAAAACGGTGTTTCGGGCTTGATTGCCAGCGGTGCTGGCGGGAAGGTTCGATGATGACGATAACAATTAGGGATGTGTGACCCCGAAGAAACCAGCTGAGTCGCAGAGTGCGGAGATGGATGCCGCCACCGAACTTGTTCGGATGGCAAAAGAACAGGGCCTGGCGTTAACTGGCCCTGATGGACTACTCAAACAGCTCACCAAGACTGTGATTGAGACAGGCCTGAACGAAGAAATGACCGAACACCTCGGCTATGAGAAACATGATCCTGAGGGTCATGAGTCCGGCAACATTCGCAATGGGACGCGTGGGGAAACTGTTCTGACGGATTCGGTGGGGGCTATCGATATTGAGGTTCCCAGGGATCGGTCGGGCACGTTCGAGCCGCAGATCGTGAAGAAGCGAAAACGACGCCTGGGTGAGGTGGACGAGATCGTGCTGTCGCTCTACGCCAGGGGTTTGACCACGGGTGAAATCAGTGCTCACTTCGCGGAAATTTATGGCGCATCTGTCTCGAAGGAAACAATTTCCCGTATCACCGACAAAGTGATCGACGAAACGAACGAATGGTCCTCAAGGCCCTTGGATGAGATTTATGCGGCCGTGTTCATTGACGGGATCGTGGTGAAAATCCGTGACGGTCAAGTGGCTAACAGGCCCATTTATGCAGCGATTGGAGTTACTCCGGGCGGCGAGAAAGACATTATGGGGCTCTGGGCCGGGACAGGTGGTGAAGGAGCTAAGTTCTGGATGTCCGTGCTCACTGACATTCGCCATAGAGGCACCAGAGACGTGTTCTTTTTAGTTTGTGACGGACTCCAAAGGCCTGCCAGAAGTTGTGGGCAACGTGTGGCCCATGACGACAGTTCAAACCTGCATCATCCATTTGATCCGGGGATCTTTTCGGCTCGCGTCGAAGAAATACTGGGACGAACTCAAACGTGATCTCAAGCCCATCTATACGGCTCCCAGCCCGGATGCTGCTCGGGATGCCTTTGAGTCGTTGAAAGAAAAATGGGGCGCCAGGTATCCCGCGATCATCAGGCTGTGGGAGAACGCGTGGGAAGAATTCATTCCCTTCCTCGATTACGACGTGGAAATACGGAAAGTGATTTGTTCGACAAACGCGATCGAAAGTTTGAACGCCTGCTACCATAGGGCCGTGAAAGCGCGAGGTCACTTCCCGACTGAGGGTGCAGCACTGAAATGCTTGTATCTCGTAACAAGGTCTCTTGACCTTAAAGGAACGGGTCGAGTGAGATGGACAATGCGGTGGAAGCCAGCTCTCAACGCATTCGCAATCACCTTCGCAGACCGATTCCCGGCAGCGGAGAACTACTAAATGAAAACGCCCGAAACACCGTTAACGAGATAGTCCCAAAAGGGGTCAAAATTCAGTCGGCGTTGACAAAGCTGGCTCAGAAAAGTGGAGTCAGGCCACCGTGTCTACAAAATGGGAGGACTTGAGACCGATTAACGGGGTCCTTCCCTTAGACTAGAGGTGAGGGTCGTTGATCTGCGGTTTAAACTTGATGAGACGTCGTAGCTGATTTGTCGCTTAATAATTTTGGTATTTCTTTGTATTTTTGAGTGGGGGTAGCGGCAAGATGGTGTGCCCAACTAGACGGGAGGGAACGCAGTATATGAAGTTTCTTCTCCTACGTGCCAAGTTTCGACGGATATGCGACTTAATTAATTTTTTTGTGGTTGTACCCCCACTCATTACCGGTTGGGAAATTGTCCGGAGGTCGACCCTGTTACACGGGGTTGAACGAGCTCAAACGGCGGGAATTAACCTGAGAATGCGGGTATCGGACTTTGACGGTTACAGAAAACTATATTTGGCAGTCTTGAATTCATGTTGAAAATCACAAGGTTGAAAGAAACTAGATTGTTGACTCTGCGCACCGTTTCGATTTGGGCTCTAGGACTTTTGTGTGTTCTCTTCATTATTTTCTCCGTCCCTTGGAATATGGACGAATTTCTTCCGTACCACGCGCTCGCTTGCATGTCACCCAGCCAACAATTCAACGTTTACAGTCAGTCGTGTTTCGGTAATCCGGCAGAATTAGGTCCGATCGATTATCAGCGTTCATATCCCTATATCGGTATTTCATCTTCACTCTTGCTCGCTCCATTCTTTGCCTTATGGCAGTCTTTCTGGACTCCTTATCTTGTTGGCGTACTGTCATTGTCTGCCATAATTTGGGGGCTTGCGCGGTCCTTTTCTTTGCCCACTCGCATGGTGCCATCGATCCTTCTCTTTTTCCCACTGTCTTTAGTAGTTTTGCATGATCAGGGCCCGGTGCGAATCGGGTTAATCGTTATGGCTTGGACGCCTGTAGTTACCGTGGCGTTCCTCAGATCATCACGATGGAAACCGGCGTGGTTCCTTTTGCTCGCAATAATGTGGACCGTCGCGACTGAAGACAAGGCATTCTTTGTGTTCCTGATTCCCGGTCTAATTCTATTTTCAATTGCTGGGATCTACAGGCAGGGTGTCGCGGCGCATCTGAAGAGTAATTGGAAAGCCCTAACAGTTTTCTTTGGTTTGGCTTCAGGATCCTGCTTGGGATTCTTGATAGTTCTCCAAGTGCAAGGAATGCCCTACCTAGAGTTCCTAGCACAACAGTCAGGGGGTCGTAGACTTAAGGACCTTGCATTTAGCGCAGTATCAGGAGCGTCATTGACTTTGAATTGGCCCTTCACCACCAATATAGTGTCTGACTACGCAGCCTTGGGGCGAGCGCAACTGCCTGGCCCCGCTCATGTTCTTGCAAAATTCTTCCCTTGGGGAACATCGCCCGAAGCCGTGGCCGTAATCGTGCTATCAATAATGTCTATAGCTGGACTCCTTGCAATTTATCTATGGAGTTTGCTTCGCAGTATTAATTCGCCGAACCCGAGTCGACGAGTGGAAGCAGCACTACTTTTAGCTTCGGCGGCAGCCCTCGCGCTAGGAGCGATTATTGCAGTCGGTCAACACACACATCATTTTATCTACGCTGAGATTCCCTTATTCCTGATCGTGACTCTTGCGTTTTCCATTAAGGCACAGGGTGCCTTCAAATTGGCGATTGCCCTGGGGGGAATCACTACAGCTACATTGCTGGCCACGTGGATTACACCAAATCCTGCATCGGCGAGTAGAGAAATACGAGAGATTGTAGACGTTGCGTATGGTGTCTCAGATAAAGACACGATCATGAACTGCGCCTCTTGGGGATGCTACTTCCCATACAGTTTGGTCGATGCCGAGCAAATACCAGTAGTTTTTGCCGATCAGGTTGACGATATGAGGCGTCTTGAGTCGCGTACCCGCAATCTAGGGCGAAATATTGTTCACCTTTGTTTCGACTGCAGCTTAAGTGAGGTTAGCAATTTGTATTCGAAGTCCGATGTCATTCAAGTCAAGGCTGATACTTTAATTTGGAAAGCTTTCAAGGTAAGTCCTCGCGCGATAGAGGACTGATTTTCATTATTTTGGTCCACCTCGCGTGAGTGTCGGTAAACGACAAACGGCAAGGAATTGATAGCCGAGTAGAGATGGATAAACTCTAGAGAGCCTTGAATTCAGGGTTAAAAGAAATTGGCCCGAACGAGTCGAAGAGAGATTTGGGTACAGCAATTCAATTGGGGTGGGTGTGGATTGCAAGGTTTCGCATTGGAGTCCTGATTGTGAGATGAGTTCAAGGATTGTTTTCTTTGTGAAGAACCGTAGGTGAGTTCGATCCATAATTCCCCTGTCCTCGTAGTCAAACTTTCCAATAGCCAATCTGAATCTGGGGACTACGTGGGCAATATTGGGTATTGAAAGGATGACGCGAGATTCAGAATGGCAGAGTTTCAGGGCACTGGACAATTGACCCCAAGGATCACTGAAATGTTCGAGCACGTCTGCAAAAACAATAACGTCAAATGTTTCATTCATGGCTAAAACTGCTTGCTCAAATCCCATGTGATGTACAGTTAGCCCGAGGTCGGACGCACGTGTTTGGTCACCCAGATCCGGTTCTATTCCGGTAACGATCCAGCCCTGGCTAACGAAATTGATCGCCATTTTTCCATCGGCGGTACCCACATCAAGCAGAGTTCTATTTCGCCCATCACCTAAGATTTTGAGAATCGTTGAATGGCTAGAAAATGCGTTGGACTTAATCGGGTACCTAGACATTCTTTTCTCGCAATCGCATTATGAAGCGATCATCTTTACGAATGGAGCTTTTGTGGAGTAGGTAGGCCGAGACAGCACCCAGACCACCCCAAGCATACGTCATGCTACGTCGCACATTAATTGAGGAAGCCTCAGCCATGTAACGAACAGGAACGGGTACGTCCCCAATTTGGAAGTTCGCTGCGATGGCTTGCACGAGGAACTCTTGGTCAAATGCGAAGTCGTCTGAGTTAAATTCAATGGGCAAAACTTCTAGAACTTCGCTGGAGTATGCTCGCATTCCCGAATGGAAATCGCCGATTGACTGACCCAGTATTAGATTTTCTATGAATGTAGAAAGTCTATTGGCAATATACTTCCAGAGTGGCATTCCTCCACGCAATGCTTCTTGCCGCGTACGAATTCTGTTACCCAGAACGACATCGCAGTTACCTAGTGCGATGATCTCTACCATCACCATCGCCATTCGGGCGTCGTACTGATTGTCAGGGTGAATCATGACCACACATTTGGCCCCATTCTTGAGGGCTGCTTGATAGCAAGACTTTTGATTGGCGCCATAACCCATATTGGACTTATGTTCAATAACTTCGATTCCAAGCTTGCACGCGATCGCAACTGTTTCATCAGTGGAACCGTCATCAACGAGAATCACTCGATCTCGAAGCGGTTGAGGTAAGTCGTTGTACGTGGCCTCCAATGTGCGTTGCGCATTGTATGCAGGCATCACCACCCATGTAGCCTCCATGACTTCCAAAATCGTGTTGGACATTTATATCCTCTCGTTTCTACCGCGCTCGGGACCCACCCCTCGGGCGCATTCTACATGCAATTGATGCCAGTCCTTCAAGACATTGACCTCTCTGCCAGACGTTCTAGAACGCGCTTAAGAACTTAGGAAAGAAAAAGCATTGGTGGTTTTGAAGTAGAATTCGACGTTAATTAAATTGTTACTGTGACCTGCCCCTAGTTTTGTTACCTTTTTCTTGTTGACTTTAGGCGGATTGTTGTTGCAGGTTGATTTCGAACTCGACGGGGGAAATGTAGCCGATTTTGGAGTGTCTGCGTTGCCGATTATAGAAGACTTCAATGAATTCGAATATTGCATTCGCTAATTCGATCCGAGTTTTCCACTTCT
>Ga0129324_10002633_pt1 | contig 10885 bp, 9 predicted proteins | sample CPBDNA_7_FD_96879 | JGI IMG/M metagenome (GOLD analysis project Ga0129324, IMG submission 96879) | Freshwater to marine salinity gradient microbial communities from Chesapeake Bay, USA - CPBay_Spr_15_0.2_DNA | ecosystem: Environmental > Aquatic > Marine > Coastal | place: USA: Chesapeake Bay... | reverse complement strand
CGCCTTTACTCGATCATCTTCAGCTTTTCTTGCATTTTCCTTTGCTATGCAGGACTCACACTTCTTCTTTCCAAAGCCCGCTTTTTCTCCGCAGTCGATACATGCAGCCATGACATTCCCCGTCTTCGTCGATGATGTGATTACATGTCGAGCATCACAAGCCAGTGATTAGATGCCAATGACGGCTTTTCGGGTTTTTAGTGGATTCCAACGCAGATCGGAATTGAGGTCGTACTCGACTTGTACTACTTGAGTTTTCATCACAGAACACAGGTCTGATCCGAACGACTACTCGGGTCAAATGGAAGTCAGCGGGTCCAGCGAGGAATTTAACTGACTTCAAAACCATTCACTCAAGTGCAGTCAGCTGTGGCAGACTTTGCCTCAATTCAGAAATCAAATTACGGGGGTAATATGAATAATCTTTCAAATCGCGAAAACAGGGCTAGCGAACTCTTAGGGTCTTACTCAGTTAAGACCGCTGGCGGAATCATGGTTTCACGAGCCCACTTGGTCCTTGACGGTTGGTGGTACGCCAACAAGCAATCCCTGCTCTTTATCGCAGACGCTCCATTAACGGCGCTAACCGCTAGCTACCCAGGTCTTCTTGACTCCAAAACCGTTCTTTTACAAATTGCGGAGAGACCGAGCTGGAAATTGACCGTACCATTCATCGCCCCGAACGGAATGATTGAATTCATCGACGGGGTTGAAATTGTCGGGCAAAAGTCTCGAATCAAGCAGATCGCGAAACTACTTGGGGGCTCAGCGTGAACAGATTACAAGCTTCCACCCTTCTCGGCGTCTCAGCGAATGCAACCCCGAGTGAATCCCGCAAGGCCTATTTAACTCGCGCACGCCTGCTGCATCCGGACCGATTGGTTGGTGGCTCAACCCAAGACATCGCCGCGGCCAATAGTGCGATGGCTCAGCTCAACGAGGCCTACGAATTCATGCAAAAACCAGCAGCGGCCGAACCCGCTCCGTCTCGACCAACAGAATCCGCGAATGGGGACGACTTTGGATTCCCCGTCTGGCCTGATGCGAACCACGCCTGCGAGCTGTGTGGCTGGGGACCCGCGCAGAGGGTCAAGTTCAATTCCACGAGCGGGTTCATTATCTTCATGCGTTGGTACACATTCGAAGCAAAGGTCTGCAAGATTTGTGCACGGGCCATGTATGACGAGAATCAGCGAAGCAATCTCACTAAAGGTTGGTGGGGAATCTTTTCTTTCTTCGCAACTATCTACGCATTCTTCTCCAATATGGCGGCCTTAAGGAGCACTCAATCCCTGGGCGCTCCAGTTGGGCGTTACCCGGGCGCCTACACAATCTCTCCGATACCGCTCGTGCTTTCTACCAAGTGGTACAAACGCCCGAGCGCGATTATCGCAAGCCTCGTTGCACTAGGGATTGTCGCTTTAATTGGAATTGGAGCCGCAATACCAACCAACAGCAGCACTGCCCCGTCCGCTGGTGGCCTTCGGGGAACTTGTATCGGCGAGGATTCATTCGGCCAATTGTCTGAAGTTTCGTGTGACTCAAGTTCTGCCGATTGGATAATTAAGGGTGTTCTCAGTGCTGTGAAATTTGGGCCTGAGGATTGCAGGACAGACAACGTCTTTACCTATGGTGAGAATCAGGAATACATTGTCTGCGTTGAATCTTACTAACTCGCTTTAATGCCCATTATTGTTGTGTTTTTCTTGAAAAGGGCTTTCTCGCGAAGCTCACAACTCGCAAAACAGTTACCTTGGATTCAACACCTTGGAGAGATTTTCTGTCACGTCCCGCAACGGGATCAACAGATCTGCTGGTGCACCCAGTGAAGTGAATGCATCTAGCAACGAGGAGTAGTACCACGCGATCTCCGCACCTGGCGCATTGAATCGATTCATAGTTTCCACACCATCACGTTGAATATCAGTCCAGATCGCACGAGCATTGTGCAGCTTGTCCGCGCAGGAAACCAGAATCACATCTGGTGAGACACCCTGCAGGTGCGCAATGTATTCCTCTTTCCTTTCCCGCCAGGGAGCTTTCACCGTTGGATCTTGAACCAGTGAATCGCTGCACCCTCGAACTATTGATGCCACCCGCGGACCAAACATTTCCTCGATCTCCAACAGTCGTGGCTCTCCCCCGCAATCCTCCGCGGCGTCATGCAACAGTGCAGCGATCGCTTGGTCTTCATCACCTAATGCCTCGACAACTAAAGATGACACCCCAAGTAAGTGAGCGACATAAGGGATCGTTGTCCCTTTACGTGTTTGTCCTGCATGTAACCCGGATGCGTATGCCACCGCCTCGAAATACCGAAGGCTCAACCGAACATTCGGTTCAGTTTCAAATTCACTGTTCTTCTGCTGTGTCATTATTTTCCTCCCCATTCGCATTCATAAATGCTTCCCACACAGTGTGGGCAAAATCCTCAACCGCGGAGTCGTCAGAAAAATCCACACCCTCCGTGCTGAACAAAAACTTCTTTCCCCCTTGAGCATCACTCATAATCAACTCCCCAAACTCGACCTTCCCGAGAGTGAATTCCTTAGAGAATAACTAAAGATGAAACTCGGGCTGTTCTTCCTCCGGAGCCACCGTCACGAGGGGCGGTTGGCAAGCACCAAGCCGGAGGGCTTAACGGCACTTTCTTGAGCACCTTCAGACTGTCACAGGGGTCTGACATTCGGTTCCGCAACAGATCAAGGCTGTGTTTCCCCATCAGGTTGAACCACTGGCTCCATGGACTCGGTGGCTCCATGAGCTACGAGGGGCCCGAAGTTGATCTGGGCATAAATCGCCCCCATACTCGGTGTCAGCAACTCTTCAACCTCTTCACGACTACCGAAATGTTCCGTGATTTTCACCCAGTGACCCGCTTCGACCAGGTCGTTATTTAGGCCGTTCTAAGGTTCCCTGGTACGGCGTTCGACAGAAGAGCTATGTTTGCACTTTCGGCGACTGAGGGGGACCAACTTTGGCAACTACATTGTTTAAGGACACGACCTACACGGTGTTTGGTCTGGTGGATGACATTAAGCGTGGAGAAATTGCACTTCCCGATATTCAACGCCCATTCGTTTGGCCAGCCTCGAAGGTTCGAGACCTCTTGGACTCGATGTATAAGGGCTTTCCTGTTGGTTACCTTCTGTTCTGGGAAACTGGTGCTGATGCTGGAGCGAAGCAAATAGGCACAGACGCCAAGGAAAAAGCTCCCCGATTACTCATTGTTGATGGTCAACAGCGCTTGACTTCACTTTACGCTGTCATGGCGGGCGCTTCGATCGTTAGAGCTGATTATTCTGAAGGTCGGATTCGAATCGCCTTTCGGCCTGTTGATGCCACGTTTGCTGTCTCTGATGCAGCCATAGAGCGAGATCCCGAATTCATTACTGATATCTCTCAAGTGTGGTTACTTGGAGAGCGTAAAAATGTTGTGCGTAATTTTCTCAAACGTCTCGAGGGCAAGCGGGAGCTGACCGAAGCCGAAAAAGATGACCTTGAGGAGGCAATTGACCGCGTTCATGACCTCACCCACTATCCATTCAAGGCAGTGGAACTGGGTTCGACAGTGGATGAGGAACAAGTTGCAGAGATCTTCGTTCGTATTAACTCTGAGGGTGTCACCCTCAATCAGGCTGACTTTATCCTTACTTTGATGAGCGTTTTTTGGGAAAAGGGTCGGCGCGAACTAGAAGAGTTCGCAAAGGGCTGTAAAACACCAACCAAATCAATTGCATCACCGTTTAACTGGTTCATCGAGCCCTCACCTGCCCAAATGCTTCGGGTAACAGTTGGCGTTGCTTTCCAGCGGGCTGTGCTTAAACATGTATACACGTTGCTCAGAGGAAAAGATGTTGAGACAGGTCGATCAGACCCTGATCGAAGAGATGCACAATTTGCCATCTTGGAAAAGGCTCAGGATCGTGTCCTTGACTTAACTAATTGGCATGAGTTTCTGCAATGTCTTGAACGCGCTGGATACCGTGGTTCGAAGATGATTTCCAGCGACAACACCTTGCTTTTTACGTACGTGTTTTGGCTCATTGGTAGAGTAAATTTTGGGGTTCAAATTGATCAATTACGTGAAGTCATAGCTCGATGGTTCTTCATGGCGCAGATGACAGGTCGATATTCAGGTGCCTTTGAATCTAGATTTGAACAAGATGTCGCTCGCTTCTCTGATATTGATGAAGGAGATGCCGATTCCTACATTGCGGTTCTGAGCAAGGTGGTAGATGACACACTCACGAATGACTTCTGGGCAATTACCCTGCCCAACGAACTTGGGACTTCGGCAGGGAAATCACCAGCGCTGTTGGCGTATATCGCAGCTCTCAACATTTTGGATGCCGATGCCCTTCTATCTACAACGAAAGTACGAGTGCGGCTAGACCCTGCTATAACGACCAAAAAAGGTATCGAGAGACATCATCTGTTCCCCCGTGCGTATCTCAGAGACACTCTGGGAGTAACTGACAACAAGGAGATTAACCAAATTGCCAACATGGCTCTGGTCGAATGGGCCGACAACATCGATATTTCTAATGAAGCACCGTCTGTTTATTGGCCGCACCAATTAGCCAAGAAAAGCCTTGCCCCTGATGCTCTTAAGAGGCAGGAGTATCTTCATGCCCTTCCAGAAGACTGGCAAAACATGACCTACTCGGATTTCCTCGTTGCTCGGCGGCAACTTATGGGACAAATTGTCAAAGATGCCTATAGCAAGTTACGCGAAACGAGTTATCAGCCCACATACCCGCCCGCTGGAACTGTGACAATGGCACCTGGCGCAAATGTCGCATCCAATGATGAATTTGGCTTTGATCTGACGACCTCGGACCTGATATCCCTCGGAGTTCTGACTCCAGGGGCGATGCTCACTGCCACAGTTGACGGCGTAGAGACTCAATCAACTTTGCTACCCGATGGCACAGTTGAACTCGATGGCGAGGTTTATTCATCACTGTCAGCCGCAGCAAAGGTTGCCACCGGTCGGAACACGAATGGATGGTATTTCTGGAAAACGGAGACTGATAAAGGCCTTCAAAGGCTAAGGCGGATAAGGCGAGAATATGCATCAGGGCAAACTGTCGAAGATGGTGAAGAGGACGATTGATAGAACAAGCCACCATCGAGATGTTGGCACGTGAGCATCGATGAGATCTCACTAGCCCAACTGGAAGTTCAACCTCGGGCCGTGTGATCTGCCTTTTGATGATCTCTGATAATTGTCACATGGAAAACGGTTTCCTAGAACGAGAATATTTGCAACCGGAGCCATTGAGATTAACTCATGGTTATCATCCAAATTCGGATGATAACCATGAGTAGTCGCCAACACTGTTTAGCTATAAGGAAACACTCGTGCCCCCGCCCCCGATCACATGCTCGATATCCAACAACACTACGTCCATTGCCCAGGTCCCCACCCATGGTCAAACATTTTGCCCAGAAACCTGCAGGTACCTTATTTCACGTTTCTACAGAGCCACTGTCACATGAGGTGGTTGTCAAGCACCCACCTAGATGGCTTACGTGCCAAGCAGATCTCTATTACTCACGTCACTATCCACGTAAAGAATCTCCTGCTGCCGAGCATCGGAGTACATGACCCGCGTACCGAAATACACCGGGTCTCCTGCAAACAACCCGCACCCCACCACACCTGAACAACCGTGAACAGACCACGTGTCTTCATTCTCAGCTGGAACACCAGCGGGTAACAACCGTGCCTGGGTCAGTCCGGTCGCTCGCTCAGACGGCCACGGAACCACTCGACCCAACGGATCGCGAGCAGCATTCAATAGCAGGATCTCTCCCCACGTGGACTCCACCTCACGTACCCACAATGCGCAATCAGGACACACAAAGGAATTCAATCGAGGGACAACACTCATGATCCATCCTTCTCCTCACAACCAACAATTCAATTGAACCAACGAGGTCTGACAAGCCCAAAGAATCCGGTTGTAGAACGCCTTCCAGGGCGGGCAAGACTTCGACCGGTGTCGACCCACACTCTGCGCTGCTATCGGAGCCATCTCTGGACTAATAAGAGAGCGGCTTTGAATCAGGGTTGAGTCTCTTCACGATCCTCGAGTAAATAATTCTCCGAAAGAAAACGTGGGCCGGTGTAGGTTGAGCGCCACCGATTTTTTCGGACGCCCCTGATACTTATGGTTGATGTTTCCGATTTTCCCCATTTTTTTGCCTTTACCTTTTCGTCAGCGGCCTTCTTTTCCTTACGCACAGCCTTTTGCTCGTCCGCTCGGTTTGGTGCGCAATTGCGACAGTGTTTCTTACCCGCCTTAGCCGTTTTGCCACACCCGACGCACCTAGGGATTTTCGGACCCACCTCCTTCCTCGTGTCACCGGCAATTTTCTGTTTCCATCTCAACCCGGTCGTTGGATCAATCCGCTGATTCTCAAATTCTGACATGTGGCTCTTCACCCCTTCAAGTAGCCTCTTAAAAGAATGTCATAATCGGAAACAAAAGTAAATATCCAAAGGGGGAATAACGTAGCTGCTGCGGCTTAAAAGCTGAATCGAGCACAGGCAGATCTCAGTAATCGATAGACACCCCTAAATCTTGGAGCTGTGGGTAAAGAAATGTGGGAGTCGTTAGGCTGTGAAATATTAAATCAGGCACCTATTCGAATTTTGCGAAGAGTCACTGGGGGATGGATGGGAATATTCAGAAGCAAGGAGCAGCTTTGTTCTGTTGCCACTGGAGGTTGGGCGCTTCGGTGTAGTCGGGTGATTCCTTAAAAATTGGAAGCTAAAAATTTAGTTCGTGGGCGACCTGAGAGTTCAGTCTTTCACAACGCCTCTCGGCCATGGTGTGCCAGTCGCTCGTTCCGTGCGCTGTGCCCAAAAAAGGATTTCGTAACCTTCATCCCAAACGGCACCTCCGGGTATCCCTGCTTCCTTGGCCCATGCGTCAATGGCCGCGATCTGCGCGACAACTTGAGGTTCAGACAAGTCGATGTCACGGCCGACATCGACACCTCTCATTCCTAGGTGGGATTTGATCCCCTTGGCCTCATGCAGCCACAGAATCGCGCCTGGGGTCGTATGGCAAACGCATATCTTTGTTTGGCCTTGAATCATGGCGACCACGTCTGCCAACTTAGGACCATTCGTATACCAAACTCCGAATCGACGTTCCGGCTTTGGTTCGACAGGAATTCCGTCTTTCGTTGATATTTGTGAAGCCTGAACCACGAAGTTCGAAGTCGGCCAACGATCAGATAAGTGTCGCCGAATCTCATTTATCAATTGCTTTTCGTCGGCCTTGAGTGCAACAAGCTCTCCGGTATATGTATAAACGGGTCGAGGCTTGCTTACACGTCTAGGTCGCTCTGGCATAACCGCCTCCTAAAGTCGATGTAAGTAATTCAGGGCAATCACTCGACAAATACTCTCAAATAGTAATACGCGTGATGGAAGTCGTCGGTTCGTTTTGAACCCGAATGGCTATCCAATGATTTTAATGTCGCTGGCCGTGTCGGCCACGATTTGTGGGATCCCCTCGTAGGTTTCTATGAGTCCTGTCGCGCAGATTGTTGTGTTGTTGTATTCCGCTTCTGGCGTGAAGGGGAAGTTGTCTCTGTCATCTCCCCAAATCACAACAGTGAATCTGCCGGGGTCTGGGTAGGGCTTACTGATGTTGAGAAATGTTGGTTGTCCTCGACTATCCGATGCGTACACGGTGCTGACTGTGGGGCCAGTGATGGTTGCCAGCTCACCGATGTGAGCGGATGCCTGATCCCATGGGATTGCACCTGGACACGATGGGAGTGTGGTTATGGAGCTTGTGGTGCCCGCTAATTGGTGGGTCGATGTTTCCGACGACTGCGTGCTTGCGCATCCGGCGAGAAGGACAGCGATAGGCACAAGCATCACAATGTTCTTCATCGACGCTCTCCTTCAGTCGAGGTCCGCACTTGAATGATTGATCAGTCGGTAACTTATCTTTCTCATGAGGACTTCTGGTTTTCGCAACTTTCAGTTGATCGCTATAGACCTTGTGTCCTGCCTTCATTAACGTGAGTGCGAGTTCACCTTCGGCACGCATTCCATCCTCTTTTGTGTCATAGGGCCCCCAACCCTTCATGAGGTCATAACGAAATTTGAGAGCGACAACCTGACCTTTACGAAAGTACTTTGAGACACTATCCGAGAGATCTTCATATCTTTCCCAACGTTCCCGCAAATACAAGTTGGTGTAACCCACATACAAGTTCCAAGGAATCAATTCTTTTACTACTTCGACCTCAATCACATAGACCCTGTGTTGAGGACCTTTGCGTTCACTGTGGGGAGGAAATGTATCCATGCCTATGGATTGTAGGACAAGACTCGCCACCGTCGTGGGTCATTCGATTGGATGGCCCCTCATGAGTTCAAAGGGCCAGGTGATTGGAACAAGCAGCTAGATCCTCACTGGTGATGACGACCCATAAGACTGGAACGTTGCCGTTGCCCACCGAGCACTCTGCATGGAACTCGTCGACTGCGGTATTCACCGTGGCTGGGATTGGAACGACTATTGAGAAGCAAAACCATTGACGGACCAAAAGAGCGCGTGCCGATAGTCAGCGCGCGTCGGTGGTGAGCCATACGGTTACTCCATGTTCCTCGAAGCAGATTTTCCCGATGACGCATTTGAAAGTAACCAGACTCCTGGTGCCGATTTGGAACCAATACGGTGGGATTTGCGCGTTTTTGATTTCGAATGGTCCGCCGGCGAGTCCGTTTAGTGGATGCATGCCCGAGCACTTGCATGGAACCTTTTGGATAACCCTTATGTAGCTCTACAGCCCATTCTCGATGACACAGCAATTAGTGGAGCGGCATAGAAAACCTCGCGTATAGGATGTCCACTTTACTTACAAAAGTTAGAGTTTTGTGAGTTGTTGGCCATCCCAGAGGCGATTTTTAGGTGTCAGTTCGCAGACATTTCCTACGTGCGGCGCCTTATCTTCCAAACTAAACTCTATTAGCCCAGTAAACTGCATTTTTTTACTCTACTTGAAGTCGTCAGCTGTTATCACAGTGTCAAACAGACCATAACGTCGAAGGTCATCGTGACTATCAATCCCGGTGTATGAGAGTGACGCATCTTCGTATCTGCGAAAAGCAAAGACAGCTTGATTCATTAGGGTGCTATTAAAGATATTCAATGATACCAAGAGGTTGAAATCCTCAACCGTAAGTCCTGTGACAGCCTTAAACAAATCAGGCTCAAGTTTGGTGATTACATCTTTGAGTGAATTCTCTCTAAAGTCGGTCAAGTACATAAACGCAGGGATACGCGTAGCAAACTTAATCAGCTTTTCTTGTACCTGCTTCCGCAGCGACCGGTACTCCCTCTCCTCGGCCGTTAGCTCTCTGCTCGCAGCCGGATCGGAAGATTCACCTTTCTCTCGCTTAGCCTGCTTAACCTTTTCGCTCTTGTTAATAATTGTTTCAAAGACTTCACTACCCAATGATCTAAAGCCCTCAATTCGCATGATGGCTTCGATCGCCGCCTGATTTCCTAGAATTCTCTTCAGCGTGTCGTTATCGACGTTAACGAGAAGGGCGGACTCCCATTTGCGTGCCAGCAAGGTTGCAGAAGTCCCTGCAATTGCCATTTCAAAGATTTCTCCAGCATCAACCAGTTTCATCTGTGCACCGTTATAGGCCAAGACGGGCAAAAAGTTAATTAGTTCGTCAACTGCCCGCTCAGGGTTTTCTGCTTCGGGGGATAGGCCCATCCCGTAGTCGGCAATCTGCCTCAGCGCACGAGTTGGCGCAAAGTCGAAAACAAAACAGACTGGCTTCAGGATGGATTCTTCATTTGGGTTATCCCCATTAGGATTCTTGATGGTCCAGGGTGACTGAATACGAAAAGCAGCTTGAAAATATGTCTCTGGTGAATTTAGATTTCGCAGCATAAGAATCGATGACCATTGCGGAACGGTTACCCCTGTTGTGAGTTTTCCGCAAGACAATGTGATTGTCTTATTGTCGTGCCCATTTCCTATCGCATGCCTGACTGGGGGAAGCGCCTTCAGCCCAACCCCTGCGCCATTGCCAGCGACAGTAATAACCGTGTAATCGTGAAAAAATGTATTTTGTTTTTCAGCCAGCAAATTTGCCATAGCATAAACAGAAGCAACGGTTGGTAAAAACCAAAATGAATGATTCATGTAAAGAAGAAGGCGAGTGTCTGAGTAAGGAAATGGCGGTTTCTTTGATCCAAGCCGCAAGTTGTCGACTTGAGTTACTGAGTAATCACCCCTGATCACTTGAAGCCACTTCTGTACTTCATTTTTGTGTGTGAAAGTGGCGTCCTTGCCAATTCCTGTCGCTATAAAAAATTCGTTGAGATCAAACTCATCAAACTCTCCTTGTTTTGCGATAGCGATTAATTCGTCTGGCATTTGATACGTGAGAAGGCGCATTTCCGGCAATCCGGCGTAAGGATTCCATTGATCTGGGTGACAGTCTGCCCAGTCTTGCTTCGCGCGTTGCTCATCTGAATAGGTCCAGTTGAAAATCTGTTCCTCAATAAACTCGCCGCTGGCCAGAGCCTTGAAAGGTGTGCCAGAAAGATACAAGTACGCCTTAGTATGTATTGGTAGGAATTGAGTCTCATCTTCGCCGAGCTCATCAAGTGCCTCATTGAATGAATCCAGGCTTGGGTTGTATTCCTCTGCCGACTCCTTGGAAGCCTCCAGTGAGTCTTCCCCTTCAAAAAGCTCTTTCGCGCTTTCGCGCCAGGCACCAAAATGGTATTCATCGAAAATGACTAAATCCCATTGTGTCGTATGCACCCATTCATTCTTGGGCTTAATATTTCCCAGTTTATCTTTGCCAAGAAGATCTTGAAAT
>Ga0129324_10002629_pt1 | contig 10906 bp, 9 predicted proteins | sample CPBDNA_7_FD_96879 | JGI IMG/M metagenome (GOLD analysis project Ga0129324, IMG submission 96879) | Freshwater to marine salinity gradient microbial communities from Chesapeake Bay, USA - CPBay_Spr_15_0.2_DNA | ecosystem: Environmental > Aquatic > Marine > Coastal | place: USA: Chesapeake Bay... | reverse complement strand
GCTTGAAGACCTATTCCGCGAATCACAACACCGAGGTTGGTTATCAACACAATTCAATCCGCGCGCCGCTGCGGTCATGATTCAGGCTTACACGCTCGGACAGGTGATCAATGACGTTTCTGACGCAAAGTACAACAATGACGACTGGATAACGTTAATCGACTTGATGCTAGACAAAGTTTTTAGTTAACAGTTTTCTTAAGCTAGAGTCTTCTTTCTGGTCGCTTCCAAAAGTAGCGTTGCAACGTCTGATACAACTACACCTTCGGCAAGTCCTTCTTGTTGGCGTGAAGTAACAGCGTCGTTGAGCATCACGGAACAGAACGGACAGGCCACCGCGATTGTCTTGGCTCCCGTAGCGATTGCTTCGTCACCACGGTTTTTGTTGACCTGGGTGCCGATCTTTTCTTCCATCCACATGCGGGCTCCACCGGCGCCACAGCAGAATGACTTGTCGCCGGATCGCTCCATCTCAATCTTCTTTACACCGGTTGCTTCGATGAGTTCACGTGGCGGTGAATAAATATTGTTGTGTCGACCTAAGTAACAGGGGTCGTGGTAGGTGACACTCTCGCCAGGCTCGGCAATGGGTGTGAGTCGATTGTTGTTGACCAACTCTCGCAGTAATTGGGTGTGATGGACAACGTCGTAGTCACCGCCAATTTGGGGGTACTCGCGCTTAAGTGTGTTCAAGCAATGCGGGCAGGTGACAACGATTTTGGTCGCCTTGATCTCGTTGAGCATCTCAACGTTTTGCATCGCTTGCATTTGGTAAATGAATTCGTTGCCAGCACGACGAGCAGGATCACCGGTGCACGTTTCACCGTCGCCCAGAACCATGAAGTTCACTCCGGCGGTGTGAAGCAGTTCAGCGACAGCTTTAGTGGTGGCCTTTGCGCGATCCTCAAATGCCCCAGCGCAACCAACCCAGAATAGGTAGTCCACGTCGGCGGGAATTACGTCTTCACCGTTACGGCCAAAGACGCGCACCTCAAAGTCAACTTCTGAAATCCACCCATTACGGTCAGCGGCGTTCATGCCCCAAGGGTTGCCCTTAGATTCAACGTTTTTGAACATTCCATTGAGTTCAGTGGGGAAATCAGATGCGACCATGACCTGGTTGCGGCGCATGTCGGCAATGTGATCAATGTGTTCAATGTCAACGGGGCACTGATTGACACAGGCGCCGCACATGGTGCACGACCACAAAACATCATTGGCGATTACAGGAAGTTCAAGTGAGAAGTCACGGTGACCGTCGTAGGTGTAACCATCTGTTCCCGCGTGTTCGGTCTCGGACCGGTCACCGATGAATGGCCGTTGTACTAATTCTTGTTGTTCGGGAGTCAATGTGGCCAGTGCGGTCTCGTCGAGTTCACCTGAACCTAGATCGGAACCCTTCGCTGCGAGCAGGTAGTCCGAGGACGCGAAAAGGTTGTCACGAAGATCCATAATCAAAAGCTTGGGACTCAGTGGCTTCTCGGTATTCCAAGCTGGGCATTGGTCTTGACAGCGTCCGCATTCGGTGCAGGCCATGAAGTCAACGTAGTTTTTCCAGGTGAATTCAGAAATCTGGCCTTTGCCGAACAACGCATCCTCTGGAGGGTCTTCAAAGTTGAGGGGCTTTCCGTCATACATGATGGGTTGCAGTGGGCCAAGAGCGTTGGGGCGACGCGAGGTGTAAACGTTGACCGGCGCGGTGAAGATGTGAAGGTGCTTGCTGTTAAGAACGATCAGCAGCAGAACGAGAATGACTCCGATATTGAGCCAGAGACCAACTGTTTCAATCCATTCATTGGTGTGAATCCCGAGTCCATTAATCCAGGTCGCGAAGTACTCGGATGCGAAGGCGCCGTCAGGGAAGGGGAACACTCCCGTGTTCACCTGGGCCGCGCGGTAAAGGAACAACGTCCAAACAACGTTAAAGATCATGAACAGAATCAGCCACGCGCCTGCCGTGTGTGAACCAAAGAAGCGTGAAGCCCGACCATCTTTACGCGGGTCATTTGTCAGGCGAATGAGTGCAAAGATTGCGATGCCGACCAGAACGAGGATCGCAAACAGATCCTCGGCAAAACCGACGATCGCCCAAGTGCCGATAAAGGGAACAGCGAAGTCAGCAACATAGAGCGCGCCGAATGCTTCGATGATTGTCAGACCAAGGACGATGAAACCCCAAAATGCGAAGACGTGTGCGATTCCAGGCACGATCCACTTGAGCAACTTGCGCTGGCCAAGGACTTCGGTGGCCTCAGCCTCGACACGGATAGTGGGATCGGTGAACCGACCAACAGACTGGCGGCCGGTGCGGGCGAGGGAAAACAGGAACCAGCCTCGTTTTGCGGCAAATGCGATAAGAACAAGGGCGAGTACTGTGCCCACGAGGGCGCGAATGAGCATCTGATCCATTGGGTAAATCTACTCATAGGTGGAAACATTGTCGCTACGACCCAATCGTGTGCCGTAATGGCAAATCAGTGCCTGGGAAGGGCTTCCGGCACCGGTAACATTCGAAAGTGGCCACGAACCCGGATCGCGCCTCCTATTTCCCGGCGATTGAGAAGAAGTATGAGCAACCCATGTCGTTTTGGTTTGCCCAGATGGCGGAGATCTCAGAGAGGAAGTACCCGGAGCAAATCGCATATTTGCGGGAAAATTTCGGGTTCAGCCAAGCCCACGCAAACGCATTGGTGCTTTATTCGCGTGGTTCGACAACCTCGGTGAAATACGAAAATATGGATCAGTATTTGGCACAATTTGATGAAACCAAGCAGGGAACGGTTCACTCGATTTTTAGAGCGATGACAGACAAGTTCCCAGAGATGCAGGTTGTGATTGCCTGGAATCATCCATTTGGCAAGATCGCTGATCGTTTCATTATCGGTGTTTCCGTTCACCAACAACACATTTTGCTCGGCCCATGGGAAACGAAGGTTCTTACTGACCTTGCGAGTGAACTCGCTCCCTACGTTGTGAATAAGAAAACCTTCAGAGTTCCTGTTGACTGGAAAGTCGACGCCAAGCTTCTGCGAAAAATCGTAGAGTTGACAATTAAGGCATGAAAATGAACCACTTATGAGTAGCTCAGGATTGACGGCCCAAGAGGTTGTCCTACAGGAGCTTCGTTCAGCTTTGGCCTCAGGTGCCTTGATGCCCGGTCAGCAATTGGTGCAAGAAGACCTGGCTGTGGAACTTGGGGTGAGTCGAGTCCCCATCAGGGAGTCATTAAAAATCCTTGAAGGTGAGGGACATGTCACCTATCACCCTAATCGCGGATATTTCGTCACTGAACTTTCTGCGGCGGACTTATCCGAGTTGTATCTAATCCGGGAAATTCTTGAATCAGAAGCATTGACGCGGGCGGTTGCTGAAGTGAGTGATGCAGACCTGCGAGATATCGAGGAGATCCTGGGAGAAGTGAACGATGCTGCCGCATCCGGTGACATTTATGCATTGGCGCAGGCGAACCGAGCATTTCATTTGTCAATCATCGAACTCTCCGGGATGAATCGATTGAGTCGATTGATTCGTCAGCTCTGGGATGCATCAGATATATATCGGACTGTTTACTTTCGCGAAGAGTCCAACAGAGAAAGAATTTTTGCTGAGCATCAAGAAATATTTCGGGCATTGCAAGCTCGTGATGCACAAGCATTAATCCAGGCCCAGAATCACCACCGGGAACAGGCTGTTCAGGTTCTTCACAGCGTGATTGACTGAGTTTTATTCGTAGATTTCACAACCGAAACCGTCACCATCACGGTCAAGTCCGTAAGGGTCATCACCAATAATTCGCACTTTTTCTTGTATGTCAGAGCATGACAAATCTGGGGCAATGGGGATACACGGTTCATAGTTTGGATTGCATTCTGTGGAACTCGATGACGGTGAGTTTTGCGCCACGAGCCCCACAACGGCTAACGCGGCAATAACAGCACCGCCTACAGCAATGATCGCCCAATTTTTTTTCTTCATTTTGCTCCCGGCCGCTGCGCTAACACTGGGAAGTGATGCGTGCTGGGTGCGTAGCAAGAGGGTTAGAGCTAGATCAAGGTCGTCTGCACTGGGTAAGGGATCATTATTTAGTGTTGAGCCTAGGCTCGCTCGGATGCGCGGCAGTAGATCGTCTAGGTCGGAGGCACCGAGAAGTTGCTCTCGAGCACCTTCGGCCCCCATATCGCCGCTTACTTCGGTGAATGGCATGACCACGAACCATTGGGCGCGAATGAGGCCGTTGTGCCATTCGGGTGATCGGTCAAGGAATCGGCGAAGTGCGTGCTTGGCTTTGCGGGCCTGTTCGATCGGAGAAATGCGACGGCTGGTTCCCTTATTCGTGGTAAGCCACTGGCCATTTTCGTAGCTGACCACGCCCCCCTTAACCTCAAGGACCGCTACACCTACTTCTGGGATCAGGATGAGGAAGTCAGCTTCAACGTCACCATGTCTGGGATCCGTGAAGCGCATGCCCTCTAAAAGAGTTTCCCCTCGGGCGAGTTGCTCGCCAATAATCCTGCGAACCAGAACCTCAGACTTCGTGCCAGGGTCGCTGGAATTTCCCCCGTTTTCCATCTTGACAGTGTACTAATTGCGGGGAACCAGTGCATTGCATCATGAGGCTTTGCATTGGTTTTTTTATGAACTGCGGTACACGACGATTACGTAAGACGGTTAGCCATCGCTACACAGAGCAATAGCTAACCGTCACAAACTACTGAGTCGGTGTTCAACTTAGTCAGCGTTATTTAGTTATTTACGCGTGCATCAATCACGTTATTTATATTTATGTGATTTATGTGAGTTTTGTGAGTTCTGTACGTTATTAGGCCAAAACCGTCCAGATAACCAGACCAAAGATGGCCAAGCTGAGGGCGACGATCGCAATTGCGGTGAGGGCAAGAAAGACATCGGATTCCCCAATTTTCTTTGCCAGCGCACTCGGCTTGTCAACTTTGTTTATATCGGCGATGAGCGCTTTTGCTTCCCGGATTGCAGCGTATTGGGAAATGACGGCGAGGATGCCGGTAGCAGCCGCGACGCCAATTGCCAAGACCTTTGCTGAATCTGATGCCTCAGCAAAATAACCGAGAGCAGACACCACAAGAACTGCAATCAGCACAAGGGTGGGTGCCATCTGCGCGGTGATGATCTGCGATCTCTTCTGATTCCACAGTTCCAATAGAGCTTTTTCGTTCATGGTTCACCACATTCTGCTGAAATTTAACCCGATTTGAGTCAGGTGTGAGTGTTGCCGCAAAGAACCCAATGGGTCCGGTGAGATTTAGCCCTATGAGAGCCGGTAATCACTGCTATGAGTCTTCCTGACTCAACTAATATGCGTTCAATTTGACTATTAACCGTCCATAGGGCACACTAATGACACTTACTTGAAAAAAGTCCAGATAAACAACAAAGAAAGAGAGAGGCCAAATAATGGCTAGAGCAGTAGGAATTGACCTTGGAACGACCAACTCGGTTGTCTCAGTTCTTGAAGGAGGCGAGCCTGTTGTAATCGCCAATGCTGAGGGCGCCCGAACCACCCCGTCCGTTGTGGCATTTGCCAAAAATGGCGAGGTGCTCGTCGGTGAAGTTGCCAAGCGCCAGGCGGTAACAAACGTTGACCGCACGATTCGTTCCGTCAAACGCCACATGGGCACAAACTGGAACGTTGATATTGACGGCAAGAAGTACACGCCCCAGGAAATCAGTGCTCGTACCTTGATGAAACTCAAGCGTGATGCTGAGTCATACCTAGGCGACACTGTTTCAGACGCAGTAATTACCGTTCCCGCCTATTTCAGTGACGCACAACGGCAAGCAACAAAAGAAGCTGGCGAAATTGCCGGACTTAACGTCCTGCGCATTATCAACGAACCAACTTCAGCGGCACTCGCCTACGGTTTGGATAAGGGTGAGCAGGAGCAGACGATCCTGGTCTTCGACCTTGGTGGCGGAACATTGGACGTTTCACTCCTTGAAATCGGCGACGGAGTCGTTGAAGTTAAAGCGACGAGCGGTGACAACAATCTCGGTGGTGACGACTGGGACAACGCTGTTGTCGACTGGATGGTCACCCAGTTCAAAAACGCTCACGGTGTTGATTTGTCTAAGGACAAGATGGCAGTGCAGCGGTTACGTGAAGCAGCAGAAAAGGCAAAGATCGAACTCTCCAGTTCAACAGAGACTTCCATCAATTTGCCGTACATCACTGCAAGCGCTGAAGGTCCCCTTCACCTTGAAGAGACTCTGAGCCGCAGCAAGTTCGAATCATTGACCGCTGATCTCCTCAAGCGGACCAGGACACCATTTGAAGCCGTCGTCAAAGACGCAGGTGTCAAGATCAGTGACATCGATCAGGTTGTTCTCGTTGGTGGATCAACCCGTATGCCCGCAGTCGCAGACTTGGTCAAAGAGATGACGGGCAAAGATGCAAATAAGGGTGTTAACCCTGACGAGGTCGTGGCAATTGGTGCGGCACTTCAAGCAGGTGTCCTTCGCGGTGACGTGAAAGACGTGCTTTTGCTTGACGTAACCCCGCTTTCCCTGGGAATTGAAACCAAGGGTGGCGTTATGACCAAGTTGATCGAACGCAACACCACAATCCCAACCAAGCGCTCTGAAACGTTCACAACAGCTGAAGACAATCAACCATCCGTTTCCATTCAGGTGTATCAGGGTGAGCGAGAAATGGCTGCCTACAACAAGCAGTTGGGAACATTCGATCTCACCGGACTGCCACCGGCACCACGTGGAATCCCGCAGATCGAGGTCACATTTGACATTGACGCAAACGGAATCGTGCATGTATCGGCTCGTGACACCGCAACAGGTAAAGAGCAGTCCATGACAATTTCCGGCGGATCAACCTTGAACAAGGAAGACATTGATCGCATGATGCGCGATGCTGAGGCGCATGCTGATGAGGACAAGCAACGCCGTGAGGAAGCCGAAGTTCGCAACAATGCCGAAGCTCTGGTGTACCAGACGGAGAAATTCCTTGCCGACAATGCCGACAAGGTGCCAGCCGATGCAAAAGCAAATGTTGAAGGACCATTGGAAGAGCTCAAAAAGGCGATCGAAGAAAATGACGGTCCCGGAATGCGCGCAGCAACAGACAAGGTTGCAGCTGCAAGCCAGGCACTCGGTGCGGCCATGTACAGCGAAGCCCAAGCTGGTGGATCTGAAGAAGCCGCAGAAGCAGCAGCTGACAGCGCCGAAGAAGACGTCGTTGACGCAGAGATCATCGATGAGGATGAATCCAAGTGAGTGAAGAAGAGGGCATAAGGGTGAACGACAAACGTCGACTCGACCCCGATACCTTCGAGGTTCGTCAGCCAGGTTCCGACTTGGCTGACGAATCTCTCACCGAGATGGAAGCAGAAGCAGAACTCATCGAAGGCGAAGTAGGTGGGATCGAGGAGAAAATCAGTGAACTCACCGGAGATCTTCAACGGGTCCACGCTGAGTACGCAAACTACCGCAAGCGCGTCGATCGTGACCGCGAGGTGAATCGTCAATTGGCAATCGGTGCGGTCTTCGCAGAACTCCTACCGGTACTCGATGACATTGAATTGGCCCGCGAGCACGACGAACTCAATGGGGCATTCAAAACGGTTGGCGAGAAACTCGAAGCAACCTTAAGCAAACTTGGGTTAGTCAAATTTGGTGCGGCACAAGATCCATTTGATCCGAATATGCATGAAGCCTTGGCGAGTGAAGAGGTTGAGGGAGTTTCCGAACCAACCGTCATCGCAATTTTCCAGCAGGGTTACCGGCAAGGTGATCGCATCCTGCGTCCAGCTCGCGTCAGCGTTGCCGGCACCTGAGTCTTTGATCAGACTAAATAGATGTGGGACATTGAATGAATAAGGATTGGCTCGAAAAAGACTTCTACGCCTTGCTGGGCGTCACAAAAGATGCAACTCCGGCAGAGATGAAGAAGACATACCGCAAACTGGCACGTGATCTTCACCCTGACAAAAATCCGGGGGATAAAGCAGCCGAAGACAAATTCAAAGCTGTTTCCGAGGCCTACGACGTCCTATCCGATGACAAAAAACGCAAGGAATACGACGAAGGTCGAGCGCTTTTTGCATCTGGTGGCTACGGACCCAGGCCTGGAGCCGGTGGCTTTGGCGGCGGGAATTACAACGTCAACTACGAGGATCTATTCGGCGGGGATCAAGGTGGATTCGGTGACTTTCTCGGCGGTATTTTCAATCGAGGAGGCGGAGGGGCTGGTGGTCGCTCGCGGCAACCCCGACGTGGCCAGGATATTGAAACCTCGTTGGCTCTCTCATTTGCCGACACACTTGACGGTGTAACAGTTCCATTGAACCTGCAAAGTGATGCTCCTTGCTCAATGTGTCATGGAACCGGGGCCAAAGCAGGTTCAACGCCCCAGGTGTGTCCAACCTGTCAAGGTAATGGACAGGTTTCTCGCAATGCGGGTGGATTCGCATTCGCTGAACCATGTCCAACCTGCCAGGGTCGAGGACTATTCGTTGACGACCCGTGCAATCGGTGCCATGGAACTGGACGCGGCAAAAGCAATCGAATTGTTCAAGCTCGCATTCCTGCGGGTGTGAAAGACGGAACCAAGATCCGCCTCAAGGGCAAAGGCGGCCCCGGTGAGCGAGGCGGTCCCGGTGGAGACCTTTTTGTGAAGGTTTCCGTGAAGCCGCACCCGCTCTATGAACGCAAAGGTGACAACCTGAGTGTGAAAGTTCCTGTGACTTTCGCCGAAGCCGCGTTAGGCGCTGACATTGCAATTCCGGTCCCCCGAGGTGGAACAGTGAATATTCGTATCCCGGCTGGAACAACAACCGGTCGCACTTTTCGGATCAAAGGCAAGGGGGTTCGAGGCAAAGATGGAATGAATCACGACGTACTCGCTGTAATTGACATCGCTGTCCCGCAAAAACTGACCGAAGAAGCCGAATCGGCATTAAGGGCGTTCGCGGAAGCGACTAACGATCAAGATCCACGCAAAGAAATTTATTCACTTGGAGCCAAGTCATGAGTGTGCCATTTGAAGACAACATTGTTGCCTCAGAGACCCCGGTTTACGCAATCTCGATTGCGGCTCAACTTGCGGGACTGCACCCCCAGACCCTGCGGCAGTACGACCGTGTCGGACTCGTGTCGGCGCACCGAGTCGCAGGAAGAAATCGTCTTTACAGCGCGCGTGACGTACAACGACTGCGCTATGTTTCACAATTATCAAATGAAGGTCTCAGCATCGAAGGAATCAAGCGGGTACTTGAACTAGAGGAACAAGTGATGGTGCTTCGTGAACGACTGGGTGAGTTCCACCGCGAACGCACATCACGTGCATTGGTGGTGTGGAGTCCACAACGGATGAATCGGGGTTAACATGGACATCGCGTTTACAACAAAAAGCCAGGATGCCATTGGAGCATCTGTTCGCATAGCCGCTGCTCAAGGAAACCCAGCGGTTGAACCCATTCACCTACTCGACTCACTACTCCAGCAGGGTCCAGGAATTGCAACCGCTCTCCTTGAGCACTTAGGCGTTGACGTCCCGACATTCACAGCCAGTGTCCGCGCACGAATGCAGTCACTTCCCTCCGCCTCGGGGTCAACGGTAGCCGCACCGCAACTAAGCCAAGCAACCTTCGCGGTACTCAATGACGCAGACGCGTTAGCAAAAGAACGTGGCGACGAATACGTAAGCACTGAGCATTTGCTCATTGCGCTCGCCCAGCGCGACTCAACCGAAGCCTCAAAATCACTTGCGGAGGTGGGAGCCACCGGAGCATCATTACTTCAAGCTTTACAAGAAACAAAAGGGAGCGCACGCGTGAATACTCAAGATCCTGAAGGCACCTTCCAAGCCCTTGAAAAATATGGCGTTGACCTAACCGCACTTGCGCGTGAAGGCAAAATCGATCCTGTTATTGGCCGAGATGAAGAAGTGCGTCGAACGATTCAGGTACTTTCACGCCGAACTAAAAACAACCCCGTACTCATCGGTGAACCGGGTGTAGGAAAGACAGCGGTAGTCGAAGGTCTCGCGCGACGAATCGTTGAAGGAGACGTACCAACATCCCTTTTAGGAAAGAAATTGATTTCCCTTGACATGAGCGCCATGGTTGCGGGGGCAAAATTTCGCGGTGAATTCGAAGAACGCTTGAAGGCGGTCCTCGAGGAAATCAAGGGTAGTGACGGCCAAATCATTACCTTTATTGATGAACTTCACACGGTTGTGGGTGCTGGCAGTAGTGGCGATTCGGCTATGGATGCAGGAAACATGTTGAAGCCGATGCTCGCCCGTGGTGAATTGCGAATGATTGGTGCGACGACGCTGGACGAGTACCGCGAGTACATCGAAAAAGATCCTGCCCTTGAGCGTCGCTTCCAACAAGTCTTTGTCGACCAACCCAGCGTTGAAGACACTATTGCGATTCTGCGAGGTATCAAAGAAAAATACGAAGCTCACCACAAAGTTGTCATTTCTGACGCCGCACTTGTTGCGGCCGCAACCATGTCGGATCGCTACATTACTAGTCGCTTTTTGCCCGATAAAGCCATTGACCTAATGGATGAGTCAGCCAGTCGATTACGCATGGAGATTGACTCATCGCCAGTGGAAATTGATGTTCTACAACGCCAAGTCGATCGACTGCGCATGGAAGAACTTGCCGTTGCTAAGGAAAAAGACGATGCGTCAAAGGAACGGTTAGCAAAAATTCGTGCGGAAATCGCGGACAAAGATGAAGAACTTCGTGGACTTCGCACTCGCTGGGACGCTGAGAAGCAAGGTCTTGACCGTATCGGTGAAATAAAGGTTTTAATCGATGATCTGCGAGCAGTCGCCGACAAGGCGCAACGAGAAGGAAATTTTGAGCAGGCCTCCCGAATTCTGTATTCGGAACTCCCCACATTT